>Ga0326728_10003423_pt1 | contig 49388 bp, 47 predicted proteins | sample MB3enrmetagenome_FD_207602 | JGI IMG/M metagenome (GOLD analysis project Ga0326728, IMG submission 207602) | Lab enriched peat soil microbial communities from McLean, Ithaca, NY, United States - MB31MN | ecosystem: Environmental > Terrestrial > Soil > Wetlands > Peat | place: USA: New York... | reverse complement strand
GCAGTTGCCTTTACTCCCGCTCGCAAGAATCGTGCACCGCATGTCTTCCTACCATAGGCTTTTTTTGTATTAACCTGCTTTCATCCTGCCAGTGCCGGGAGGAGGCGGAACAAGAAAGAAACCCGGGTTTATCTTTTCGCCATAAGCACTTCATACTTTAGCGAGCACCGGGGCGATGGTTCCCGTCAGGATGGAACACCCCGCAAGAATCGTCAGCGTACGGCAGTGCTAAAAAATGGGTGATCCGGACACTCACCTTGAGGCCAAAACAGAAAACAAGTGCTGCTAATCCTGTTTTTTATCCTGTGAAGGGGATAAAGAAAAGACCATTGACGACAACATCCCTGGTACCGCGATACAGGGAGATCGTCTATGAACTGCAGTTCAATGAAGGTGATTTCGTGACTGACGGCCAATCCGTTCCCCTGCGGTTCACCCTGTCAGAGTTTGCCGGATCGCTCGGGGACTTCGGGACAATCATCCCCCTCATCCTTGCCGTCGCGCTGGTATCCGATGTCAACCCGCGCTATATCCTTCTCTTTTTCGGGATCTGGTTCATCCTCACCGGGCTCTATTACCGGCTGCCTATCCCGCTTGAACCGATGAAGGCGATCGCCGTCATCGTGATCGCCGGCGGGATCGGGAGCGGGGAGATAGCGGCCGCCGGTCTTATCCTCGGGGTGCTTTTTCTGGTTCTCGGCTATGGCCGGTGCTTTGCGGTCATCGAAAAATGGGTGCCGGAGAGCGTCGTGCGGGGCATCCAGCTCGGACTCGCCCTGCTCCTCTTTAAGGCATCCGTGGATTTTGTAGTCAGGGATTCCTTCTTTTTTGTTATCGGTATCGCCGTCATCGTGGTATTTATTCTCCTTGTCCATTACCGGAACGTCCCGGATCTCTCGTCGATCTGTGTTATTGCGGTGGGCGTGATCGGCGGTATCATCCTGCATGGAATTCCCCCCACGAGCCTGATTCCCCCGCCGGCGCTCGTGATCCCTGTTCCCACGGATTTTCCCTCTGCACTCTCCACCCTTGTACTGCCACAGGTAGTGCTCACCATCGCAAATGCGATCCTTGCGACCTCGCTTTTGACCAAAGACCTCTTCGGAAAGGACGTGCCCCCAAAGAAGCTCTCGACGACGATCGGTCTCATGAACATTATCTCGGTCCCCTTCGGGGGGTTTCCCATGTGCCATGGGGCAGGCGGGCTTGCCGGGCAGTACCGCTACGGGGCACGGACCGGCGGGGCAAGCATTATTGCCGGCCTGATCTTCATCATCCTCGCCCTGTTCTTTACCTCCCCGCAGGTCCTCTCCATCGTAGCGGTGGGGGTCCTCGGGGCACTCCTGGTCTTTGTCGGCATCGAGATGGCCCGGCACAGCCTTAAGACGGACTCTCTTGTCATCACCGGCCTTATCGGGCTGCTTGCCCTTGCCGTGTCCATGACGGTCGCATTTATTCTCGGCCTGGCCGCCGTGTACCTGCTTGGCCGGGTAAAAAAGAGGCCGGCACCCAGAGACCCTGCAGTCTAGATCCCGGCGGGTCCGGATACGGGACGTGTCCATAAACATATTCATGGGGTGAACCGGGCCCGGATAACGAAACCTTAACAACCTTTCCCGCCGAGTTTTTCTGCTATGTGGAGCGCGGTTGATGTCGAAACCTGGGTCTCGCGGCGCACATCCCGGCTGGATGCGGTGCATGGACCGGTCCAGGAGATCATCGAAAAGGTGAGATCGGGAGGGGATGCGGCCCTCATCGAGCTTTCCCGAAAATTCGACCAGGTGGATCTGGATACGATCGCCGTTGACGGGGATGCCCGCGAGGCGGCCTATGAGCAGGTCGATGCACGGGTCACCGAGTGCCTCGTGGAAGCCGAGGTCCGGATCAGCCGGTTTCACGAGCTCCAGCTGCCCCGTGGTCTCTGGCTCTCCGAGCTCGAGCCCGGCATTACCCTCGGTGTGAAGACCACCCCGCTCTCCCGCATCGGAGCGTATATCCCGGGGGGCCGTGCCGCATATCCTTCGACCGCCCTCATGTGTACGGTTCCTGCACGGATTGCCGGCGTCCCCGAGATCTGCTGCTGTTCCCCCCCGCCGATCCAGCCGCTGACGCTCGTCGCGCTCGATATTGCCGGTGTACACGAGATCTACCAGTGCGGGGGTGCGCAGGCGATTGCCGCAATGGCCCTCGGGACAGAGACCATCGACCCGGTGGATAAGATCGTGGGGCCGGGTAACGTGTACGTAACCGCCGCAAAGATGATGCTCCGTGAATACGCCGAGATCGATTTCCCCGCAGGTCCCAGCGAGATCGCCGTTATCGCAGACGAAGGTGCGGTACCGGCGTATGTCGCCGCCGATATCCTCGCCCAGACCGAGCATGACCCGCATGCGGCCTGCCTTCTCATCTCCACCTCCGCCGCTCTTGCCGGCCGGGTCGGTGCCGAGATCAAAAAGCAGGCAGAACACGCCCCGCGTAAGGAGATCATCGCACAGGCACTCAAAAACTCCGGCTATATCGTTGCCGGCGACCTTGCCGAAGCGGTCGCGATCTCGAATGCGGTCGCACCCGAACACCTCTCCATCCAGGTGATCGACCCCCTCCCGGTCCTTGGCGGCATACGAAATGCAGGTGCGATCTTTGTCGGGCCGTACACCCCGGTCGCCTGCGGGGATTATGCGTCAGGAACCAACCACGTGCTCCCGACCGCCGGGTATGCCCGGCAGTACTCGGGCCTCGACGTGCACCACTTCTGTAAGACATCATCAGTCCAGATACTCACCAGAGAAGGACTGGACAGCATCGGGGACCTCATCGAAACCCTCGCCACTGCCGAGGGACTTGCCGCCCACGCAGAGTCCGTGCGGGTACGACGGCAGGAAAAGAAGGGTGGCCGGAAGAATAACCCCGGTTGCTGAAGTTCAGGACCGGGTTCCCCGGCGTGACCCCCGAAAATCCGGATCCGGGCCGGTTACGCAGAGGTAAACGGCAGTCGTACGGGTACCCGGGACCATGCCGCTGAGGGTGACCATGTCCCCGGTATGCACCCCCGTGGGGGTGGCATTGGTGGTGACGTTCTCCGCCCCTGCCGGGCAAATCCCCCCCAAAAGGGGGAGGACACCTGCTGCCGGAAGCCCGATCCACCCCCGCATACCGGAACCCTCCCTGCGGGAACGATAAAACAGTACCCCGGCGCAGTTTTTAGAATTTTACGACCATGACCGCTTCCTCTTCCGCTTTGAGATCCCCTTTGAGGTGCCCGGCCTCGAACTCGTACCCTTCTGCCGGGTCGTAGTTCTCATAGATCTCGCACTTGTCCAGCACATCGATAAATTCCTTGAGGAAAATTCTCGGTATTACATCCACCCGGCCGCCAAACCGGCCGGTGATCTTTTTGATCATGGCCCGGATAAACCGGTGGGAGACCCGCTCCCGGTCAACCTCCCGGTAGGCCTGCGAGTATACGTCGATCACCTTGAGGGCCACCAGTTCGAGTTTGCCGGTGTCGAACCGGGAGAGGTAGATCTGGGGCTGGCGGGGGTTCCTGTACGTGCCGGTCTCGACCACGCTGATCCGGTCGTACAGCGGCGTCACCGATCGTATGCCCCGCGAGCTGTCAAAAAACGCAGGGGTGCCGGTGAACAAAAAGTAACAGTGCGGCATCCGTCCCCCGTCAAGGGCGTCGATTATCCGGGCCAGCGTCTGGTAACTTCTCTCCCGCTGGTTCCGCTGGAGCCCCTGCGTGGTCTCCAGCTCGTCGATCGCGATCGCAAGCCCCCGGTATCCCGCACCGTGGATGATCTCGACAAGCCCGAGAAGGAAAAGAAACGCCGTGGTGTCATCGACCTCTCCTTTGATTCCCGCCCTCTGCTTGAAGTCGCGCCCGACGTTGGGCTCTGCCGCGATCCAGCCGATGGCTGCCTGTGCGGTCGGAAAATCACCGGCATTGTTGGCCCGGTAGTACGAACGGAGCGCCGCAGCAAGGGCGGTGTTCTTCTCGCTGATACCGGCAAGCGCCGTTTCGATCTCTTTTTCCGTGGCCGCTTCGAGCGTGCTGTCGCCTTCCCCGCCCCGGCCCGCCGAAATGAGCCGTTCCTCGACAGCGAAGAGCCAGTTGTCCACGATGGTCTTGAGCGCATGTTCTGCCTCGCTGGTCCTGAGATTGGCACAGATCTGCTGGTAGAGTGCTTTTGGTTTCGAGAGCGGGGCTGAGGGGGAGACGAACACGTGGGCGGTGGCAAAGCCTTTGTTGCCCGCGATCTCAAGGGCGCGGGCGACAAAAAACGTCTTCCCGCTTCCATAGTCCCCCCGGATGAACTTGAGGTCGCCTCCTCCCTCTGCTACATAATCCAGCTGCCTGCCGATCACGCCCTCCTCCAGATCAAGCCCGACCACGATCCGTTCAAGGCCGTCCGCGGGGACGGTTCCCCTTCTGAGCGCGTTTATGATGTTGAGACTTTCGTGCCGGCGCCGGTCTGCCGGGTCAGGTTCCGCAGTATTCATAGACCTCCCCCTCCGCACTCATTCCTTTTTTCTCCAGGAGCATAATTCCCTGTGCTTTCGCCTTCCGGATCAGGATGTTTACGATCCCGGCGACCCGGCGGGTACCCAGCAGCCGGCGCAGGTCGGTTTCGCTCGCCCTCTTGTGGGTGGCAAGGAAAGCGAGGATCTTCTGCTCGGGAAGAGAGAGCGCCATGACCTCTATTAAGGCCTGCACGGATCGCCGTGCTGCGGCAGGTTTCTGCGGGCCGGATGCCTTTATCACCGGACAGTCGGTGGGCATCTGCTCTTTTGTCCGGTTAATCAGGGTGAGAAAATCACGGGCCATGCATTCGCGGGAATAGGGGGGGAGCACGTCGATGCCACAGAGGCAGTTCTCCATGCATGCCGCATAGTCTTCGCGTGACAGCGCAGCGGTGGCTGCGCTCCGGTACGCGATGGCCAGGCACTCCCGTTCATCGGAACCCAGCATATCCCGCCGCTCCTCCAGGCGCCGGATCAGTTCTCCGGTGAGACGTCTCAATCGGAGAAGCGTCTCATGGTTTTTTGTCACGGCCGCCGCGACCCGGCTGAGGTCGGACAGTTTCCTGACATTTGCGAGGATATAGAGCAGTACCTTCTCGCACTCGCGGTCGTCTCCCTCCGAGGCGAGGAATTCTGCATAGGAAAGGCCGCCGTTTACGTAATCGGCCCGGTATGCCCGGTAATACCAGGAACGCACCTCGCCGGCCTCCCCCCGTTCACGGTACATCTCTGCGGTCTCTTCAAGACAGACAACGTTTGTATCTCCCGGGACACATGCGAGAAACCGCTGGATGGCCTCCTCTTGCGGGAGCTGCGCAGTGATATACCGGCGGTACGACCGTAGGATATGCCGGAAATCCTCTGACGGGCAGGGAGCATCCAGTTCATCCCGGATCAGATCCTCATAACCGGTCAGGGCGTTCGCGTGATCGCCCAGATCTGCAGAAAGTTCACACGCGATGAGCCGGTACTGCGGCAGGTTGTCGAGTGCGATAAGTTTTTTTATGGTGGCAAGCGCCCGGAGATATTCTCCCCGCTCCTGCAGAAGGTGCACGTAATCCAGAAAAATACCCGGATCGGGGATCTCCCTGAGAAACGATGCGTAGGTCCCGGGAGCAGAAGCAGCATCTGCACGGGCCCGTGCAGCAAGATACAGCCGGAGGTCCAAAGCATCGTGTGTCTCATCCCAGAGCACCCGTACCTCGTCAGCCGCTTCGCGGTACCTCCCGGCTGCAGAGAGTGCCTCGGCGTACTCCCGGCTTTTTGGTTTCCCGGCTCCGGGGGACTGGTACAGGGCACAGGCCTCTTCTGCACACCCGGTCCGGGTGAGTGCGGCGGTCAGGCGCCGGAGATCATCGGGCCGTTTCCCGAGCAGGTAAAGCCGTTTTAAGACCGGGAGAGCCCCCCGTTCGTCATTTCGTGCAATGAGACTGGCCGCATAGCTGCGCAGGGCATCCTGGTTATCGGGATCGAGACGGACCGCCGCGGCGTACTCTGCAATTGCACTCTCGTTTCCCCCCCGTTCGAGCACCTTTGCAAGGTAGCTGTGGATATGGGATGACTCCGGCATCCTCCGGGCGAGATCCCGGAAATACACCTCTGCGTCCTCGAGTTTTCCCAGAGAGAACAGGTTGGTGGCGGCAAGGATTTCAACAGCGGGATCCCGGGCCGTTTCGAGCAGCCGGTTGCACAGCGCGAGTGATTCTTGGTGCTGCCCCTCGTTGTACAGTCTGAATGCCTCTTTTTTTTCGTCGTCTGTGGTTGCCGGTATCATGGCATGCCCGGGTGGAGCCGGATCCGGAAGAGACCGGTGAGCATCCGTATCATGTCCCCTTTCCTGACCCGGGAACCCCCCTTGTTCTGCCATACGATAGGAACTTCCTCGATCCGGTACCCGGCCCGTGACAACCGCCAGATCAACTCGACGTCGAACTCAAAACCCCGCGCAATAAGGTGGGGTAATACAGCATCGACCGCGGATTTTTTAAAGACTTTTGCGCCGCACTGCGTATCGTGGAAAGAGAGTCCGAACAATACCCTGATAATCCCGTTGAAGCCCCGGCTCTCCAGCCGGCGCAGCCAGCCCTGCCGGATCGCGAGCTGTGAACCCGGTACCCAGCGGGAGCCGATGACGGCATCAAAGGTGGAAAGATCCCCGAAGAGCCGGCATATCTCGTCAATCCCGGTGGAGCCATCCGCATCCACGTACCCCACGAGCGGCGCCTGTGCCGCGGCAAGCCCCGCAATCACACCGCCGCCCTTCCCGAGCCGGGTGGAAAAGCGCAGGCAGCGGATGGAAAGCGAAGGCCGGTTCTTTGCTATGGTCTCAACAACGTCCGCTGTCCGGTCGCTCCCGTCGCAGACGACGATGAGCTCCCCGTCGAACTGCGTAATGGACTCGAAAAGGTACGCAATCCGTTTTTCCTCATTATAGGCAGGGATGACCAGGCTGTACCGGGGAGCGGGGGCAGGGGACATGGCAGGCGGTAACTCGTTGCTCCATCAGCCGGCCCAAAAAAAATCACCGGCCCGGCAGAGGTGCAGTCCTGTACCGTTGGATGGATATCGCCAATAATATTACTGGTGTTTGCCCAGGTGCCGGGCGAGGGCCGTGTCCTTATGGTATTTCTCCGCGATGGCAAGCGCAGTTGCCCGGAGTGCCTGATGATCCTTAAGGCAGGTGTCGGGGGGCGGTGATTTCCGCAGGATGGCAGAGGAGTTCTCGGTCACCTGGATGAGTTCCGTTGCGATCAGTGCGTCCAGCCAGATCAGGTCGGCAAGCATTTCCCTGAGTTCTGCATCTTCCATGATACATACTTCAGGAGTGCCCGATATTTAAGGGTGGGGTAACTGCCTGACGGTAGCTGAACAAAAAAAGAGCCCGGGGATAATTGCGCTCATCCCCGCCACCGGAAGTACGGGACCCCGTCAATCACCCGGTACTCGATCTTCTTTTCCTTAAAAAGGAGCGGGGCAAGCAGCGCCAGGTCTGCGATGAACACATCGAGATGTTTTGTGCGGTTCATCCCGGGACCGATGAGCGCCTCCTCGATCTCGTGGAGCGAGTACGCCGTGCCGGGATGTGCCTTAAGCAGGCTCTCGATCCCGTTTGGCCCGGCGGTTCCTTTTCCGAACTCGTCTGCTGATAGGGGCATGTCTGGTATCACCGGTTGACCGTTTACGGTTTTGGATCTTTTATAGATTGGGACAGGTACATTCCCGGCCGTAACGGCAACCTTAATCCCCTCCCGTTCCAGACATGTCCCCCGGAGTACCATGACCTATCTGGAAAACATACGAAAGGATGGGAAATACGCAAACCCTTTCTTCTGTCTGACGGGAATTGAGGTCGTCTGTGCGGAGGAAGGCCGGGCCACACTGAAAATGGCAGTCCGGCCCGATATGCTCAACGGCGTAGGCTGGCTGCAGGGGGGTATGCTCGTTGCGCTTGCCGACGAGGCGATGGCGCTTGCGCTCTACCCGATGCTGGAAACGACCGAGGGGATAGCGACCATCTCCGAGTCCACGAGCTTTATCAAGGGTGTCCGGGACGGTGCGATCATCGCGGAGGGCCGGGTCATCAGGAAAGGGCGGCGGGTTGCGTTCTGCGATGGGGAGGTCCGGGTTGACAATGCAGACAAAACGATACTCTCCCGGACGACGGCTTCGTTTGCCGTGACGGCCTGCAAATAATATAAAAAGTCGATCAGGCAGGATGAGGAGACCATTCCTCCATCATATAACGATGGCACCGCCGCCCCCAAAGAGACGCCCCCCCGCGGCGGATCAGTGACAAAAATTAAAAACTCCCTGCCCCGCCGTGCCCCGAAGGGGCCCTGATACGGGAAAACCTCGCACATTTTTACCGGTTTTCATGGTTCCGGAATGAACACGACCTGTTCATGTCCTTTCTTACAGGGTTCTCCTTTTTAAAGCAGCGAGCCACTGTCAGAAAATCCGGGTACTGTCCTCTCCGTTAATATGCGGTTTGAAAGGCGGAAAAAACCAGGTATTTTACAAACCAAAAAAAGAAAAAAAAGCAGTTTGCCCGCCACTCACTTCTTCTTTTTGCCGGTCTTTTTGTCCGGTGAAGCCGGGGCCTTCTTGTCGGCAGGTGTCTTTTTCGTGACATAGTACGCGACACCGGCGGCAATGACGACCACCACGACAGCAAGGACGATCAGGGTATACGGCAGGGCGGAAGCGGCGGCCTTCTCTGCCCCGGCAAGCTTCGTGGTCGCCACGGTGTTGCCGGGATCACTCGCGAGTGCCGCTTTATAGGCCGTTACGGCATCCTGGTAGTTCCCCAGCTTTTCCAGTACATCCCCCTTGTTGATCTGGGCACTGGTGAAGTTTGCGTCACCGGAAAGCGCCTCGTTGTAGGAATTCAATGCATCCGCATAATTCCCGAGGTTGTACTGGGCGTAGCCTTTGTTATTCAGGAGATTTTCATCATTGGGGTAAATCGCGAGGCCGTCATTGAGGGTCGCTAACGCGCCGGTATAGTTGCCCAGCTGGATCTGCGCAAAGGATTTGCCCTGATAGGTATAGAGGAGTCCGTCAGACTCTTTTATCATGGTCGTGTTCGAGGCAAGCGCAAGGTCGTAGAGTGCAATTGCCTCCGTAAAGTTGCCGTTTGCCGTTAACTGCGCGGCAGCGTTGTAGTAGTTTGTCGCGGCATCCTGAATTTTGGGGGTGGTCACGGTCACGTTTGCTGCCATGGCGGGAATGACAGTAACGGCACACACCAGAAGAAGTGCCAGGATTCCAAGGATCTGCCCTCGTTTCATGCCCGGTATATGGGTGCTCTCCTGACATCAATCTTGCTTATCGCGAAGGCGGGGTGTTTATCCCGGTCGCCCCGGGTATTGACCTGAGCGCGATCCCGGCAACGACAGTATACATCCCCACGAATGGCAGGGGGTGCTGTTTGCGTTGACGGTTTATTGGAGAATTTCAACGAGGTGAAATATTAGTCATTAACCGCAGACGCAACAGAACCACCAGATGTGTGCATTCTTTTTATTAACCTGAGAAAACCGGGGAAGGTCCGACCCAAAAACTCGTTCCTCTGGTATTAGATATATCCCGTTTTCTGGAGGATTATCGCGATGCCAAAATATACGGCACTGATAAAAAAATCCGTCTTCAGTTCGGTAACGATGAACGGAAAATCTCCTGCCTGGTATGCAGTATAGATGAGAAAACACCGGTACCCGATCCAGCAGATGAATGAGACCAGAAATGCGTACCCGACACCGATGCCAATGCTCCAGGTAAGAGCGAGTTTATCCATCCTGTGAGAGGCCAGAGCCACCGGCTCTCGACTGTCCAAGTCCTGAAGATTGCTTTCATGGGAACTTTCCTGCATCCTTGTAGCACTCCCCTATCAGAGATATTCTGATAGCACCTTCCGGTACAGCCGGCGTACGTTCTCTTCAGTGGTGGTCATCGCGGGAAACCCGGAGAAACCGATCGCCCGGGGGATGTCCCGGGCGAGCCGGAGACCATACTGGCTCCGGGAGAAAAACCATCCCTCGTCCTCATAATATCGGGAGAGATACTCTTGTTCCCACTGGCCGGGTGTCGGAATAAAGAGCCCGTTTTTCAGCCCCGCTTCAGCGATGTCCATCATCGTGGTATACCCGGAACGACAGATAATAAACCGCGCCCGTGACATGAGCCGGGATTTTTCCTCGCTTGAAATAAATGAGTAGATCTTGGTTCCATCTTCTGATGTCCGGATCTGGTCTGTGGCAGGCTTTCCGAGCAGAACCACTTTCCTGCCCTGAAGGTGCGGGATCTGCCGCATGAGGATCTTTTCAAGCGCCGTACGCTGGGGCTCCATTCCCGAGATGACGATCAGGTAATCGATATCCTTTTTCACTGGTTCTTTTCTGACACTTGCCATTATCCCGCAATAGTAGATCCGATCGCGAAGGGCAGGGATAAGGGTCCGGGAGAGTTTTCCCGCGAGCGCTCCCCGCTCCGGAGGGTTGTCGGGCACCACGATCCTGGCAAACTTGGAAAACGCGTCAGCCTGTATGTACACGCCAAGCAGTTCGAGCGGCCATGCAATCAGCGGCAGGCTCTGGTGCAGCTGGTGTGTGATCTGGATCGAGGGTACCTGTTCTGAAAATATACCCGAACGGGAATCACTGATAATGAGATTGAACGTGTTTTGTGAGAATATTTTCTCTGCTTTTTTGCGTTCCGAAAGGTAGGCATCGATAAGAGTGGGGATATATGCCGTGTAAGTCGGCAAAAAGATTCTCCCGTTATTGTGGGGGACCGGGTAATCCTCGAACTGAATAAATCTGCATTCCGGGCACTCTTTTTTCAGGAATGCAAGCGCGTTTCCGCTCGTACCTACGGTGACCTCATGCCCGTGACGGAGCAGCTCGCGGATGATCGGAACATCCCGTGATGCGTGGCCAAGGCCCCAGTTTAAGGGTGATACAAACACAGATCCCATTAACTCTCCAACCCTATCTGTAGTAATTCACCTGGCTCACCGGATATCAGGTGGTAAGTCTTCGCCTGTCAGATCCAAGGAATGTCCAGGTCACCGCGACAGGCAGGCGGACAGGCCGAAAAACCTGCGATTCAGCCCGGATTGAAAATGAATGTATCTGGGTCTCGCACATCTGCAGGCACGCGCGCAGGAGGGAGAAGGTTATTCCTGCAACCTCTTCGCTTTGCTGCCATGCCGGGTCGGTACGGATGCAGGCATCGAGGAATGGGAAATGTTGTACGGCCTGCCGGGCAAGGTGTGCAGTGCCATCCCCTATCCGCTGCGTAAACTGGGGATAAATGGTCCCTTTGTCTGGTGTATGCATAAGTGAGTGGCGGAAGCAAAATCCGGCCCTCATATTCCGTGCGACATAGTCTTCATAAACGGAATGATTTTTCTGGCACGATGGCAGGAGCGGGCGGGCATGCCATGGATTTCCTGCATCCTGCAGGAAATGCATCGCGTAAGCGAGTTTCTCCAGCCCGATCGTCTCACGGGGAGCACCTCGTACTGTGCGGATTGCATCCCGTGTTAGCTCACCGGCGAAGACGGAGCAGAGGGGCATGTAATGCCGTATCTTATCAAGCATACCCCACCGGTCTGGTACCATTATACTCCTCAAGAGAACCTCCCGCTGGGTGCGGGACAGCCCCATGCGGAGCGCTGCGATATCGGTGAGGTCAATATGCGTCGTTTCCATCCAGTTCTCAACAGCTCGTACCATGTGAATAGAGTTTTGAGTTTAGATATATACTTAATTTAGACAATATATATACATTTTCTCTGCGCGGCGGCTTTGCACCTAAAGTAACATCCTGGCATTGCTTTAGGTGCAAACCTGGTTCGAGTATGTAAACGAGATCTCAGCCGGTTCTGTCAAGTTGCCGGCAGTTCTGAGATTTAACACTCCGAAGAAAAATGACAACCTGCCGAAGACTTGACAGAGCCCCCCGGCCGGATTAAATTGTTTTAAAGTGAGCAGAGGATAAATATAGAGATATGGGACTATAGTATAGTCAGGTATATAAAAAATAAGTAAGTAATTTAACCGAGAATCACTAATATCCTGATGATATTCCATGACCCGGCTATTGAACGATCAGGGCGTTTCTGTTATCATCGGGACACTTCTGCTCATCCTTATAACGGTGACTGCCGCTGCCGCTCTTGCGGTCATGGTCTCGCAAATGCAAAAAGCCGAGATGATCCAGCAGTCCCATCTTGCGGCGGTAAAAGCCGAGAATGTACAGTTCTCCAGCGTGAATTTTCAAAACGATCCTACTGCCTGGAACCAGACACCATACCCATATAATATTACCAATTCGGAAAACTGGAGTTCAATCACTCTTCACTTGGTGAACCTCAATACAGATGATGTTGATATCGCCGCTATTGCCGTATCAAGCTCCGGATCAACCAACGCACAATATGCCAATAATATCACTGTATTGAACGCAACACTCAATGGCCAACCGCAGGGACAAAATATGAGCCTGTCCTCCCTCGGTACCTTAAATCTTGACATTCCCGGTACCCAGAGCCGGGAAATCCAGATCAATTTTACCGATGGATTCCCCAATTCTCCCATGGTCATCGGAACCCATGATCAGGTCAAGATCATGATCATGACGTCACTCAATAACTTCTTTGAACAAACATTCAAACCCCCTAACCCTGTTGTCCAGTCCAGTATCGCAACAGAGAATCTCGGAGTATTGCAACGGGATGTACTGGTACTGGACGGTTCGCAATCCACCTCGGATAACACTATCAGTATATGGAACTGGAGCATAGAGAATGCGTCGCAAACATTGCCTCAGGGTAACTGCAACGATATAAATAACTTTACCAGCTCGGTCACACAGTCGGGAAAGATTCTCCGGTATAACCCTCCAAGTGTAGGGCCGTTCTGCGTGAACCTTACGGTCATTGATAATACCGGTATGATTTCAACATCCAATTATATCAGTATCCCGGCCGACCCGCAGTTTTTGCCACCGGCCAATTTAGAGGCTACATTCGATTTCACAAACAACCAGATAGCTGTTGACTTAGTTAATATCAATGGAAATAACGTACCCGCTGCCAACGTAAACTATATCGTGGAGTACAATCAGTTCGGTAACCTGACACTGAGTAACTATGCAGGAACCACACTAGGCAACGGTATAAACAGTACATGTGTCACCGGCGGTATTGGTACGATTAAAGTCGTCTCCGGGCAAATATCACCCATCGAGCTCGCTGTCGCCTATAATAATACCGGCAACAGTTGTCAATAAAATACCACAGGGATGATTGCCTTCTCCTGCGTTTTGCTCAATACAGGGATGGGAGAGCAAATTCCCTTCCTTTTAGATATCATAAACCGTTTCAGCGAAGTGTTGAACGGGTGAAAAACGATCTCCCGGAAACGAAAGCACTATCCCACAATTTCCGACGGGCCCTCTACCTGTTTCATAACGGCAGGTTTGTCCCGGTAATATGCCCGGATCTGTTCTGTTACCTCACTGTAATCCCGGATCCCTGCTTCCTGCATCCAGAGGAGAAATGCCGTCCGGTCCTTGAGTTCCTGGTTGAGGACATCCTTGCTTACCCCGTGGGTGTCCTTGATCTTGTCGAAGAGGAAACTCCGGCCCTGGTACTGGAACTCGTCAACATCCGGCAGCCATTTGAAGGCAGTGTTCGTGATAAGATCTCCCGAGTCCCGGTCGAGTTCCAGCATCTCGATGATAGTTGCCAGCCGCCGTACGCTCCGCTCCCCCTTCATGATAAGCATGGGGAAGATGACGACATCAAGGTTGGAAAAGAGGCTTCGCGGAACGTTCATGGGGTTTGATTCTACGCGGGCAAGAAGTTCATCCATGGAGCCGGCATGGATGGTCCCGAGAGCCGCATGCCCCACCGCAATTGCCTGGAAAAGGGTGAACGCTTCGCCGCCGCGCACTTCGCCCACAATGATGAACTCGGGGCGCTGCCGCAGTGCTGCGACGAGCAGGTCATAGAGCGAGATATCCCCGGGGGTTTTAGAGGAAACACCGCTTATCCCGGATACGGATGACGACGATGACGACTCGGAACTGCCAAACCCGGCCCGGGTGATGGACTGGATCCAGTTGGGGTGCAACAGGTTGAGTTCAGCGGTATCTTCTATAGAGACAATCTTGTATTCGGGAGGGATGAAACTGCACAGGACATTTAAGAAGGTGGTCTTACCGGTAGCAGTTCCTCCTGATACGAGGATCGACCGCTTGTACTCCATGAGGATCCACAGATATGCCAGTTCCATCGCATCGACCGAGTGGTAATCCATCATTTCGATGGGCGAGATGGGGTTTGCACGGAATTTTCTGATCGTAAACGTCGACCCTTTCTTGGTTACTTCCCCACCAAGAGTAAGGTTCCCGCGGCTGCCGTCCGGGAGCGATACGTCCCGGATCGGCTGGAGGAGCGAGATATGCCTGCCCCCCACCTGCGCGAGTTTTAAGACAAAATTGTTGAGTTCAACCTCGCCGAATTTCACATTGGTACGCAGAGAGCCGTAAATACGGTGCTGCACGTACAGGATGATATCAGAACCGTTGCAGCTGATATCCTCGATGTACTTATCTTTCATCATGCTGTCGATCCGGCTGTACCCGAGATACTGCCTTTTGAGGGTGAAGAACATCCGTTCTTTCTGGTGTTCTGATAGTTTGAGCCCGAAGATGTGGACGAGGGAATAGAACCGTTCCCGGAGATATTCGGTCCGCCGATCTCCCTCGATGATTTCGATGTTCGTGCTCACCAGTTTCTCAAAGGCATTTTCGATAATGTCAAGCGCGATCTTTTCGTCCTCAGAGAGTTGCGGTTCCACGACATTGTAGATGAGGGCCCCGTCTTTTTTGCTGTACTCGATATGGACGAACTGGTACGGGGGATCGATCGGATACGTGACATTGACATCACGGAGCGAGCCTTCAAGGGAAGGGGTGCCAAGCACCCCGGGATCGAAATCAAGGGTTTGAATGTCCTTTTGAACCGGGGATGCAAATACTGACAGGATCTTCTGCACGAACAAAGGATATTCAGGCTTAACCTCAGCTGGTGGGCCTGGTTCAACAACAAGTGGAACCAGTTCCGGTTGAGAACCGAGATCCTGTAAAGTCATTGTTTCTTCGGGTTCTATGAAAAACGATATAATCTTCGGGCCAATTGATCTCAAGGAGTTAAACAACGACCCTGTCTTTCGTGCGAATGGTACCGGAGGAACTTCTTTGGGTTCTTCTCCGCCAGGTTTCGGGAGTGCATCAGCTCCCATATCTGGTTCCAGTTCCGGTTCGATAAAATACAGTATGAACTTTTGTAGTCGTGACGTCGATGCACGGCTATCGGGATGGAGTGATATCTCTTCGGACTCCGGGCCCCACTCTGTAAGAGCAGGGTTTCTTTCAGGTATGTCCGATGGAGAATCATGTTTATCGGTATGGAGATCTTCCGAGGTAGTATCAGGATTTCCTTTCCTAAAAAATGATAAAATCCTACTTTTAAATAATTTCTGTATACGTGAAACGAAGGCCCGGTTTTCAGGGTGGTCTGTTATCACTCCCTGTTCCGGGCCATAATCTTCATGTACGGAACTTTCTTCAGGAATGTCTGATGGAGAATCATGTTTATCGGTATGGATATCCTCCGGTGTAGTATCAGGATCTCCTTTCCTAAAAAATGATAAAATCCTGCTTGCAAATGTTTGGGGTGTCATGATGATATGGCGATTAAAGCGGTCTCGTTCGTCCAATTTGTTCCCTGCGAATTAGTTGCAGAATGGCTGACGTTATAAAACCCGGAATTGATATACTGATGCGACGGGTTCTGGTAGGTGCTGCTGTACCCGTCGCCAAAATCCCAGTACCAGGATGTGGGGCTGGGGAAACCTTTGCTCTGGTCGGTGAAGATTACTGTTGTTCCGGGCTTGCCGGTTGTATTGCTTGCGGTGAAGTTGACTGAAGGGAACGAATTAACCGTGATCAGAATGTCAGGGGAACTCATCGGCTCGTCGTAACCGTTGGACGCGATCAGGTTTGCGGTATAAGTTCCATAATTCATGTACGTATGAACCGGGTTTTGGAGGGTAGAAGTCCCCCCATCGCCGAAGTTCCATAACCATGAGGTTGGCTGATCAGTCGATGTATCGGTAAACTGAACCGTAAGTGGCACAAGGCCTGTGTTCTGGCTCGTGGTAAACGAGGCAACCAATGGTGAAACCGAGATCGTTGTCGTATTCCAGCAGGGGCCCAGATAATTCTTTGCGTCTAGTCTGACAGTATATACTCCTGAGGCTGTGTATGTGTGTGTCGGATTCTGGAGACTTGAGTTTCCCCCGTCGCCAAAGTTCCATAACCATGAGGTTGGCTGATCGGTTGATGTATCGGTGAACTGAACCGTAAGTGGCACAAGGCCTGTTGTCTGGCTCGTGGTGAACGAGGCAACAAGAGGACAAACAGAGATTGTTGTTGAATTGCTGGATGTTCCGAGCGGGTTTGTAATTGTACGAAACACCGTATAATAATTGTATTTGTTAAATACGAGAACAAGAGTTGGGTCACTTGAGGAAATTAAATCCCCACCTGACCACCCCCACATCCATGAATAGGGAGGGGTATTCGTCGCACCATTGAATTGAACTGTAATGAGTGGGTTTTGTTTAAAATAGGCCATCGTTACACTCGATGAAAACGCGCTTACGGGGGCGCTTATAGCCGTACCGGTACCATTGGTCGTACCGCTTGTGCATGTCCCCCCTGTGCAGGCAATGGTGACTTCCGTGAGAGTGGTGTTGACCTGAGCTCCTACAATATTTGCTGATGACGCGTTTGGTGGCGTAGGGGTGGTTATAACCGTGGGACTCACTACAGGGCTGGTAACTTCTCCTGCAACATAGGTTTCCGGTAACGTAGGAGTTGCCACTGACAAGGCTCCTGTTGTTTTATTTGTCCCGGAAAGTATGGAACAGCCGCATACTCCCACCAGCATAACGACGAAGAGACATGCGATCATTCCCAATTTATACATATTTTTATTTCAATCACTATAGTCTTAAATTATTCTATTAATCCTCTCCAGTATTTATAGGAAGTCCCGGACATGGCCTAAAATCCATTATGAAAACAGGAGAAAGATTGAAGAAAATGCCGTCCCTATAGTTATTGATGATGGAACAATCTCGTGCGCTTCTTATTCTCATCCTGATGACCGGGTGTATCTCTTTTTCTGCCGGCTGTACCGCGCCGCGGATGGGTGACACCCACAACACGACCATCGTCCTCCAAGACTATAATACATGGGCAGATCAGCAGAGAGCATATAGCGATCAGGTGCGTTCTGATCTTACCCAGATGGGGAATAACCTTGATACCTATAACCAGGAGATTGTCAGTAACCATCCCGATATCGGGCTGCTGCGGGGGGATGTAGAAACGGACCGGCAGGATCTTGACCAGTGGGGTACCAGTAGTACGGCACTTGGTTCTGCTACCGATCTGTTCACTACAGACATTGCATCCCTTGATTTCGGAAGTGATACGGATACCCCCCGCATCAGCGGCCTGTTGACGCAGGAAATGAAGATATATTCCATCGATATGAGCAATGCGCAGCAGCACTTCATCGATTATAACCGGGATTTCAGCGGGTACCTGACCCCGGATGATCCTGATTACTGGGATGATTCACTGCGCATGGCTGCTATGGATGCAAAGGCCCAGGCATTATCTTCTGTTGAAGATGGCGATGCAGCACTTTCAAATATCACTGCGACGGCACAAATCCTCCAGCAGCGCCAATAATCTTTTATCGTTCTTTCCCAGATCGCGACTGCATTGGTGTATCTTTTCTGTGATGGTACTTTCTGGTTTGTGCGGTTGTGGCCGAACTCTTACCCATAATCTCACCCTAGTACCTTATGTTTGGATTTGGAGTATATCACCGGGCGGAATGCATAATGCCAAGAAAAGTGTTTCTCCTTTTTGAAAACCCTCGAATAGTTGTCATGATTTTTCGGTGGCTTTTTGTCCGGCCCCCTTTTATTGTAAAATCCAGTCCTGGACGGTCTGATTATCGGCACCTTCAATATAGGTTGAGTTTGCCCCCGAGATCAGGGAGAGCGATCCCTGTTCGTTCAAACCAAGGTTGTAAATCCGGATCCAGGCATTGTCCAGATCGGAAAGATACTGCTGCCCCTTGATAGCCTCGTAGGTCTGTGCTGATTTTGGCTGGAAGTAATACGTGAGATTCGTCTGGAATTGTTCCATCGAGGGAATATAAATGCTGCCAATCGTGCCCTGATCGATCAGATCACCATTCACATAGACCGCGATGTCCGGGAAAGCAAATTTGAGGATCCTGTTGCTGTCAATGGTTATGTCGCCCTGCTGGTCGCTGCCTGCCACGAACCGCACGACTGCACCTTTGGGCAGTTCCCGGTATGTTCCGTTGATGGTAATTGTGGCGGGCGTGTTGCTAACGACAAACTGTGCGCTTGAATCCTGTTCGAGATAACCGGGTTTTGCCGTCTTGACGACAATATCATCGGTTGAATCATTGTACGGCGAAGGAGTAACCGTGATATACTGGGGTTTGATCATGTCGCTGCTTCCGTAGATGTTGTTCGCCGTCAGCCAGACGTTATAGGTTCCAGGGTCCGTGAAGGTTTCCAAGGGGTTCTGATTAGTTGTGGTGTCGTAAACGGTGGTGCCGTTGGTGTAGAAACTCAGGTTATACGAGGTTTCCTGAAATGTCCAGTTCCACGCCGTTGGGGACCCGGTGGATTGATCGGTAAACCTGACGGTGAGGGGCACCATGCCTTCGAGCGGCTGAGCTGAAAAGTTAGCTACAAGCCGGGGCGGCGTTACAATAACCGCGTCCTCTTTTACGGCCGTATCGGTCTGGTCACCGTTTTTTACCGTCAGGGTAACAGCGTACGTTCCCGGGGATGCGTAGAGATGCGTAGGATTCTGTTCCTGAGAGCCGGTGCCGTCACCGAAATCCCATGACCAGGTGTCCGGAAAACCGGCCGAGCGATCCATAAACGAGATATTGAGCGGGGCATCTCCCTCTGCGGATGGGGGGGTAAAATCGGCTATCAAGGCAGGCGAGATAGTGTACCGTGTCGCGCTTCCCTCGTAATACCCAGGAAGTGCCACTATGGTAAGATCGTTTCCGACATCCGTCGTATCCTCTGTGACGACGATATAGGAGTTCTCCGGCCCGGCGAGGATTTTGCTGCCGTTGATAAGGATCTGACGTACCTCGCCGGTTGTCGGTTCAATGGCAAAGGAGAGGTTTGCATGATAATTCCGGAGTGCCGGGACCACACAGTCGCCGAAACTGCCCATGGCTGCCTGTGTGCCGTTCATAAACAGGGTGGCGTCGGCGAGACTGCAGCTCAGGATGTTCCCGTGGCGGAGCGTGATGGTTCCGGTGGTGTCCGAATCAGCCCGGATCTTTACGATGGATCCCGCGGGCAGTGGTGTTCTGATACCGTTCACGGTCACAGACGAATTGTTATCCGTTGATACGAAGGAAAAAAACGAACCCTTCATTATAATTCCATCGCGGATTGTGTCGACAATCACGGATGTTTCGGCGTCCTTTCGGGTGTCCAGCACATCGTATGCGGTAGTGATCCTGCTTGCCCCATCCCCCCATGTGACCGTGAGGGTTGCATTATAGATGCCCTGTCTTGAGTATTCGTGAACCGGGTGCTGGACCGTCGATGTCGTATTGTCACCAAAGTCCCACAGCCATGCCGTTGGATCACCCCGGCTCATATCGAAGAACTGTACGGAAAGCGGGTCTGACCAAAGCCCGGGTGAGGCTAAGCAGTCAGCGATAAGAGGGGTTGCCAGTGGCGTATTGAGAGATGCACCTGCGTCCGCTACGGACTGGACAGGGCCTGCAGTAACTTTGGGGTCGAACAGGTGCACGAGACTGCCGGGGCCCGGTACAAGGTGGAAATACATCCCGAGCACAAGAAGGAGAATCACCAGCCCGACGATGAGGGGGATCCGGATTTTTTTCCTGATGCGGGGGATTTTAATTTTCATGATATTCCTTAAAAACGGTACATCGCGAAATGGCATAGGGATCATCCCTTTTGTGAAATGTGGTCCTTGATATGCCATGCGGTAACCCTAGATTTCGTTTCTATTCTTTTGAAAATCCGGTATTTGTCAATTTATTACGCAGTCAGTTAAAATATATTTTTTGAATTGAGAATATAGAGATCTACATGGTTGCAGTTTTCTCCCCCCCGATTAACTGTGATTATCCTGCATATAGCCGGTCTCCGGGTCCTTCGTGCTGCTTATGATCCCGTCCTGATCATATGGCCCCCCGCTTATTTTGCCAGGCGCCACTGGGTCGGGCTGAAACTGTTGAAGGAGACCTGGACATACGTGTCCCTGAGATCCGCCGCAGCTGAATCAGGGACTTCGTAAATCAGGTAGCCATCAATGGCGTTGCTGCGCCCGGGCTTGATAAAGTAGCCCTCGCCATTGGGGTTGGAGGCACTGGGGGGAGGGATAGCACTATTGGCCGTATAAGATTCCACGACGGTGGTGTTCTGCCCGAAGATGTTATATCCGGTCAGGTACGCATAGTCCCGCTTTTGCTGTCCGATTTCCCGGATCCACTGGTATGGCAGGAGGTTAAAATTACTGGTGTAAAAACTAATTTCATTCTGGTCGAGGACAGACAGATCGAAATACGGGTTATTGGAATAGGACTGGCCGTTGTAGGTGACGTTGAACTCAGCTGCCGATGGCACAACAGCGCTCATATTCCCCGTGTCTTCGATGCGGATGAAGATGACAAGAAACGTGTCGCCGCTTGAAACCGGTGTCACCTGGACGAACCGGTTCCAGTCCATATCCCAATAGAAATAGAACGGCAGGACCGTTACGTTGTAAATCGTTACGAGGCACGGGCGGCTGTTGTCGCCGTACCAGTAGGATTCGCCTACATTGAGCGCGTTCTTGACCGGGACGGCAGGTCCGGTCGATGACACCTCCGCGGGGAGGGGCTGCGTGGGAGATGGCTGGGGTGTTGGCGTACCTGCGGCGGTTGCCTCTGGTGTTGTCGCCTCGGAAGCCAGAAATGCTGCCAGTTGGGCGCTCCGGTTGGATGAGGGCGGGACGTTGGTATTTGCCGTCGCTCCTGATGAGGGAAAAAAACTGGATATACCGGTTTCTGCGGGCGCACCGGATGCCAGCGACCCGATTGGCTGACCGGGTGAAAAGATGTGGAAGGAAAAGATGAAGGCCCCGATGAAAACCAGGCAGAAGCCTACGGCAATAGCGGCAAACACGGCACCGTGGTTGCCGACCCGGGCCTTCCGGTGCCGCAGGAGAAAAATGGTACTGCTCCGCACTAAGAAAAGGGCAAGTACCGTGCCGATGGCGCACAGGACGATGGCCATGAGGGGCATGGCCAACGAACCGGCAGGCCCGTTCGTTCCGATCGGAGACAGACTACTTGGCAGTACTAAGGTGAGAATGAGCAGGAATGCGGCAACAAGGATGAACGGGATGAGCGTGAGAAGGAAGGGCAGGATTGAATTTTTTAATCTGCCATAAGTGACCGGATTTGCATCTCGTACGGCACCGGGTTGATCCGTGGCTCCATGAAACGTGGTCACGTTTCCTGACGTTTTCTTTTCCTTGTTTTCATGTACCGGAATGCGTATCCTTTGAAGGAGCGTGCGGGACAACCGTGGTATTCTGGCACCGATAGAAAAGATTTTTTTCCAGGGTTGGACAGGTTTTTGGGGAGGTATGGCAGGGGTTACAAGCGAGGGTACGTCGGCGCCAGATGAACTGTGCCGATCCGGTACTGGCTCTGCCGGTGTGTCGGATTTTTGGATCTCTTCTGGCTGGGAAATCAACTCATTTGAGGCCATAGGTCCAGTCTCCCCATCGGTGCACGAGAGTGTTTCTTTTGGTTTTTTCCCAAGAAACCAGCCTGAGATCGAACCGAACATTGAAGAAAACCCGGTACCCTGATGCCCCTGTGGTGTTGCCGTGGAATACAATAGGAGGGCTTTTGCCGAGAGGTTGATGAGCATTACGATCATGATGAGAACAAATCCTGCAGCAAAAACAAAAGATACCGGATATACATTGGAATTTTCATACCCTGTATAGATCAGCGTCGGTATTGTTCCGACCAGATCGTTGAGGGGGAAGATATTCACGCCAAGGAGGAAACGCGAATCGGCAACGATCTTAAACTGCGGAGCGTACTGAGTGTACCCTGCAGTCAGGATGACGACCGCCGATTCCTCTGCGGCCCGGCCAAATGACAAAATAGCGCCGGCGATCATACCGGAACTGGCACAGGGTATGGTAATGTTTTTCAATGTGAGCCATTTCGTTGCTCCCAATGCATAGCTACCTTCTTCAAGATCATTGGGAACCCTCAAGATAGCATCCTCTGTGGCACGGATTACATATGGTATGACCAGTGCGGCAAGTGCGATGGCACCGGCAAACAGCGATTCTCCCCCTGTTATAGGCTTCAGATAGACAACAAGGACAATCATCCCAAAAATACCCAGAACAATTGATGGTGTTCCTGCGAGGACTTCTATAATAAACCGGAGGGACCGGGTGAACTGGTTATCGGGCGCATATCTCTGGAGATAAATGGCCGTACCTACACCAAATGGCATGGCGAGCAGAGTCGATGTCACCGCAAGGAGGATTGTTCCTTCAATTGCATTGGCAATTCCTGTCCCTATTCCGTTATATCCACCGACCTGGTTTTCTGTTTCTAGGAGGAATTTTAGGTTAAGGGATGGGAGTCCTTTGATTAAACAAATTCCAACAATGAGGATAAGCATCCCTGCAATACAAAAAGCAACAGACCCACAGAGTATTTTTACAATCTGTCCCTTGATGTACCGCCGTTTCATTTCGCACCGCTATATTTTCGATTCATCCTTGCTGTGATGAGGTGAATGGCTGCAACAAAACAGATCTCCATTACCATGAGCAGTACGCCGATTGCAAAGAGAGCGCTTCGTGGTTCGGGTTCTACGATATAATACCCAAGATCATTAAGGATTTTTGCCGTCATCGGCTCGATAGAATCGAGGACCGACGTAGGTACTACCGGCGCACCTCCGGCCAGCATCACCACTGCCATGGTCTCTCCCATAGCCCGCATGGTTCCGAGGATCACACCGGTCGTTATTCCGGAAAGTGAGGAGGGTAGGATGAGATCCCGTATCGTCTCCCACTCGGTTGCTCCCAGAGCAGCTGATGCTTCCCGTTGTTCGGCCGGGACGCCGTGCATTGCTTCGCGCGAGAGTACGATGATCGTGGGAAGGATCATCAGCGTGAGGACTGCTGATGCTAGAGGGATGCCAAAGCCGTCTGTGGATTGTATCTGAAAAATAGGAATAAATCCCAAGGTATGTGCGATGAACGGATTGATAGTGTATCGAAAATAATCACGAAAAACAACAAAACCGAGTATGCCAAAAACGACCGAGGGTACACCTACCAGCAGTTCGATGAGGGTGGTCAGGGGCCGGTCGAGCCACGGCGGCGCCCATTCCGAGAGGAACACCGCCGTCGCAATACCCAGAGGAACCGCCATTATCATCGTCACGGCAGTCAGTACGAGCGTCCCTGTCAGGAAAACCCATGCGCCATACTGATTGTTGGTATAGTCCCATGTGGTTCCGAAGATAAAACCGAAACCTTCTTTGATCAGTACAGGGGCTGCCGTCATCAGGATGAACCCGATAATCGCAAAGACAATGAAGGCTGTTGCTAAGGCAGAAAAGAGGAAGAGATTTTTGTGTGTTTCTGGTTTGCTTTTCATTATTACGATGCACTCGGTTTAAAAAAAGAAAAAATATGTTTAGTCTCAAGCGCATTACATGAACTGGTTAAGTGCTACGTCGCCAGCGGTGGTGTATGCCGTTGTTTCGCCGGGTGACTGTGCAAAGTTAAGCAGATCCTTGATGGTGCTTGAGGAAGCGCTGGATCCCTGAACGTTGATGGTTCCGCGCTGGGTGAATGTGGTCGGGACGGTAGACGGGGTGATCCAGTACATACCGCCAACGAGTCCCTGCGGGTAGTTCTTGGTGACTACTCCGGCCGAAATCGTTGGAGAGGTTGTGTCCTGTGCGTTGCCATAGTACCAGTCCTTGAGTGCGTTTGTCATTGAGCTGGTTGAGACTGCGGCATAGGTCCTGCCAGTGCTCTTGTACCAGCCTTCGGGCGTGGTGCCTGCGGGCCAGTCAGTTACCGACAGAATAGTGATACCGGACGGGTTCTGGAGTGCCCAGCCTGCATCGACAAAGCCGAGAGCATAGGGAGTTGTTGCGATATAAGAACGGACGCCTTCGTTGCCGTTCTCGGTAACGGAGTGCGTGGAGTTGATCATACCAGTGGTTCCAAAGAGCCAGTTGCTTGCATCATCCTCAGTGCCTGAGGAATCTGAACGGGAAACCAAAATGGCGCTTGTTGAAATGTTACCGGTAAATGCTGCACTGGCATTGTTCGCACCGGTTGAAAGTGCATTGTTGTATGCTGCCGCGAGGTCAGCTGCTGCAACTGGGGTACTTGAGTTAACAGCCGGGGATGCTGCGTTGGTACACCATGCAACACCGCGACCGCCGATGATTGCTACGTAGAGGTTCTGGTAGCCGGGGGTGTTCGGGTTGGCTGTCTCTGCGCTGGTAATCTTGCTTGCAGATGAGGATGCACCGATATCAGAGATGCCCATTGCAACGGAGGAGACACCTGCTCCCGATCCGCCACCCTGGACGTTGATCTGGATACCGGGGTTAAGCTTGTTGTAGTCTGCAGCGAGGTTCATCTCGACTGGCTGGAGCGTGGTCGAGCCGGCGACGAGAATTTCGGTCTGGGCGGCAGATGCTGCCTGCCCTGTGTTTGCCTGCTTCGATACACTGGTCGAGAACGTTCCCATGATCGTTCCGACTGCGACAGCGCCGATGACTGCGACGACGATAAGGACGAGCGTCGCGACAATCGGTGAGACTGCCATATCATGGTTCATGCGTTTCATGTTTGCGTACATTGCTGTTTCACCTAGGGTGTTTGTGGATGGGATTTTTAGAAAAATTTGTAGAGAATATTTGATTTGCCACGGAGTTCTTGCTGGTGAAGTTCATTCATCCCCCACAGATGTCAATTCACCAATCAGAGTATCGACCCTAGACTATATATTTTTAGCGGTTTTGATATAGATTTAAGGTTTTGCAATATAGTGAACCCAATAGGATATAGGGACATTTGTTCTTCGGCGGGGGGAAGGGATAATTTTTGTTTGGGTATGACCCGGGTCCGGTATGGGCATCGCACCGGCCAGACGGGATGCGACACGCACATACGGTTACGGGGACGTATACGATCAACTCACTGCGGCGGGGAAGACGGGACCGGGACGGAGGAGAGGGTGGGACGTGGTTCGCCCCTCTCACCAACCTACAACCATTTAACCCCCGCCCGCCGATCCGGATCCATGGTACAGCAGGAACACATCCATATCATCAGTGCCGGCGAGAACATCCATACCGCGTACCCGGCCATCTTCCGCACGCTCCCGTCCATCACCCGGACCTATGTCCTTGCTGAAAGCGCAGTCTACGAATTATCGCCAAACCCAGAGACTGAAAAGAAACGGGCCGCCACCCGGAACGCAGTCTCGGCCGTAAAGGAGATCTCCGCAGCGCTTTCCATTTCCTTCTCGCGGGAACTCGTCTTCCCGCCCGTTTATTCTTCCGCCCGCGATATACTCATCAGGATCCACCGCGAAGTCCCGGAGGCCCGATCCACCTTCGATCTCTCGGGAGGCGCAAAACCCCTCTGCATGGCGCTTTTTGCGGTCGCCCCGTGGGTGGGCGGGGAGGTGTACGCCGCGTTCGATGAAAAAGTCCCGCGGCATATCCCGCTGCCGGACCGGCCGATCCGGTCAATGCTTGCAAACCCCAATTACCAGGTTATCCTTGCGCTCCTCCTCCACCCTGTAAAAAGGGAAGCGGGAACGGGTTTCCCGGGCTGGGTTTCCCGGGAATATCTCTTCAAACAACTCTGGCCGGTATATGTCCCGTCCCGCACAAAATCCAAAAAAGCGGATGCTCCCCCGGCCAGTGTGGTAAAATACACCCATGGCCGGAAACCTGCAGCTGAACTGACGCACGGGACATTCTCTGACTTCATGAAATCACTGGCGGACGCCGGGCTGGTTTATGAGGAGTCTGCCCCGGAAAATACCCGGCAGAAACGTTACCGGATTACCGAAAACGGGGAGATCGCATTCCGGTTCTTTTCCGATCCCGCCACCAGTACCCTTGTCCGTACAGTGCTGGATAAAGTATAATCCGCCGGGATCAACTTTCAAACCGGAAAAAATCCGGCAAAAAATTTTTTGGCCCGAAAAAAAAGGTGTCGTTTTGTCTGCCGCGACACGGATAATTATCCGCTCCGCGGATGTTCAACTGACACCCTGTTTTTTTTACTGACGTGAATTTCCGGCCGCGATCCCCCAATTTTTTGAAAAATGCCGGGCTGCCCGGTCCAGCACACATTTTTCGTTCTCAAAAAAGATCGGGATTTTTTTTTCAACCGGAAAAAAAGACCCGCTCTTTACCTGGCATTTTGATCGGTTTCCGATCCGCGGATTGCAGACAATGACGGGAATGTCAGGTCATCGGTGCTGATGATGCCTTCGCTCCCGGATCAGGTACTTCCTTCTCCGGCAGATTGATTTCCAGCATGACCGGGCAGTGGTCCGATCCCATATATTCCGGCATGATCGCGGCATCCAGTACCTTCGGCCGCACCGGCTCGTTTACAAAGAAATAATCCAGGCGCCAGCCAAAATTCCTTTTCCTTGCGTTGTTCTGGAACGGCCACCGGGTATAATGACCGGACTCCCGGTGAAACATCCGGAACGTATCGGTAAACCCGAGTTTGATCAGGCAGTCGATCTTCTCCCGCTCATCCGGTGAAATGCCGATCTGCTGGACCGGCTTTTTGGGGGGGTTGTAGAGATCCTTATCGGTATGCGCCACATTGAAATCGCCACAGACGATCACCGGCCGATCTTTTTCCCGGACCCGCTCTATGTAAGTGAGAAATGCATTATAGAACCGCAGCTTGTTGTCGAGGTTTCCCATCGGTTTGAACCCGAGCGGAAAGGAGATATTGAGCAGGAGAAACGTACCGTAATCTGCAATAAGGATACGTCCCGCATTATCGAACTGGGGGTCGCCAAAACCAAATTTCACGGACAACGGTTTTTGCCGGGTAAAGAGCCCGACCCCGGCGATGCTCCCTTGTTGGACACCAGAGAAGTATGTATGGTAGCCGTACAGGTTCCTGACTTTTTCCGGGAGCTTTTCCACCGGAGCTTTTGTCTCCTGCACGCAGACAATCCCCGGGTTGTGCCGGAACACCGGGAGTAAACATTTCCGGTCGTAACACGTGCGCAGCCCGTTCACATTCCATGAGATAAGCATCAGCGTCATACTCATCTTCCGGGTCGTGCGGCTGGCACCGTGGGACCGGTGTCAAACGGTACACTATTCTTCGGGGGCCACCGCACCTGTATATCCTGCCTCCGACATCCCCGGGCCCGCCAGGCAGGAACACCGGACACCGGTGTTCCCTGCCGTAATGTGCTGGCGCGCCTTCCCCGGTCGAACATCGCGGTGATATTGGGTGAAGTAATTCCCTGATCCTGAATTGCCGTAAAACCAATTGGCCCGCTCGACAATTCTCCGGGATCTCTCCCATGCATCGCCGGGCATGGCATGATCCGATGGAGAGAATCGTCAACCATGTTCATTTTTTTGCTCTTTTCGTTTATCCTGGAATTCCCCGGGAATCTGCTTGATCCCTCCTGCATCCCGAATGTACATCCTCCGCAGATCTGTACCTGCCAGTTCTGGCTGGGGATTGATCAAGGTGGGTGCCCGGCCTCTTGTTATTATGTGTTACCACTATAGTTATTAAGATTTTGAATTGTTGAATATATATTTACCGGGTCCCATGACCTCGTCGGATTTCTGACAGGGAAACCATAACACCCAATAAACTGGAATGTTCGATCAGGCATGGTCTGGCCATTCGACATAAGGGGGAAGAGACCAGTATTATAACAGGATGTCTTCTAAAAAATGAGATATGTGTTTGTGGAAGATGGGCGTTACGATACCGCCCGTTTGGGGAGGGCGATCATGATCCCCAGAAAAAGGATGCAAATGATAATGATGGACATAATGACCGGGAGAAAATCGTAACTCCCGTACATCGATACGCTTACTGCGGTAAGAAGCATGAGACAGGCAGCAGCGGGAATAATTCCTATGCTACATCTACATTTGCTCAGGTCTGTTTGTGTTCTGCTCACGGGTAGTCTCACTTTCATTCAGTACGGTCTCCCTCTAATCAGGCCCGCCCTACCTGCTCGATCCAGTAATATGTCATGAGTATGATATATTCTTTTTGAATTTGAAATATAGTTAACTCTGATTAATATAGAGACTATTGAGGAATGGATTCCTTCCCGTGCTTACCTGCAGAATCTTTCAGGTGGACAACCGCTCCTTTCGGATGAGAGTGTACCCAAACAGACAGAATGCAATAATAATGGCTAGAAATGAGAGGGTGAGAACGATATCTGAATACCATGCGGTCCTGAATTGCCATGACAACCCGCCCAGAACATGGGTAATACTCACGAGCAGGACAAGAGCAACGCCGTATGGGTAATAGCGGGTCGGGCGGAGAATGCGGAGGACAGCATATGCAGCACCATAATAGAATAAAATGAGCGCAAGCATGTAGATCGCCAAAATATTGTGGGCAACGGCGAACCGCACGAGCGGGCTTGCTTCCCACTGGAGGATCATTCCGGTATTCGCTGCCAGAAAAAATGTTAGAGAATAATCTATTATCACTGCTAGTGAGGGGACGATAGCAACGCACACCGGCGCATCATAGATGCACCGGAACAGGGCTGGGATGGACTGCATGATGATCGCATCCCGGAGACTCTCCTTTTGTAAGTGGATCTCTGTGGGGGATATTCCTATTTAAGCCGCTCTTATTATATATACTTGCTGTAAAAAATAACCGGTTTTAATGGTCAATTATTGGATATCCTACAGGAATATTAAAGATCTTCCAGCATTGCCCGGATTACATTGATTTCTGAAAACAGATTTTTTGAAATTCCGACAGCGGGCTCAAAGGACTTATGAGAGGGGACATGCAAACGATAGATAATGGCGTCAGTACATGGCATGGAAGATTTTCCGGAAAAGAGCGTGATCCTGATTGAGGAAGAAACAGGACTTGCCAAGTCGATCTATGCCCAGTACATTGCCGCAGGGGCTGCATCCGCAGGAAAACACGTGTTCTATGTCACGGCCCGGGATGCAGAGAATATCCGCAGTCAGATGACCCGTCTCCGGATTTTACCGGCAACGGGCTTTCATATAGAAGAGATGCACGGGACAGACCCGGATGCGCTTCTTGATCTGCTCATTAGTCATAGCAAGGGAGATCTTGTGATTGTGGACCAGTTTTCGTTCTATTTCCTCGATACTCCTCTTGCCGGGTTCCGTGATGCTATTTCCCGCCTTATTGCCGTGGCAAAAACCGGCAGGATTTTTCTCCTGCTCATAGACCGGGGAATTCTTCCCCAGCGGCATGAAGTGCTGCTGCAGGCAATGGCAGACGGGGTTATCCAGATTACTACTGTTACCGAAGGGGACAAAGTCAAACGGTATCTCAATATTCCCAAGATGCAGGGGGCACAGCTTCTTGAAAAGATGCTGCCCTTCACGATCACTGATGAAGGGTTCCTGATCGATACCCGTGAACGACATGGCTGAGAGTCCATCTGATCCCTAAATCAGCAGTACCGGGACTAGTAAAAAGATACGGCCCCGGTTATTCAGCCATATTGAGTAGAGCGAATCGCAACGCCTGATGCGGCTCTCCGGGATACGATGGTCGGCCCATGCCGGGCTGCCATATCCTTTTCCAGCATCTTGACGATGTGGTGTCCCGGACCATAACTGCCCCGTATCGTGGTGTCCTGTGCGAACCGGTCGAAAACCCGTGGTTTCATCGCGTCGGAAATTCCCGGCCCGTTGTCACCGATATTTCAGGCATCCCCTCCCCGGCATCCCGGCGGAGACTTCGATAATTATATAAGGTTCGCAAAATATGAAACCGTTCGAAAAAGATTATCAAAGACGACGCGCCGAGCATCTCATGGGGAGTATAGTAAGATTACACCCCTCAGCCGTGGTTGACCGTTTGTTCTCACCGCAGGACGTTAAATTTTTTAATTTATTATACGCACACATATATTTTATTGTTGAGTTGAATCATTATTGATAAATATTTCCCCCTCATTATAATCTAATTTCATTTGTTGCAGATTGCCCTGGATCTCTTCGATGTCATTCTTAAACTGGTCATTATCATTTTTCTTAATTGCAATTTCGGCCTGTCTGCAGAGAGTCTCTGAATTCTGACAGGTCTCCGATAACTGTTCAATTATAGGCAGCAGCAAACCCGAAGAAGCTTTTTTCGAGAGAGCAAAACCAGTCGCACCCGAAACTCCAGATAAATAAACGCCAGATTCGTTGAGATCGGAGGCTCCACGGTGGATTCCATCACATATTGCGGTTTTTTCATTATCTGAATTCAATGATGGCATTGTCAGTACTGCAGTTGAGTTCTCTGAACATTGTAAATACCCGCTTTCGAAAAGTGACAGCCCCGTATTCCATTGTTGCTGTGCATTACTGGTATCTTCCTGCGCCAATTGCGGATTGAACTGTTCAGCAAAAAAGTTTTGAACCAGGTTCACCATCGGAGCGTACTTCGGGTCATTCAGGCTTGGTAGTCCGGGAGTGCTGTTTGCGTTTGCAAGTGTATCCCCTCCCAATGCAGTATTTCCGGCAACAATGTTGGAGTTTGATAATGCACCTGAAGCGATGAGGGTGTTACCTGCAACGAATGCAATGACAATTAACACGATTGCAACTGCTCCGGAAACACCCGGTCTCTCTTTCGTCAATATCGGATTGTGCATATCAGAAAGAATGATGGTCCTTAGTGATTCGCTAATGAAAAGAAGGATCCAGGATCCTGCAAATATCAGGGCTAAAGAGAGTACGATTACAAACCAGCCCTGGATGCCAGACAGCAATAGTTGTACAATGGTTGAAAAATTGATAATATTAAAACTCATCATGTAAAGGAGAATAACAGAACCGAGTGTCAGGTTTGAAATGATCGGCGAATTAAACTCGTACAGGTGAAGTGCGTAGAGAAAAAATGAGATAGTTATCCCGAGGATCCCAATATAAAACAGAAAATTGAACACGAATGCAAGGTTGGGGACGAGAGGCTGCAGAAGTATTCCTAAAAACCCGATAAAAGTAATTATACAGGAAATCAATCCTATTTTTGTATATGATATCATTACACTGCCCCTATATTTTTATTATATAATATGGTATGAGAATGTTATATTTATACCTTTGAGATTTTGTTTTCAGATCAAAATGGGAAATTTTTAATTTAAATTTTTCACTTCGGATTTTCCCGGATGATTACATCTCCTTCACGCCGTAACAATATTTATTACCATGGGATTGTCCAAATCTTCCATTCCCCGTTTTCAAACAATTCTTCAAAATTATAAAATATCGGAACAGTCTGCAACTGCGTAGAATTTGGAGAAACCGGTCCGTGCCAATACACCATCACCCTGAGGTTTGCTGCGGTGGCATTACTGGTTTCATTCAGAATCTTGTAACCTGTAAGGGTTGCATTTGGACTGAGAAATTCGTTATCTTGGTTGATTGTTACGAATTGCGTCAACGAAACTTCTTGTTTGAACCCATATGGCTCTAGATCATACAGCTTAACGATATCCTTATTGTTTATAGCATCTACCCAATCATGAATACCGGTTTCAGGATCGGAATAAGCCGCGATTGTTTTGTTCACCGATGAACCTGGCAGGGATGCCGTGCAGCCGGAAATACTTACGAGTGCGAGAATACACAGAGATAAGGCTGGGATACACTGAACATTCTTTAACATTTGATTAACCTCCTCCTGATTTTGCGATCACTGTTGCTTTACCCGCTACCCCGTTTGCTGTTGCCGTGATGATGTACGTTCCCGGATCAGTACCAAGAACCACTTTCGTCGCTACCTGCCCGTTTTTATCTGAGGTATCCGATGCCGGATTCACCGATCCACTGGGCAATATGCTGAATGTAACGGAAGTACTATTCACGGGATTACCTGCTGCATCCGTAAGCTGGAAAACGATCGAATCCTTGAGTGGCAGCGATACCAGGCCCTGTTGTTGATCCCCTGATACAACGGTAATATTGACCTTTGGCCCGGTCTGTGCCACCGGGGGAGGAAGGATAAAAAGTGCACATGCGATATACCCTACTGCCACAAGCACCACCACATGCTTGAGCCCGTACCGTGCCTCACCCTCGCTGATCTTTCCGATGATCAAACCACCGAAGATTGAGTTGAGGATGATCATGTGAAAGAACCCGCGGGCAAAATCGATCTCCCCGATATCCGTTTTACCAAACATATTCGAAATGCCGAGTTGCTGCACAAACGGGAGCAGGCTCGTGGTCAGGATATAGACGATGAATATGATAATAGCCTGTGCAAAATAGAAGATCATCACGTACTGGTGCAGGTTTCCCTCTTTCTCCCGCTCGATGGAGATGATGCTCCGCATGTCTTCGGATGCCTTGAGGATCAGATCGGCAACCGCTCCGCCCGAATAAGAGGCCTGGACGACAAGCAGGGTGTAGCGGGTGATCAGTTCCGAGTGGAGCGACTTCGCCATTGCCTTCATCGATTCTTCAAATGACTTTCCAAAGGTCATGGATGTCGATGCGATACGGATATGGGGCGTAAGAACGCCGAGGTCGGTCTTGGAGAGCTCCTTTACCGCCTTGACCGGATCGAGCCCGCCCCGCATCAGTTCAGAGAGTTTGAAGAGAAACTCGGTATAGAGTTCTTCTTTTTTACGGACCCCCCGTTTCTGGAGCGTAATATCGACAGAGTACGGGAGGATGGCAATTATGAGGGCAAATACCATCACTTCATCAAGTCCCATGGTTGGGGCGGCAGGTGCAGATGGCGTTGCAGGAACAGCTCCTCCGGTTGTATTACCGTTTTCAGCGTTCATCTGTGCCAAGTATGCCTGCAGTGCCTGTTCCTTGCCACTGGTGGTGGTAGCCTGCTGTTTTTCTGTCGTGTGCAGGGTATACCCCATCAGGAATGCAGTCAGTACAACCAGCAGTGCCACTGCAACCGGAACAGCGATCGTGAAAAGCTCCCGTGGCGGGTTGTACTTGATCCGGATTCTTTCGGCAAACTCGCTGAATTCTTCCAGCTTTTTATGGAACAGGGAGTCCATTGCAGGCGGTTTCATAGCGGATCAGGGAGTTGTAGAATATTTCACGGCCAGCATCTGGAGGAAAATCACGTTGATGAGCGGAATAAGCAGGTAGACCAGATAGTTGAACATATCATGCGCAGAAAACGGCCCCAGCTGAATACCCAGTGCGCCGGAGATCACGACACCCAGCACCGCAAGGGTAATCGTCATGACCACCCCTCCAAGATACCCTTCCCCATATACGGCAAGCGACTCCACAAACTCCTTGTAGGTCTGACGCCGGAATGCCATGAGTTCTTTTGACTTGGTCTCAAGATAAGATTTCAACCCGCCACCGCCGTAGATAATGTTGGTCAGATCAATACAGATATCCCTGAACATATTGGACGGCGTATTTTGTACCAGACCGTTCATCGCGGTAACGACATCCTCTCCAAGGACATCAACACGAAAAAGCACCTTGCGAAATTCGTTGGAGATCTGCCCGTAGTCCTCCCGTGAAATCCTCCTGATAATATCGAGAGGTGTCGCACCGGAACTGGCAAGAATCGACATGAATGCAAGGGCGTACGGGATCTGGGTATCGATATCCCTTTTTTTATTCTCGATCTGGTTTTGCAGATAAAAGGGAAATCCAATAGCTATCGCAGCGGATCCGATCAGCGCAAAGAGCAATATAAAGGGGGCAGGATTTGATATCGAAAAAGGGCTCTGGGAAGGCAGGAAGAGGACTGCTGCAACTAGGACCATCGCAAACCCGACAAGTATGGTTGTTCCGATCCATAGGGACGTAAACATTCCCGGCGTCATTTCAAGATCGGCCTGGTAGATCAGTTTGATGATATCGCGGTTGGGATTGCGATCAAAAGAACGGCCAAATGTATAGCAGAAACGCTTATACCACTCAAATAAATTCCCAAAACTGTCCGTTTCTGCAACCATAATTATCGAAACTTATTTATAGAGTTCATGCGCAAATTATAGAGTATCAAGAAGAACTATCTTCTTGACGCGTTTCATTGATTTGCACAGGCAAATCCCCCACAGATGTTTTTTTAGGAAATAATTTTGGCAGGCAGATTCGCATTAAAAACCTTCGGTTATCCGACCCGCCACGGAGCGGAATAGATCCGGCCGCATTTTTCTTCTGAAGTTACCTCACAAATCCGTTTTGCAGTAACCCATTCGCGAAGTCCCCTGAGATCTTCGGGGTCAGGCACAATGAAGTTACAGTTTTTGGAAAAAGTACCTTCAAGGGCATCCATCAGGATATTTCGCCCGGATAATATCTCAAGCATTTCGATCTGGCATTGCATGGATAATTTCACTCTCCGTCATTTTGCACTGAACCGTTCGAGGTCACAATTTCTGACTGCTACATATGTCAAACCAAAGTTATCCGTCATAAGATCGGAGTCCACGGGTGATTGCTCTAGGTCTTCTGTTTCGGCATTTCCTGCAGGTTTCGATTCGCCACGGAAACGGGTTATATTGTGTCGGTAGGGCTTTACGCATAAACACATAGTTTATACTTGGGGTATATACTTAAAATATTTTCTATATAGTATCTTATCTTAAGCGGCTCCCCCCCATACACCCCCACTCACAATAATTCAATCTATTAAATGCTCCCCAATGCAATTTCATGATGCTGCCCGGTCATCCGATTGTAATCTGAGTACATAGAAAATATAAGAACCAAACCCTGAAAGTATCCCGCCAAGAACTACAAAAATAATTAAGATGCCTATCGTAAAGAGGGTATTACCGTAGCCCGTAAAGAGACTGGAATACTGATTCAACTGGTGTGCAATAAGGCTGATGATCTGTGCCAGCCACATCACCTCAAGAAGAATTCCGATCATGATGCCGGAAATAAATCCGGTGAGTACTGCATCAGGTCTGCTTTTCAACCCGGATGCTCCCAGCCATGCGGCAAATACCCCCCACCCTTCAAATATCACGATAATGAGAAAAGGGTAGATAGTATTCCAGGCAATAACCCTCGGATCGCTGAGCGGAAGATCACCCTGTAAGAATGTTTTGAGAAGAAGAGTGTTGACCAGAACAAGAAGTACGATAGACTCTCCTCCCAGAGCACCTGCAATAAGTCCGCATTGATTTATCGGTTTTGTCGTTAATTTTGCCGTTAACCGGATCATTCATTCCACCCGGGAATTGTAATTCTTGGACTTGTTCCTGCCATCAGGGTACTACGCTTCTATAAAGGACCCCCCATAATTTACTATATAGTTTGTTTTCAAATTTATATATTTATTTGGTATACTCTATGGTCAAAAATCGGAACATTCAGTCCCCTGCCAGAAAGATTATGGCAAGTGCCACAAGAACACCGGCAATCAAAAACAGGAGATAAGATACCTGTGAGTATTCCGGTGCGCTGATCAGGATTACGCACCCGATTATGGCCAGCAGAAATCCTACAAATATCTGGAGAAGCGGACCATCCAGATTGATCATATTCGATGACGATGCATATGTCATATCTGTCTCCGTTATCCACATGTGTTCATCTAGGTACCTTTTGATTGTCCAGATCCAGCTATGAGCGGGATGACACCGCGTTCTATGCTATCCCCCACCGTGATTGATTTCTGATCAGGAAAGGCGGCCGGGAAAATTTCAATGAGCCATGACGCGATCTCATCCCGTAACTTCCGGAAGTCCGCGAGTGTTTCGTCCCGTGCTTTCCCGATTTCCGAGGGGCTTACAAAGTTCCTATGAAAAAACCTTTCACTATCTGGCAATATCTCTCGTGCAACAGTGCGAACATTATCGCAGAGAGTGATAACACATTCGAAGTTATCGTTCCGATACTGGTACAATGATGCCGGCTTATGGTCTGATATATCTATTTTTACCTCTTGCATGACCCTTACTGCGAAGGGATTTATTCGTACCGGTGCCACACCAGCAGAAAAAACCGTATATTGTCCGTTCCCTCTCTGTTGAAGAAATCCTTCTGCAATAGGCGACCTGACCGAGTTAAAGGAGCAGATGAAAATCACACGTTTTTTTCTCATATCCGCTCCCGCTACCCACCGCTTTCTTAATCTCGATCATCACATTATCCCATGCTCATATACAGTTTTTCGACATAGAATATACAGGTATATATACAAAAAAAGAACAAGTAGAGATTAGCATATTCATCATACTACTCTATTCGTGAGGTGAAAATAAGATGGAACTACGTCGGGTCCAGATGACCGGGGGGTCATCATTTGTCGTCACGCTGCCCAAAGACTGGATAACGGAAATGCGGATCAAGAAGAACGATCCCGTCGGGCTGATCACCCAGCCTGACGGGACGCTGGTCGTTACGAAAAAAACCACGGACGAACCGGTCCAGCGGGTAAAAGAGATCGATATCGGGCACATCACCGATCCCTCGTTCCTCTTCAGGATCCTGATCGGGGCCTACATTACCGGGTTTACAACGATCCGGGTCAGCTCGAAACAGCGGTTTCCCCCGTTTGTCCGGACGGTCGTGCGTGATTTCACGCAGATGACCATCGGGCAGGAAGTCGTCGAGGAGACCGATACCCTCATCATGATAAAAGATCTCCTCAACCCGGCAGAGATGCCGTTTGACAACACCGTCAAGCGCATGTTTGTGATTGTCAGGAACATGCACGAAGATGCCATCGCTGCGCTTGAAACGCACAACCATACCCTCGCCACCGACGTGATCAACCGGGACATGGACGCGGATCGTCTCAACTGGCTGATTGCCCGCCAGACCAACATGATCATGCAGAACCCTTCCCTGTCCCGGAAGATGGAGGTCTCGGTCGGCATGGCCATGTACTACCATATCATCAGCCGGATCATCGAGCGGATCGGCGATCATGCGGTCCGGATAGCCGAGAATGCCCAGCCGATCCTGGATGTGGATCTTGACCCGAAGATTATGACTGCGTTAAAGAAGGCAAACGTCCTGTCCATGGCCATCTTTGACAAGAGCATTATATCGTTTTTCAATGCCGATATCAAGGAAGCTCACAAGACCATCGAGTCGGTCGCGACGCTGGAACACGTCTGCGGTGACATCAGCAATATGGCGTTCAAGCAGGAAACGGTGGCCGCAATTTCCATCAGCTATGTCGCCGAAAGCATCCGCAGGGCGGGTGAATATTCCGCTGATATTTCCGAGAACGTCATTAATTATATCGTCGAGGAAGACCGTTCCCTCCACCGGCGGCCTGCAGGGAAATAAAATCCCTGCTTTACATCAAGTATTGGGATAATTGTTGCAGAATATTTTCCTCACGGTCCTATTTTCCAGAGTCAATACAAACCCGGGTTCTGTCAAGTTGTCGGCAGTTCTGAGATTTAACACTCCGAAGAAAAATGACAACCAGCCGAAGACCTGACAGAGCCCATATACTCAAATTTATGTTAGCGGCAAATGCAGATTAAAAGCATCCCAAGGAGTTTGGAATCGATTTTATACCCAATGATGGTAAATTATACATTACCCCGAAAAATATTCAAAATAATCGCAAGAATTGACCTATTTTTTAAACAGACGAAGAATTAAACGTTTTTTTGCTGTTAACAAGGCAGTAATAATAATAGGGAATGCGGCTCAAATGGTATGCATTCGGGGAGATCACGTGAAGTACATTTTTATCACCGGTGGTGTTATGAGCGGCCTGGGAAAAGGGATCACGGCCGCATCGGTCGGACGGATCCTGAAAAACCGGGGGTACAAGGTAACGGCCGTAAAAATCGACCCGTACCTGAATATCGATGCCGGGACAATGAACCCTGCCCAGCATGGCGAGGTCTTTGTCCTCAAGGACGGGAGCGAGGTCGATCTCGATCTCGGCAATTACGAGCGGTTCCTCGACATCGAGCTTACGGCTTCGCACAATATCACCACCGGCAAGGTGTACCGCACGGTCATCGACAAGGAACGCCGGGGCGATTTCCTGGGAGAGACCGTCCAGATCATTCCCCACATCACCGACCAGATCAAGGCCTGCATCCAGCAGGCGGCTGAGGAGGTGTTTCCCGATGGCACGAAGGCGGACGTGTGTCTCGTCGAGGTAGGCGGCACGGTCGGCGACATCGAGAGCATGCCGTTTCTGGAAGCCGTCCGGCAGATGCGGGGCGATCTTCCCGCGCACGACTACGTCCTGATCCATGTCACGCTCATTCCCGAGGATGCGATGGGAGACTTAAAGACCAAGCCCACCCAGCACTCGGTAAAAGCCCTCCGGGAACTCGGGCTTCACGCCGATATCATCGTCGGCAGGAGCGAGCGGGTTATCGGCGCCAACACCAAGCGCAAGATCTCGGCGTTCTGCGATCTCCCCATCCATGCGGTCATCTCGGCTGCCACCGCCCGGGACACCTACGAGGTACCCATGGAGATGGAAAAGGAGGGTATCGCCGATGTCCTCTCCTCCCATCTCGGCCTTGAGAATAAAGAGACCGACCCGTCCTGGTACCGGCTCGTCACCAAAGAGTACACGAACCGGGTGACCGTGGCGATCGTGAGCAAGTACGGCATCGAGGACGTCTATATCAGCATCAAGGAGGCGCTCAAGCATGCCGGCCGGGCGCTCTCGACCGAGGTGAAGATCGCGTGGCTGGACGCGGAGCGGTACGAGCACAACCAGCTCAAGGACTACGATGGCATTCTCATCCCGGGAGGGTTCGGGAAGCGGGGCATCGAGGGCAAGATCGAGGCGATAAAGTTTGCCCGGGAGAACAACGTGCCGTTCCTGGGGCTCTGCCTCGGGTTCCAGCTCGCGACCATCGAATTTGCCCGGAACCGGTGCGGCATTGCGGATGCCACAAGCGAAGAATTTGGGGAGGGCTCGCACGTGATCGCGCTCCTCCCCGAGCAGGAGAATGTGACCGAACTGGGCGGCACGATGCGCCTCGGGGACTACACCTCCGATATCCGGGACGGCACCCTTGCGATGAAACTCTACGGGCAGAAACAGATCGTCGAACGCCACCGGCACCGGTACGAGGTGAACCCGCAGTATATCGGGACACTGGAAAAGAACGGCCTGGTATTCTCGGCTACGAACAGGAACCGGATGGAGTGCCTTGAACTCCCCGGCCACCCGTTCATCTTTGCAACGCAATTCCACCCCGAGTTCAAGTCACGGCCGACGCGGCCCTCGCCCCCGTACCTCGGGTTTGTCGAGGCGTGCCGGGCAAACAAGCGGACGAAATAGGCAGGTGGGCAGGCATGGTCAGGACAGAGAAGTTCATCCCACAGGCAATCGGGGAGATTAAAAAAGCTGCTGGCACCGAAAAGGTCGTGATGGCGCTCTCGGGGGGGGTCGACAGCTCGGTCTGCGCCGCGCTTGCCGCCCGGGCGATCGGCGACCAGCTCATCCCGATCTACATCGATACCGGCCTGATGCGCAAAGGTGAGACAGAACGGATAAAGACGGTCTTTTCAGACATCCGTCTCCAGGTGATCGATGCGGGCGAAGAGTTCCTTGCCGCCCTTGCCGGGATCACCGATCCCGAGGCCAAGCGCAAGGTGATCGGCGAGCGTTTCATCCGGGTCTTCGAGCGGGGGGCAAAAAAATCGGGCGCCACGTGTCTTTTGCAGGGCACGATCTACCCGGACCGGATCGAGAGCGAGGGGGGCATAAAAAGCCACCACAACGTCGGCGGCATGCCCCTTGAGACGGCCTTTACCAAAGTGATCGAACCGATCCGCGACCTCTACAAGGACGAGGTGCGGGAGGTGGCCGGGGCGCTTGGCCTGCCCGTGGAGATCCGGCACCGGATGCCTTTTCCTGGCCCGGGCCTTGCCGTCCGGATCCTCGGCGAGGTCACCCGGGACAAGGTTGCGGTGATCCGGGAGGCCAACGGGATCGTCGAGTCCGAAATCGTCGAGCAGTACCATCCCTGGCAGTGCTTTGCCGCGCTCCTCGGTCTCGGGACAGGGGTGAAGGGGGACAACCGGATCCACGGGTGGATCGTCGCGATCCGGGCCGTGAACTCCCGGGACGGCATGACGGCCGATCCCCTCGCCATCCCGTTTGCCGATCTCACGAGAATCGGTGCGAGGATCACCGCCGAGATCCCGAGCGTCGCCCGCGTGGTCTACGACATCACCCCGAAACCACCGGCGACAATCGAGTACGAATAACCCCCCGTTCCATAAAAAACCGTCCGGGGGTAGTTGGGAATACAGCCCGTATTTCCCGGAAAACAGACAGGAAAAATCCAAATTATTGAAATCATGTGATACCCATGAAAAATACCGATATTACAAGCCAGTACAAGGCACTTGACGACCAGTATTACATGCCCGCTTTCTCGCGGAACATGGCGATTGTCCGCGGAAAAGGCGCAAAAGTCTGGGATGGCAACGGAAAGGAATACATCGACTGCGTGGCCGGCATCGCCGTCTGCAGCACCGGGCACTGCCACCCGGCCGTGGTAAAAGCGATCTGCGAGCAGGCGCACGAGCTCATCCACTGCTCCAACCTCTACTATATCCCCCACCAGGGCGAGCTCGCGAAAAAGATCGTGGAGATCACGGGTCTTTCAAAGGTCTTCTTCGCAAACTCGGGAGCCGAGGCCAGTGACGGGGCCTTAAAACTCGCCCGGGTCAGGACCAAAAAGAAGAAATTTGTCGCTTTCACCCACGGGTTCCACGGGCGTACGATCGGGTCGCTTGCGGTGACCCACAAGCCGGAGGCCCGCGAGCCGTTCGAGCCCCTAGGCCTCCCGACCACGTTTGTCGAGTACGGGAACCTCGATGCCTTAAGAAAGGCAGTCGACAACGATACCGCTGCTGTGATCGTCGAACCGATCCAGGGAGAAGCCGGCGTCATCATCCCCCCGGACAGTTTCCTCGAGGGCATACGCGAGACCTGCGACCGGACCGGGGCGTTCATGATCGTCGATGAAGTCCAGACCGGGATGGGCCGGACCGGAAAGTGGCTTGCGATCCGGCACACGAAGGTGGAGCCGGATATGGTGACGCTTGCAAAGGGTATCGCGAGCGGTTTTCCGATGGGGGCTCTTGTCGCCCGCGAGGGCTTGGAGTTTACGAAGGGCGAGCACGGGAGCACCTTTGCCGGCGGGCCGCTTGCTTGTGCAGCGGGACTTGCGACGATTGGCGTGCTGGAACAGATCCTGCCGGACATTGCCCGCAAGGGGGAGCGGTTCCGCAAGGGGCTTGCCCGGTATAATCCCCGCGTACGCGGACTGATGATCGGCATCTCGGTCGGGAACAAATGTGCTGACGTGCAGAAGGAATGTGCAGAAAACGGTGTGATCGTAAACTGTGCGGCTGACGGGAACCTGCGGCTCGTCCCGCCGCTCGTTATCTCGGATGCCGAGATCGACCGTGCGGTGAAGGTGATCGATGGAGCGCTTGGTAAGGTCATGCTATAGGCAGGGCGGGTATGTTTTCGCAAAGAAGGGGGGCGGCAGTGTACACGGTCCGGGCAGCGATCATGTCGCACGGCTTGCGAGTAACGAGAACCCCGAGCCCCCGTCGCCGGCAGCGGTAGCGGCAGCGCAGCGGGCGGTCCTTACGGCGAACCGGTATCCCGATGAGCGGGTGGACGTGCTCGTCTCGGCCCTCCGGGCCTATTACGGTGATTATTCCTTTGTGACCGGTGTCGGGATGGACGGGGTGATCGAGACCCTGATCCGGACGCTTGTCGATCCCGGGGAGACCGTGGCACTATCGGTGCCCACCTTCTCCTTCTACGGGCTTGCCGCACAGGCACAGGGAGCGCGGGTCGTTACGGTTCCCCGCCGGGCTGACTTCTCGGTCGATACCGGTGCGCTCGTCCGGGTGGGAAAGGACGCGAAGATCGTGGTGCTCTGCACCCCGAACAACCCGACCGGCAACGCGACGTCCGCTGGCGACGTGCAGCGGGTGCTCGACGAGATTAAGGGAGTACTCTTCCTCGACAACGCGTACGTCGAGTTCTCGGGCATCGATTACCTGCCCCTGATAAAGAAGTACGACAACCTCGTGATCGGCCGGACGTTCTCGAAGGTGCACTCCCTTGCCGGCCTCCGGATCGGGTACGCGTTTGTCCCGGCTTGGCTCCAGCCGTTCTTCCTGCGGGCGGGCACGCCGTTTACGGTGAACTCGGTCTCGGCAGCGGCGGCAGCAGCGGCGCTTTCTGATAAAGAGCACGCTGCCCGGTATATCGCACAGGTAACCACATGGCGGAAGCGTTTCAGCGCCGCACTGAAGTTCCCGGTGCTTCCCTCGGACGCCAACTTCGTGATGGTGGACATTGCGCCGCACACCGGTGATGACATTGTGGAGAAACTTGCTTCCCGCGGCGTGCTCGTGCGCTCGTGCAGAAGTTTTACTGGCCTGGTCGACCATTATATCCGGGTGAGTGTCGGAGAAGACTGGGAGAACGAGTTGTTTATCCGGGAGTTAAACGCCCTATGATGTGCGCCCTCACCGGGACACCGGGGACCGGCAAATCCACCGTGGCAGATGAACTGGCCCGCCGGGGACACCGGGTGGTCCACATCACGGATATCGTGCAGCCCTATGCCCGGGGAAAGGACCCGGAGCGGGACACGCAGATCATCGATACCGACCGGATGGCGGACGAGTTCGTGCCCTTTGACGGGTTTGTCGAGGGGCACTTCGCCCACCTGCTGCCCTGCGACCGGGTGGTCGTGCTGCGCCTGCGGCCCGACGAACTGGCGGCCCGGCTTGCGGCCCGCGGTTATACCGAAGAGAAGGTCCGGGAGAACCGGGATGCCGAGGCGCTGGATGTCTGCCTGATCGAGACGGTGGAGGAGTACGAATCCTTTCAGATTTTCGAACTGGACGCGACGGGAAAAAGCCCTGCCGCCTGCGCCGATACGATCGAGCAGTTTTACCGGGGCGAGATCCCAAGTTCGTTCGGGTCGATCGACTGGTCGGCATTTGTGGGGGTGTCATCATGACTCTTGACCAGTACCGCCCGCACGTCAAGGTCTACTTCGACCCGCTGGTACGGTTCGCCATCCGGTGCAGGATCACGCCGAACATCCTGACCATCGCCGCCCTTGCGGCATCGGCGGTGGCCGGCTGCCTCTTCTTTTTCCGGCTGGAGATCTGGGCTGTCCTTGCGGTTGCGGTAAATGCCTTCTGCGACGCGATGGACGGTGCGGTTGCCCGGGAGATGAAGAACCAGAGCCTGCGGGGCGATTTCCTCGACCATGCGGTGGACCGGTACGCGGATATCTTCATCATCACCGGTGTCTTTGCGAGCGGCCTCGTCCCCTGGCCGATCGGGGTGCTCGCGCTGACCGGTGTCCTGATGTCCTCGTACCTGGGCACGCAGGCGCAGGCCGTGGGCGTGGGACGGGTCTATGCCGGGGTGCTGGGCCGGGCAGACCGCCTCGTGCTCGTCATGGTGGTGGGGATTGTCTTCATCCTCTTCCCCCTGACGATCTACGGCCTGAACCTGCTCGGCTGGCTCCTCCTCCTCTTCGGGGTCTTCGGCCACGTCACCGCGTTCCAGCGGTTCGCGTACGTGTGGCGGAAGATGGAGTAAATACCTCTTTTAACTAATTTCTCTTTTACACGGGGAATTTAACCGATTATTTCGCCGGCTCTAGAGAAATCGGACAAGAACGTACAGACGCTCTTTGGGGCTCCGGCACGAGTGCCTCCGCCCCCGCCGCGTGGGCATCCCCCATGGAGCGATGACGCCTCAGAAGGTTAGCGCGAAAATTCTCTCAAGAGCGGAATAATCAATGGGGGCTGATGCCCCCAAACCCCCCTTGCGATGGATGCCGCCGCCCCCCGCAGGGACGCCCACGCGGCGGTTTTTGAGTGACTCCCGACCGGTGTCAAAACTGCCTTGCCCCGCCGTGCCCCGGAGGGGCCCTGAGGCGGGGAGCCCTCCCTCATTTTTCTATAAACGATTTTCACAGTTCCGATATGAGCCCGATTCGGTTTATGCCAGTTTCTCCAGAACCTTATCTTTCAAAAAATGCCCGTTGCAATGCTTTTAATCGCCTTTTTCCGCCAGTTCCCGGATATACCTGAGCGCCGCGATCGCGTCCTCCCGCTTCTGGTCGGCCGGGGAAGCGGCGGCAAAGGCAAGGAACCGCTCTTTTGCTGCCGGGGACAGGGCGTTACCTGCGACGGCAACAATCTTTGCGTAGGTGCGCTGCGGGAAGAAGGTTGCATGGGCGGCGGCAAGCAGTGCCCGGTGCGCCGCCGGTGTGATGATGCCGGCCGCCTCTGCTTTTTTAAGCGTGCAGCGGATGTTGATGAGCGGTTCGGAGAGCGAATAGCCTGAGACCGGGTCAAAGACGAGCGCCACCTCGTCATCGGAGACAAGCGTGCCATCCTTGTACATCCGGTAGATCTTCCCGACACCGGTCATCCCCAGCGTGTCCATCTCGGCGGCCCGGAGCGCTCCCATGCTGGACGCCCCGACCACATGTATGCCTTTTTTGACCGCGGCAAGGATCTCCCGGTGGGCAACGGCACAGTCCTGGTGGAAGACCCCGTCGATGAGGCCGATGATATCCGCACCGTCCGCGACCGCGGCGAGGATATCGCCCCTTTTTGCCGGCGGCCGGTACTCTGCGGCGAGGATCTTCTCCGCCGAGGGGAGATCAAGGCTTGGCCCGAGAAAGACGATGATTCTTGGCATGCTTCACCCTCTCCCCCCTCCGCGCCGGGTCCATCGCGTAGACCTCGAGGCCCGGGACGATCACCCTGACCACCGGCACCCCGATTTCCTCCCGGGTCAGGTCGACGACGATCACCCGGGAAAGGCCCTGTTTGTTCAGGGCGTCGATGGCAAACCGGATATCTTTTGCAAAATCGTCGCTGTCGAACGACCGGAGGGTGCCGTAGTCCACCGTGCCGTTGTCCTTGAACCAGTACCCGTTGATCCTTTTTGCCCGGTCGTAGCCCATCCTTTTCCTGAGCCCGGCGGTGGTCGTGTCCTCGCGGGCGCCGTGGATCTGGGTGAGCCGGCTCTGCGCCACCTCGGTGAGCGCCCGCATCGCGGCGATCCGTGCGCTCGTGTGGGTGCCGATCCCGATGGTAAGCAGGGTGGGGTCTTTTAAAAGCACGTCGTCTGCCACCGCCGCCATGGTGGGGATGCCGACATCGCTCGTGATATCCCGCAACGTGACCTCGACCTGCGCATCGCGGAACTTCTTCTGCATCTCCGCAAGCATGGGGTCGTCGATACCGGTCACCGCCGGGCCGGTGTCCCGGCAGGCCTCCACGAGCGACCATGCGTCCCTTTCTATCACTTCCGAGAGGGCGTGGAAGATCGCCTCTTCCCGGGTATTCCCCGAAGCGAGGCCGTTCGTGGAGGTGCGGAAGATCTGCCGGAAGTTTCGCGGGAGCGGGTGGAAGACCGCCTGCGCCGGCACGAGCACCCTTTTATCGTTTGCGATATCCCAGCCCTCGACCCAGGGGAGGACATGCCCGCTCTCCGTGTCTTCGGGGAGGATGAGGTCCTTGGGGTTGACGGCCGGCTCGCGCCCCTCGATCATCTCGAAGGTGTCCAGCTGTACCTTACGATCATGGATCTCCGAGGAGTACCGCTCGATGCCCTCCATGATCGCCGAGATCCGCGATTCCTCAACGGTCGCCCCCTTACCGTTGTAGACGGTGATCGCCCCGTCGTCCGCGGTCGGGCGGATGCAGGAGAAGACGGGGATGCCGATCCGGTCGAGGTCGGTGATATCGGCGACCCGGGTGATGCCGGCAGCCGGCACCCTGGGTTCGATGCGTGCGAGGGTCTCTTCGAGCGGCACTGCCCGCTGGGTCTCGAGGTTGTAAGTCTTCTTGCAGGAGGAAATGTGCATGGGAATCACCGGGTGCTGTCGTGCGGACGGAACTGTCCTTTCCCTGAGATTTCACGTTATTGTGGTTTATACATGTTCATTTTTCGGCAACAGGGGGGCGTGGGGTGCGGTGCCCGATGCCGGTGCTATGCTTGCCCGGCGCTGGTGGATCGGAGGGTGGAACCCGACGCTGTTCCGGGTCACCCCCGGGTATATTATCTCCCCGCGGCAACGGTGGTATGAGCTATGGATTATACCTATATCCTCCTGAAATTCATCATCGGCGGGGGCGTCATTGTCGGGGTGACGCTTCTTGCCGAGCAGGTCAACCCGAAGTACGGGGGCATCCTCGTGGCGGCCCCGATCATCACCTCGCTTGCCATCCTCTTTACCTGGTCCGAGGCCGGGCAGGCAACGAGCCGGCAGCTGGTGATCGGGGCGTTCTGGTTTGCCATCCCGACCCTGCTCTTCCTCCTGGTGCTCTATTTCCTCACGGCACGCTACCCGCTCGTTCCCAGTTTTGGCGGGGCCCTTGGGGTCTGGCTTGCGGCCATCGTGGTGATGAGCAGGCTCCTTGCCCTGATCTGAAGGGATACCGGGTCCCGGGACAGGGCGGTCACAAGCGGGGATTCCTGCCCGGCAGGAGCGCCCCCGCTCTTCTGTCCCGGAACATCCTGGATACCTCCCGTTTTTTCGCAGTTGAAATAAACCTATAAATATTCACGGAGCCGAAAATCCCCTCACAGACACGCGTGACCCGCCATGAGATACCCGGCCCAGGTTCCTGGAATATGTGTCGTCCTCCTGCTCGCTGCCATCCTGTCCGCTGCCGGTTGCATCTCGGCTGCTCCCGGGAGTAACGGGACGACAACGACGGTCCCCATGGCAGTCACCACCGGCCCCTCTTCCTGCGGGTTTACCACCTGCCATGGCCTTGACCTCGTGTGCGGTACGAACGCCCCTCAGGTCTGCACCATGGAATACCAGCTCGGCGACAAGTGCCGCCAGTACGCCCGCTGCGAGGAAAGCGGCGGTACCTGCGGGCTGGTCGCGGGCACGCAGTTCGAACGCTGCACATCCTGCGTTGAGAAGTGCCAGGCAACGGCAGGGAATAACACGGCTGACGCGTTTACCTGCGAAGCCTCATGCTAAAAAGGACAGCCCGGGCCGTGGCAGCACCTCGCGTGAACTGGGCCAGGTGGTAAAAAGAGGGAACGGGTACCTGATTCTGTCCCGCTCACGCGGTCCCCTGCAGGAACCGCAGGATCTCTTTAATGTCCGGCACCGAGTGCACCGGGTAGACTTTGACGAAGGCGACTTTCTGCTGTTCGTCCACGATCACGTTCGCCCGCTCCGAGAACCCGTTCTCTTCCCGGAAGAGCCCGTACCTCTCTGCCACGGCACCGTGCGGCCAGAAGTCGCACAGGAGCGGTGTCCGCGTGATGCCGAGGCTCTTTGCCCACGCCAGCTTGCAGGGCCGGGAATCCACGCTGATGCCGACCGGGACGCAGTTGAGCCGGCCAAATTCGTCCAGGTTGTCCTCAAGCGACTTCATCTGGGCGGCGCAGAACTCCGTCCACGCGAGGGGGTGGAACGAGAGGAGGGTGCGTTTTTTTGCCTGCTCGTAGAGGTCGAAGGTTTTGTCGTTCTGGTCTTTTAACGAGAAGTTCCGCACCGGGTCGCCCGGCTGCACGATGACCGACTGCATAGCTGGTGTCTCCTGTTTTGTGAAGTCTTGCACCGGAAGACTATCAGGGTTTGGGTGGGGGGGCTCCCTTAGTGGGAGTGTACAACGACATCGTACCCGTTCGTCCGGTATTTCCTGGTGTGAGAGAATGCGGCTGACGGATAGTGCCAGGTGAACAGGGCAAACTCTTTTGGCAATTTAATAAAAAAGTATTCATTATGGGGGTATTTCTTCCCGGTTTTGTGATCGAATTTATCGGAATTGTTCTTTTGATCGCCGGGTTAGTGACCAACAGCGTACCGGGGATGATTGCCGGTGCCTGCCTTCTGGCAGCTGCCATTGTTGTCCACATTTTCCGGATTGCCGGAAACATCCGTTCCCACCGGGGATCTGCGGGAACGGGGAAACCCGGACCATCAGCGCAGCCGGAACCGGCCGGAGATTCGGCGATCCTGTATTCAGATAACCTGGTCACGATTACCGGGAATGCGATCACGTTTAAGGACTACTCGCTTCTCCTGAAACCGCGGCAGGTGAATTTTGCCGATATTGATCATATCGATGTGCTGGAACCCTCACTGACCACCGGGAAATACCGGATGTGGGGCTCCGGGAATTTCACTCTGTGGTTCCCCCTGGATTCCGGCCGTTCTTCGCGGGACAAAATATTCCATGCATACCTCAGGGTCCGCGGGATGAATGTCGGGTTTACCGTTGAGAATTCTGCTGTGGTAATGGCGATTTTACGATCCAAGGGGCTTATCCAGCCATAACACCTGCCCGGGTACGGGCACCATGATGCAGCCGGCACAGCCCCGCCTTTTTCCCGGATCAAGGGACCCCCCTCATTTGATCCGGAGGGGGTACCCCCTTTATGTTGGGCCAGGGGGCCCCCTCAGATCCGGATGACCCGGGGGTACCCCCTCCCTGAGTACGATCGGCAGGCCCCCTCCCTTCTCAGAGTACGGAGGGGGGTACCCCTCCTCTTCCGGCGGAGGCTCCACGCGAACAGCAGGTCCCGGTGCTGGAATGCGAGGGGGGTAGTCCCCCCTTTCACTGAGGGAGGTGGGGGTACCCCCCGGGCCTAAAGGAAAAGATGGGAGGGGGGAGGGGGGTGCCTCATGGTACACAAGGGGGCCTCCCCCCCTTGGCTTGTGGGTACGAAAACGGTGCTTTCCGTCGGAAGTCCACAGGAAACGGGGGTCTGGCCGAAGGAGTTAAGGGGGGATCCCCCTGCTCATGCTGAGGGAGGAGGGGGTGGAGGGTCGGTCCATGCAGCACAGGCACTTTCACACCCCCCATGCCCAAAGGGTATCTTACCCCCTGCCGTTCCGGTATGCATGGCTGAAGTGAAGTACTGGTGTAGCGGCC
>Ga0326728_10003421_pt1 | contig 49400 bp, 52 predicted proteins | sample MB3enrmetagenome_FD_207602 | JGI IMG/M metagenome (GOLD analysis project Ga0326728, IMG submission 207602) | Lab enriched peat soil microbial communities from McLean, Ithaca, NY, United States - MB31MN | ecosystem: Environmental > Terrestrial > Soil > Wetlands > Peat | place: USA: New York... | reverse complement strand
AATCGAACTCTCAACTGTCCTCACTACCGACATCAACCTGCCCTTCATCTCCGCGGATGCCTCAGGCGCCAAGCATCTAACCATGACACTGACTCGGGGCAAATTGGAAGAACTTGTTCGTCCTACTATAGACAGATGCCGAGGCCCGCTTGACCGAGCCCTCACCGACTCCAAACTTACACCAAATGAAATCTCGAAGATCATTATGGTAGGAGGGCCGACTCGCATGCCCATAGTGAGAAAGTTCGTGGAAGACTACATGGGTAAAGAAGTTGAAAGGGGGGTTGATCCGATGGAATGCGTCGCTATGGGAGCGGCGATACAGGCTGGGGTAATCGCAGGCGAAGTCCACGACCTCCTTCTTCTCGATGTGACGCCACTGTCGCTCGGAGTCGAAACACTGGGCGGCGTTCTCACAAAGTTAGTCGAAAGGAACACGACCATCCCTACGAAGCGTACCCAAATCTTCTCTACCGCGGCTGATTTTCAAACAACCGTCACTGTGCATGTACTGCAGGGAGAACGGCCGATGGCTTCGGACAATGTGTCACTCGGAATGTTCAACCTATCAGGCATTCCGCCGGCACCGAGAGGGGTTCCACAGATCGAAGTTACATTCGACATAGACGCTAACGGGATTCTGAGTGTGTCCGCCAAAGACCTTGCCACGAACAAGGAGCAGAAGATCACCATCACCGCCACAAGCAAACTTCCCAAAGACGAGATCGAAAAGATGGTGAAACAGGCCGACCAGTTTGCGGCGCAGGATCAGAAGCGTAAGGAAGAAGCGGAGCTTAGGAATTCGGCTGATAATCTCATCTACAGCGCTGAGAGGTTGACAAAAGAGCTAGCGGGGAAAGTTTCGAAGGAGCAATCCGAGCAAATTACTAAGGCCATCTTAGAACTTCGAGAATCTCTTGCTGGCAAGGACCTCGGAACCATAAAGCAGAAACTTGAAGCATTGCAGAAAATTCTGCAAGATGTCGGAACGGCTGCATATCAGCAGGTTGCTCAGCAGAGATCAGGAACAGCAGGCGAACCAACGCCTCCACCACCGTCGGGTGAGACGAAAGAACAACCCGTTGATGTTGACTACAAGGTCGTAGACGATAAGAAGTAGCGATGACATTGCGGCAGATCACTATTGTCGAAGCGTGACTATTACGATGTACTTGGCGTGCAGCGCAACGCAACCAAGGACGAGATCAAGAGCGAATATCGAAAGTTAGCGTTAAAGTATCATCCCGACCGGAACAAATCCCCAGACGCCGAGAATAAATTCAAGGAAATCTCTGAAGCGTACGCAATCCTTTCAGACGAAGAAAAACGAGCACAATATGACCGGTTCGGCCACGCGGGAATTGACGGCCGCTACTCAACCGAGGATATCTTCCGCGGCGTAGATTTCGACGAGATCCTTAGAGACATCGGCTTTGGGTTCGGAGGTTTTGGATCTATCTTTGACACCTTCTTCGGGGGCAGACCCGCCCGTGGACCGCAGCGTGGACAGGACATACGCTATGACCTTGAGATATCACTTGAACAGGCTTACGCGGGATTAGGGACAGAGATCGAGGCTCCGAGAACCGAACGATGCTCAGAATGTAACGGCTCCGGCGCCAAACCTGGTACTTCTCCGAGGAAATGCCCAGATTGCGGGGGCGCAGGGCAGATTCAGCACGTTCAGAACGCAGGTTTCTTGCATTTCGCAAGAATTGAGCCGTGCAGGAAGTGTCGCGGTAAGGGGACAATAATCGAGAAATCATGCAACCAATGCCGTGGCGCAGGAATCGTTGAGCGCGACCGGCGTATCTCAGTAAAGATTCCGCCGGGCGTTGACACTGGCTCCCAACTACTCCTACGTGGCGAGGGAGATGCCCCAAACGGGAGCGGCCGACGAGGCGATCTATACGTCGTCGTTCACGTGAAACCGCATGAAAGCTTCCGAAGAGAGGGAAACGACTTGATATGTAATGTGGACGTGAGTTTCTCCAGAGCTGCCCTAGGCGGTGATGTGCAAGTGCCAACATTGGACGGACCAGCCAACATCATGATGCCCCCCGGAACTCAAAGCGGAGCGATCTTCAGACTGAGAAAGAAAGGAATGCCAGCGATTCACGAAAACGGGAAAGGCGACGAACTGGTAGTCGTCAAAGTTAGGACGCCAACAAACTTGACATCGCACCAAAAGGAACTTCTTCAAGAACTTTCCAGAGAAGGGCTCTGATCAAATAGATCGTCTTCGCGTACCCAGATCAAGGAATGAAAGCAACCTTCGATGTAGCCGCGGTCCGCCCGCTACTATCGAGCGCGAAAGACTCTCCCAACTTCCACCCAAAGAATTCGTTATTCGTCCTCCGGCTTCTTCAACTATCAACGAGCCAGCAGCTACTTCATAGACAGGAGATGTGCGAAACACAGTGATCAACCCGTCAAATCTCCCCGATGCAACTGAACAGAGGTTCAATGCAATGCTTCCAGGCGACCTCAAGCTCCGTGTATACTCGTAGAGTCTCTTCTCTAACGCCAGCGGGTCTGGTATCGAAGGTTCGGGCTCCCACCATTCAAAGATTAGGGCCGAGTTGCGAAGCGCGGTGGCATTTGAAACTCTAATCCTCTTTCCGTTTAGGAATGCTCCCCCACCCCGCCTCGCCGTGAACATCTCTTCCAATATTGGGTCATAAATCGCCCCAGCCACCGTCCTCCTACCAATCCTCACGCCAATCGAAACCGCGAAATGTGGTATCCGCTTTGCAAAGTTGAGTGTGCCATCTAGCGGGTCCACCGCCCAGGTCACGTCGCGTGAACCAAACTGAACTCGGCCCGCCTCTTCGGACACAACCGTGCTCTTGACGCCGCTCCTCCGTATCCTTGAAAGAATGAGTTTTTCTGATTCCAAGTCGGCGTTCGTAACAATGCTCCCAGCGTAATCGTACTTTCGTCTTATCGACAACTTTCCCCGCCGGAAGAGCGTCCCCAGTCTCTCTCCCGCCTCTTTGGCAGCGGACTCAGCCACTTCGAGAAAACCATAATCGGATTGTCGCATTTTCCCTCTACCTCGCTTGAAGGCCGTCGACCAGTGCCCTCTGTCCTCTACTCAACCAAGTTTCCATAAGTTCCATTATGAGAACTACTGCCTCCATTAGAAATAGAATGGAACCGACCGCAGCGGAGGTTATCCAGGTTAAAGTGGGTGCGTGTGACATGATCAAGATGGCTGCGAAGGCGACGAGCGACACGTCGACAACTATTAAAGAAATGGCGGCGGCCCCTCGAGATCTCAAGGTCATTCGCGAGCGGTCATCCCCTGGAACGTTTAAAGTTCCCTAATGCCAAGTGAGTTCCGCTAAGTGATCAGGATGGATTGGCTTCCGGAATTCGTCCGAGAGCATCTTAGTTTCAAAGGAAAATGTTTCAGGCATTGCGACAAGCAAACTTCAATGAAGGTCGTCGTCGAGGACTCCACACGAGTCTTAGGAGCATACGTATGTCCTGATGGGTTCGTATCCCAAGTCGTCTATTTCAGCCAAAAACCGGATCTGAAATGGTTCACCGATATGTTAACGGGTGAAGTCGGAGTGGAGAACTTTACCCCGAACGATGTTCGAGTCGCTTCACGGTACGGATGGGAACTCGGAGGAGACGCCCTTGAAGCCCTCGAAGCCAAGGCCGGAACCAATTCGCCGATTACTGAGGTCTATTGGACTAGATATGCTCGGACGGATGCTGAGAAACAGATCGCCGTCTCACTCTGTATAGGAGACCAGTCGCGGCCAGGCTGCTTGAAGCTCTTCGCACACGACCGCAACGTGGTTGAGAGGTTTTGCCCGGCCTGCAAATCTAATCTGACGAGCAGTTGACGAAGGGTTAGTTCGGTTTCTTAGGGGCCCCTAGCTTGGCCTGATAGTATTCGCTTGCGAAGAAGTCATCCCAGCGGGCCCTTGTCACGTCAACGCCTTCCGAGAATCCCGTAAAGACATGTTTGACGTTGCCGTCTTCCTCGAAGAACAGTTGAGGTATCAGGTAGTCATCAGCCTGATCTCCATAGTCTTTGACCAAAGAATCTGCAATCTTCTCCTGCTCAGGGTCGTCTATGTCAAGCACACGCAACTCGACGCCGAGCTGTTTGGCCATTTGTTTAGACTTCTCTAAAGAGAGGGGAACGCAATGGGGACACCATTGAGCAAGTACGATTGTAATTCTATCCAGCATTGTAAATATCATCGTACGACGGTCGAGTGGGCAGGTTTACCTTTAATCCTCACCCTAGTGGTTTCAAGGTCAGACCAGCAATGAATCACCGCGGGCTCGCGAAAGCAGTAGTGGTTAGCGATTTTGACGGGACGATTGTCAACGTCGATACGGCGCAGGTAGCCTTGGATCTCTACGCAGACCCTGAGTGGAAGCGAATAGATGAAGCACTTGAGAGGGGCGAAATTTCGTTTGAAGACTCTCTGCGGCAGGAATTCGCCATGGTGAGAGTTCCACAGAAGACAATCTTAGAGCAGTTGGATCGAGTCGCAGCTCTTAGGCCCAATTTTAGTCGGCTGGTCGATTATTGTATGTCAAATGGCATACAGCTTATGGTTGCCAGTGGGGGGTTCGACTTTTGCATTCAACACTTTCTCAATCGGGATAGATGGTTGAAATTCATACAAATTTATGCGGCAAAGTCGCGATTTACTGAAAATGGTTACGCTCTCACTTTTCCGGAAATTATCACTCCGTCCTCAATCAACTTCAAAGACGACTTGGTCAGGCGCGAAAAGATGAAGGGGAAAAGAGTTTTCTTCGTCGGAAATGGTTTTGGTGATTATCCCGCTGCTAAAGAGTCGGACTTCGCGTTTGCCATTAAGGCTTCGAGACTCGCTGAACTATGCAGAGGTGGCAATGTCCCGTGCAAAGAGATAGATGACTTCCAAGAAGTCGTCGACACTTTGAGCGATCAGTTCCGTGAAGGCTCTTGAAATAGGTTTTATTTGACTTACGATTACCGGACTCGCGGTGAAATAGACTGATCGTGATTGGAGGGTCAACCTCCGAAGCCTTAGCGTCAAAGGTCGCAAAGGAATTAGGTGTTGATTTGGGAGGATTGGAGGTTCGCAGATTTCCCGACGGCGAAAAATACCTCAGGGTTCTTAGTGAGGTAAAGGATCAAACGGTTGCGGTTATTCAATCAATTCATCACACGCCTGACGAACTGTTGTTCGAATACCTTCTGCTGACGGACGCTTTGAAGGATCTTGGCGCCAAGAGGGTCATAGCTTTCATGCCCTACTTCGCTTATGCGAGGCAGGACGAAAGGTTCAAGCCCGGTGAGGCGTTGAGTTTCAAAACCGTGAGCAAACTGATCGAAAGCGTAGGAACCGACGAAATCTACACGATTGACATGCATCAGCATAGAGTCATCAAATCATCTGAAGCCTTCAAAATACCCGCCCACAACCTCTCCGCCATGCCACTTCTAGCAGATTACGTGAAGAAAACTGGAAAGCTGGAGAAGCCTTTGGTAATAGGTCCAGATGCAGAGGCTGAACAGTGGGCAAAGCTTGTGGCGGAAAGGTTGGAGACTGATTACGATGTCTTCGAGAAGAAAAGGCTGGGCGATGCTCATGTTGAGGTTCGCCCTAGAAAATCTAATGCTCACGGACGCGACGTGCTGATCGTTGATGACATCATCAGCACTGGAGGCACGATTGTAGAAGCAGTCAAGATTCTACTATCCCAGGGTGCTCAGAGGGTTGAGGTCGCGTGCACCCACCCCATACTAGCTCCAGGAGCCCTCGCCAAAATCAACTCCGCTGGGGTACAAGACGTAGTTGGAACCGATACCGTACCAAGCCCGATCAGCCGTGTCTCGGTTGCGCCACTTATCGCCGAGCAGTTGAGGAATGACCACTAGCTAACCAAGATACTTCATTAGCGTGGGCCGATCCGGACTCCCACGAGTCTCAGGTCGCGTGGCCTTTAGGCCTGCCGCGAAGTTAGCCCACTTTAAGGCCTCCAAATCAGGTCGCCCCTCACTTATTGCGGCTACAAAGGCGCCAAGAAAAGCGTCGCCGCAGCCTACTGTATTCACAACCCTCAAACCAGCTAGCTTCAAATCTAAACCTCGTGACACGATTCGTTTCGTTCCGCTGTACAATATGGAGCCTCTGGCGCCTAGTTTCATTATCACCTTCAGCTTTCGATTAACCCGCAGGAGTTTGCGTGCTGCCATAGCTTGCGTTTTCGTTCCCGTTAGAAATCCAATTTCGGATTCGTTTGCCAGAAAATAGTCGACGTTTTGCAGAAGCGCACGAGTCGCGTCGTATCCCAACTGGGACTTCACCCCCGGATCCCAAGCTACAATCTTGTTCAGCTTCTTGGCTTCTTGGGCCAGCTTCACCGAGGTTGCGAACGGTGGATCCATGATTGTGATTATGCTCGCGTTTTCGATCAGTTCACGCCGGTCTGCGTCGTCTAGGTCTTCTGGGAGTATTGTGGCATTGGCTCCAAAATACGTGTGGATCATATTTTCGCCAGTTTTGTCCACGACTATGTAGGCCTGCCCAGATTGAACTGAGTCGTTACGTTTGAGTCCTGAAACGTCTACTCCTTCTTGCTTGAAGATTCTTGTATGCTCCGGGGCGATCCAGTCATTACCGAGCGCGCCTATGATCGCCACGTTCTTGGGTCCGAGGAGTCTCGCTGCCGCAACGGCGGCGTTTCCCGCTTTCCCTCCTGGGAGATGGCTGATTCGGAGAACAACCACTTCTTCACCCCTTCGGGGGAACTCATCCACAAAGAGCGTCGTGTCCCAGTTTATCGCTCCGACAACGACCGTGGTAACCATGGCGGAATCCGCAGCCACTATGGTGCGCCTAGATTTCCTTTTATGTTTAGGCTCCACGGTTGGGTTCATCGAAGAAAACGTGGCCCGAGGCCCGAAGGCGAGCAGATTGACACGCAAGTCGCTGATTCGTCCCACTGTATTCCTTAGAGAGACAACTGGCCTGAGTAAGCGGGTTTCATTGTTTGATGCGGTTGCCATCAATGTCAGCTACATGTCGGTAGGTCCAGCACTTGCCCTTGTGGGATACACTATGCTCGCTTTGCCGACGGTCTCGGGAGTAAACTTGGTTCTTGGATCGGCAATAGCGGCGCTTCTCGCTGTTCCACAAGCTATCGTTTACACGATGCTCTCCAGGCGAATCTCCAGGACTGGTGGAGATTACGTCTGGATTTCCAGATCGTTGGGCGGTTTTGTTGGAAGCATCATGACATTTACGGGCATAACGCTGGAAACGATGCCATATCTCGCCCTAATCGCGTTGTCGGCGGTCTTTGCAATAGGTTCGGTTGGGGTAGCGCTTGGATATTCTAACATGCTGGGGGTTGCCTTACCCGGGAATGTGTTGGGAGGCGACCCACTCTCTCAATTCCTACTCGCATCTTCATTGTTGATAATTCTCATCGCGATCAATATCATCAGGCCTAGGCTCGGCTTCAAGATCATCTCGTTTTTCTGGGTAATCGGGATAATCGCGATGGCTGTTGCGACTCTCGCTCTACTCAATGCTGGAACCGCCGGTGTAGAAAACTATGTTGACGGGTTGAGGGTTGCGAATTTGACTTACACTTCCGTCGCGAACTCTTATTCCGGGCCAACATTCGACCTGCGGTCTACTCTACTAATGATGCCTTACTTCGCATTGTTCACGTACCCTTGGTTTAACGCAGCGCCCTCAGTTGGTTCCGAGCTACAGGGAAATGCCCCAAGATGGAACGTTCCGATTTCGTTGGCCTTTGCATTCCTGATAGTCACGATCCCATTCGCTGCGATGTACTATGCCGCAGGTTTTCAGTTTACGACCGCAGCTTTCGCTAATTCGGCTCTGGTCTACGACCATTCATTCAACTTCTGGACGCTTGCGATGGGAGTCTCGGGAAGCTTTGCAGAAGAGTTCCTGATTGGGCTCGGTTGGGTTGTGCTGACGGTAGCGATTCTCGCGTTCGGCATAATAACGATCTCAAGATACATGCTAGCCCAAGCCTTTGACAGATTCCTTCCTTCGAAGCTGGCATACGTCAGCCCGAAGTACGGTTCACCGATCGTAGCCCACCTGGTAGATCTTGTAGTCACGGTCTTTCTGATCGGTTTGGCTGCATTCCTCTATGGGACGATATCCTCACTCTACGGAGTTTTGGTCGCCTCGATGGCATACTTCGCCTTGGTGGGCGTCGGCGCTGTGGTCTACGCATTCAGGAGGGAGAAAGGGTGGACGAAGGTTTTGCTCGCAACGGCGGGAGTATTGCAAACGCTTGTTTTCGCATACTTAACGTACGGATTCCTCGAATATCCCAATATTTGGGGCGGCAACCCGCTAGCTTACGGGTACATTGCGGTATCTCTCGTGCTTTCCGTTGTGATTTACGGCGTCGCCAGCCACGTGCGGGCAAGGGAAGGAATGAGTATCTCTTTGGCCTTCAAGGAGATTCCTCCAGAATAAGAGCCTCCGCCACTTCTGTCGGTCAGCGAAATCAAATTGGCTTCGTTTTCCCCTCGTAAGGGCATAGATTGTTGACGGGACATGTAGGGCAGAGGGGGCGTTGGGCTTTGCATATCCTCCGGCCAAGGGCCATGAAATATAGAGGAACGGATCGATAGTCTTTCTCAGGAAATTCTTGCATCAGCGCGGATCTAACCTCCCTATACCTGGCTTTGGCCGGCGCTAGACCAAGGCGTTTCGAGACCCGATCAACGTGTGTGTCAACGGAGATAGTTGGCCTCCCCCAAATGCTGAGCAGGACGTCTGCTGTCTTAGGGCCTACATTGGGCAATTCCTGAAGGCTCTCACGTACCTGCTCGAATGGTCCATCCAGCGCTGCAGAGAAGTTACCAGAATATTTCTCACTTACAACCCTCGCAAGTTGCTTCAAGGCTTTAGCCTTCTGCTTGTGCAAACCCGCGACGTGAATTGCTTTCTCAATGGTTCGTACTCGCGCCCTACTCAGGGTGGACACCGAGACACCCACTGTCCGATCTAAGTTTTCATATGCCCGGAGTGCTGCGATATCAGTGCAGTTTTGCGTAAGGATTGTGACAACTAGGACGCGGAAGGGGTCCCCGGATTCCTTGGCTACATGCGAGGAGGCAAAGTCCTCTTCACGGAGATGGATACTCCCTCGAAGTACCCTCAGGATTTGTTGGGCCCGCTTTTTGTCCGCGAGGATGACGGTTTTTTCCAACTCTGGTATTCTTCACGCTAACGCATTTGCGATCAGGATTGTTCTCGTCCCATAAATTAGTAATAAAACGCCTGCGACGGAGAGAACCCATGAGACTCCGCGTTCCCAGTTGGTGCCTTGGTGGAATTCGATCAATATGATCCTCACGCCGTTCAGTGCGTGGTAGTCCACGAAAACCAGTAGCAGCTCAAGTGTGACTGCTAGTAGGATGTTTCTGTAGACCATTATTATGCTGCTAAAGGCTAGGTTCTGGATGTAAGGCCCTGTTAGGAAGACAGTGAACAGGTGCACTCCCCCAGCTACGAGGATGCCGAGCCCGGTCGCGTAATGGAGAAGCATCCTAGTGGATTCTTTCATGTCCTAAACCCCAAAGAAGACATTCAATGCATATACCGCAGTTGCAGCCGCGAACAGAACACTTAGCCAGAAAATTAGCCGTTGAGCTTTGGAAAATGACTTCGGCTCGTAGGGAAAATCGGGGCGGGAGGGTTTGCCTTGCAAGAGCCCAAACTCGGTAAGTGTTAGCCTGATCCCGTTTATGGCGTGGTAGGAAAGCATGAACCCAATAACGATGAGTCCCGTGTCAAACAGAGGATTTTCTAGGAACTGGAACGTTGCAGTCCAAATGGCGCTCGCAAAATCGACGGACGGAACGCTCCAAACACTCATACCGCCCACGATGTTTCCCGTCTCTACGATATGTGCCAAGAAATAGGCTGTTACAGCAATGCCGGATATTCGTTGGAGTGCATAGGCCCACCTTTCAAGATTATAATGAACAGGATAGAACCAGCCAATCAACGCTCTCTTGATTTCCTGACTGAGACCTTCCGCCATGAACCATTACCTAAGAGACCTTCAAGCAGCATATTTACTTGAAGAAAAGTCATTCTACGAGCAGTCCTGTAGGATACTCGTTAATTTGGCGTAGGAGGCGGTAGGTTTTGGTCGGGCGATTGTCTATTTCGGTGGCGGCTGTTCGGGGGTTTTGGGCTGATGTCTATCGGTTTCCGACCTGCACAAATACAAAGGTGATTATGTTCGGTTAGATCTGGTGACATCGTTAGCGAACTGTGGGTGCAGCAAAAACCAAACGAAACTGTACGTTACAAAATTAGTCCGGGCCGGCTGGCTTTAGACTGGTGTTGATCCGAGGCCTCGATGTCGTACGTGTTTTCCACCTTGGCCTTTGAAGCGCTCCTCATCCCAAATATTCCCTCGCTCGTGGTAGTTGTAGGCTTCCCAGTATCCGTCTTCGTATTCAGCGAGGAATTCGATTCCAGTAAGCCACTTGGCGCTCTTCCAACCGTAAAGATGCGGTATGAACGGCCGCGCAGGAAAACCTTGTTGGATTGGGATCGGTTTGCCGTTCATCCGGAATGCGATCAGAGAATCCTCCACCAAAGCGTCCTCCAGAGGCACCGGGGCCGTGTAACCATCTGCGCAGTGAAACATCGCCCACTTTGCCTCGGGCTTAACACCCGTCAGTTTCGCCAGTTCCCTAAACGCTACGCCTTCCCAAACAACGTCTTTAATGCTCCACGTGGTAACGCAATGGAAGTCTCTCGTAAGTTTCACTTGAACCATCTTTTGAAAGTCTTCAAAGCTTAGGCTAAGCTGTTTTTCGACGAGCCCGTTTGTGGTTAAGCGCCAGGATTTGAGATCAACCTCGGGAACACCGAGGGCTGCATAGATGGCCCACCGTTTCGCAAAGGTCTGCCCAGGGGGGATGGTTGCTTGCGTATTTTTGCGCCTCTGTATGGCTTTCGCGAATCAGGTCTGGCGAGTCGGCTAAAAAGAGTACCTCGAACCGAACCCGAGAGCAACCAAGAGTATGATCACTCGAAAGGTGGACCATCTTTCATAAGGTGGGTCTGAATGGCCTTTAATCCGAAATCTACCTGGTAGTAGGTGGGTGCAACTATGCGAATCGTAGACTTGTCCAACGTACTCTCGCTAGAGGAGTTTGCCAAAGACCCGCACACGGGCACGCATCTCGACGCCCCCGCCTATTTGCTGCAGAGCCAGAGGACGATCAATGACTTCGGATTGGAGTCTTTCTTCTCCGACGCGGTCATTCTTGATTTAACCCACACGAAGCCTGGTGAGGCTGTAGATGACGAGGATTTGGAGGCGGCTGAGGAAGCAGCTGGGTTAGCTCTTCGGGAGGGAGAAGCTGCAATTATCTACACTGGCTGTGTCGCTAAGCCTCACGTATATCTTAGTGAGAACGCCGCACAATATCTTGAATTCAAGCGCGTCCGCATGGTCGGCATAGACGCCCCTAGCATCGACAGTTCGACGGGCCGTGACTTGCCTGCGCACCTTACGCTGTTGAGGAAGGGTATTCTCGTTTTGGAGGGGTTATGTAACCTCGGAGAGGTGGAGCTTCCGAGGTTTAGACTTGCAGCCTTTCCGTTGAAGGTGAACGCGCCGACTTCTCCTGTGCGCGCGGTAGCTATTCTTGAGTGAGTTCCTTCGTGGCTGCGTGTGGTTATTGGCCGTAGTATCCGTAACCCATAGTGGCCGCGATTTGGTGCAGCCTTGCAATCCTCTTCTGCGTTGCTGGGTGGGTTGAGAAGAGTTGTGTGAACATGGAGCCCCTGAAGGGATTGACTATGTAGAGTGATGATAACGCTGGGTTTGCGTTGGCGCTAGGTCTCCGGTTTTTAGCCTGATATTCGATCTTTTCAAGCGCACTTGCTAGCGCCAGGGGTTTCCCTGAAAGTTTGGCTCCGCCTTCGTCGGCCGCGTATTCGCGTGTGCGTGAAACTGCGAGTTGGACTAGCATGGCTGCGAGCGGTGCCAGGATGAGCATGAACAGTAACCCGAGCAAGCTGCCCCCTTGCCTATTCCTGCCACCAGATCCGCCCCCGTACCCGAACACCCCCCCAAAGAGCCATCCCCATTGGGCGAGGTACGTGATAGCGCCAGCGACTGTGGCTGCGATCGTCATCGTTAATGTGTCCCAGTTTCTGACGTGCGTCAGTTCGTGTGCAAGCACGCCCTCTAACTCTTCGTCGTTGACTACGCTCAAGAGGCCCGTATGGACGGCGACCGTGGCCTTGCTTGGGCTTCGGCCTGTCGCGAAGGCGTTGGGCACAGGGCTGTTGACAAGAGCAACCTTCGGCATGGGCGTTCCAGAGGCTGCGTTGAGCCTTCGAAGAGCCGCGTAAACGCGCGGCGCCTCCTCCTCGCCAACGACCTTCGCGCGGCCCATACGGAGGACTAAGCGATCACTGAACCAGTAGATTATCAGGTTCATGCCAGCAGCGAAACCCAAAGCCACGATCGGGTCTAACCCCATCAAGTAAGCAACAACGAAGAGTATGCCGGTTAAGAAACCGACCAAGAGCGTAGTCTTGACGAACGTCCAAACCATACCTAAATCACCATGCGTTTTGTTACCTGAAGTAACAAACTAGTATAAATTCTTACCGACCTGGGCCCTGTTGCGTTCATGGGACATGATTCGTATCCCGTAGAATTGGAGGTCAACTTGCTTCACGAGGTCGTCCATGTGGTGTAGGGTGGGATACACCCCCCCGGTGGGGTGGGATACACCCTTACCCTTTTTCGGGTATGATTCATCAGTTACCCAACCCATGATGATTCGCCTGACAAGTTCAGACGCCGTTTTCGAATCAGCAACCGGAACCCGTGGCTGAGGGAAATCTTGAAAGTCGATGCAGATGAGTTACGATACAAGGAGGTAACAGGGCCCCGCCCTGGGCATTGTTACCCTTAGGGACTTGGCTTCGGACGTTACAGGTCAAGACTTGGCTGCATAAAGTTAGGCTCTCTGAATCGTCCTTGCCTAACACTTCAAAGGTGAAACAGTTTACGATTTGAATGAGGCTATTATGCGAATTTCCACTCAGTTAACTCTATGATGATCCCTTTCAAAGTTTTACCTTCGGGATCATACTCAAGGTCCCTTATGACGGCCTTACCTTTTCCATTGCCCAACTCGATATCCAATTTACTTTGATTCTCTGCGGCTATACGAAATTTCTCGATATCGCCAGTTGAGACCGCGATCTCTCCAAATTTGAAGTCATTGATCGCCCACGTACCACGCGAAAACTTCACATCAAATGAACCGTTTAGCTTTACTCCAGCGAGGGTAAACTGTGGCGGTTCGGGAGGAGTTCGAATAGGCAACGGCCGTTCGACCCGAGATTTGCTGCTCTAAGGATTTAGCTGTTTGGTTGTGTGGTAACGTAACCTTGTCGTTTGGTGAACGTTTTTCGCCTTCTTGTGACAAACCGTTTGGTACGAGATGTTAGGAGCGGGCCTATCGCAGAAGCAGTTCCGTTCAGAGTCTGGTGGAAGCCTCGAATGAGTAAGGCTGACAGCCAGTCTCGATAAGAGAGGACTTACAACTGCATCTGCAAACCACCAAGAATGGTTAGTCGTCCACATACCTTGAACTTGAGGAGGCTCTATCTTTCTCTAGGGATCGTAGGCGAGATAGGGGATAGAGAATGGTCAAGTCGAAAAAAGCAACCGTCAAGCAGCGTAAAGTTTCAACGAGAGCGCGCTATGATGATCGCAACAATCTAAACGATCTGAGTAACGTAGAGTGGTTGACGTTTACTAAGAGTGTTTGGCAAAGCCGTCCGCCTCCTCGTGATGAATTGAAAGAGCAGCATCCTGCGACTTTCGCGGAGAACGACATTGAGAAGCTCATTCTTTTTTTCACTAAAAAAGGAGGAAGAGTGCTGGACCCTTTCTCGGGGTCTGGATCGACATTGATTGCCTGCCTCAACACCGGTCGTGAGGGCTTAGGAGTAGAGCTGATTGACAAATGGGTTACAATTAGCAATCAACGACTTGAGCGAGCGAAGGAAATCGGCAGACCACTCCTGACTAATCCTACGGAGGCTGTCTCGGACAGCGCGGAACTGCAGCCAGCCCTGAAAATTATGCAGGGGGATTCACGGACTGTTCTGAAACAGATAGGGGCGGAATCATTTGACTTCGTCGTCACAAGCCCACCTTACTGGGCAATACTCACGAAAGCCAGAGATCACAAGTCCAAGCGGGAACGACTCAGTAAAGGGCTTCCCACGAAGTACAGCGAAGATAAACGAGACTTGGGCAATGCCCCAAGCTATCATGACTTTCTGCTCGAGCTGACGAAAGTTTTCGGTGAATGCTATCGGGTGCTTAAGCAGGGAAAGTACATGGTGATCGTCGTATCGGATTTTAGGCACGGTTCAAAGTTTGTCCCATTCCACAACGACTTGTCGGACGTAGTCCAGAAGGTTGGTTTCAGCCTGGAAGGAATCACGATTCTCGTTCAAGACAGCAAGAACCTCTACCCGTACGGGATGCCCTACGCCTTCGTCTCCAACATCCACCATCAGTACATCCTCATCTTCCGGAAGCAGATGAAGAAGTCCGCTCTTAACGGTCAGTGATTATTCGTTCCGTTTCCTGGTAAACTACTAACCCATCCTTCGGGCTGGACCGTATGTTCACAAATGCGCTCATGATTTTGCGCGTGATCGGCCCAACCTTGCCGTCGCCGACTTCGATGCCCTTGACTTTCACTAATGGCACGATTTCGGCGAGAGTGCCGGTGAGGAATGCTTCATCAGCATTAGTTACGTCAAATGGGGTTAGGCCCTTCTCAATCATTCTGTAACCCAGGTCTTTGGCGAGGTGTATGATTCGCTTCCTCGTGACGCCTTGAAGAATGCCTGAGGTCGAGGGTGGAGTGAAGATGTCGCCGTCCTTAGCGATGAATAGGTTTGTTGCTGTAGCTTCAGAGACGAATCCCTGTCTATCTAGCATTAGGGCGTCGTCTGCTCCAGCGTCCGCTGCCTCAAGCTTAGCTAATACGCTGTTGAGGTAGTTGAGGGATTTTATTTCGTGAGTTGTAGCGTCGACCGCATCGCGTCGTACGGATGAGATGATGACCGAGATTCCTTTCTGTTTCGCGATGACGCCAAAGGATGGGTCTACGGCTTCGGTGATTATGATGGTAGACGACCTTTTGCATTTTCTCGGGTCTACGCCGAGGTCGCCGGTCCCCCTCGTAACAACCAACCTGATGTAAGCGTCCTTCAGGGAGTTGCGTTTGATCGTCTCGACAACAGCAGCCGTCATATCCTGAGGGGTCAGCGGTATGTTGAGTTTGATGGATTTCGCGGAGCTGTAGAGGCGGTCCAAGTGCTCTTTGAACTGGAAAATGACACCGTTGTAGACTCGAATTCCCTCGAAGACGCCATCGCCGTAGAGCATGCCGTGGTCGAAGACTGAGATTGTAGCCCTCGACTTCGGGACCCACTCTCCGTCCACATAGACTACGAGTTCCTTAGCGACCAATCCCGGTCCCGTCGGTCTGGGTTTGAGGACGATATAAAACGGTTCCCCCAACCAGTTTCAGAAACTGAAGGGTTTAGGCGGCTAACAGGCGCCGGGTTGCCGCTACACGTTCACCTTGCGGTCAACATTCATTTCAATGAGGCAGTTTTGGGTTGTGGGATATTGGAATACGTAGTAATGGAATGGGTCGATTCGGGGCCCGTAGCCCAGCGAGGTTTATGCATTGTTTTTTCAGGGCGTAGATGATGGCTCGCTCAAGCGTCATTGCTAACGGAAGTAAAATTTTCAGCTTCAAGCAGCCACGCGGTCCGTAACGTACCGGTCCATAACCTCTCGTAGGACCTCGAGCGGTATCGCTCCATTGTTCAGTAGTAAGTCGTGGAAGTCTCGGATATCGAAGTGATGTCCTAGCCGATGTTTTGCCTCTTCCCTAAGGCGCAATATCTCTAGCTGACCTACTTTGTATGCGACGGCCTGGCCCGGCCATGTGATATACCGATCAATTTCGTTGACTATGTTGTTCTCAGCAAGCGCCGTGTTTTCGAGCATGAATGCGATAGCTTGGCTACGGGTCCAATTCTTTGCGTGCATTCCTGTGTCAACGACTAGACGACAGGCACGCCATGCGTCGAAGGATAAGACGCCGATCCTATCGAGGTCAGATGAGTATAGGCCCATCTCATCAGCGAGACGCTCTGCGTACAGGCCCCAGCCTTCGATAAATGCGGTGACCCCACTGTATTTTCGAAAGTCTGGAATTCCCTCTAGCTCCTGGGCGATGGCAATCTGTAGGTGGTGGCCTGGGATTGACTCGTGGTAAGCGAGAACTTCTGCCTCATAGCGCGGCCTGGTTTCTGGTGCGTACGTGTTGACATAGTACTCCCCGGGCCGCGAAGAGTCTGCAGCAGGCTGCCGGTAATAGGCGGTCGTTGAATGCTTCTCCTCATGATCTCCCACCCGCACGACTACACAATCCGCTTTGGGAAGTCGTCCGAACCACTTGGGGATAACTGACTTCGACCGTGCCAAAGCCGCTCTTGCCTTTTCCTCAACCTGGTCTCGTGTGGCGAAATAGAGCGATGGGTCTGTTCGTAGACTTGTTAAGGTGTCCTTCAAGCTACTGGTGCCAAGCACTTTCTTGCCAAGTGTCTGCATCTCCGAGTTAATTCGGGATACTTCGCGAAGGCCAGTCTCATGCAGCTCAGCGGGAGATAATTCGAGGGAGGTGTGGAGTCGGATAAGTCGTGTATAGCATTCTGCACCCTTTGGCACGTGTCCTATTCCTGGAAGTTCTTGGGATCGAGCTCGAGGTAAGGCTTCGGTCCGCAGAAATTGGAGGTATAACTCGAAGGCTGGCCGGACGAAATCCCGAACTGCTTTCGTTAGGCCATATTGAAAATCACCCCGCTCCTTCTCCGACCAATCATCATGACGGACGCTTAGTGGCCGCAGTAGCGACCATTCTGTGTCGGGTTTTGCCAGCAAATCCTTGATTTCGTCAATCGCCTTTTCGACACAGATCCCAACGGCCACCCTATTGTCTCTAAGACCTTGTCTCAGATTGTTCATGTGATCGTGTAGATACTGCCCCATAGCACGCCAGCGAGCTACCATTGCGGAACCCTCTATGGGAGTCCGCACGGGTTGGTAGGATTCGATGTTGAAGAATTCGACCTGTGGTCCCTCTAAGGGATCTACTGTCCATTCCTCCAGACGGCACGATAAGTAGTCGAGTTGGCTTCGAAAATCGACAAGCAGCGCGGCCTTTGTCACTTTTTCTCCAAGAACCAATTTCTCCTCAGGGATCTTCAATGTCCGATCGAGGATCGATTGGTATTCTTTCCCGATCCGCTCCCTGCCACGCCGTGTTATGTCCGGTAGTTTGTCGTCGAAGCGTCTGTCTCCCAGCGAAGTTGCGAATAGTGGTTCATTGGCCATGCGTTGCTGCCAGTATTCACTCGCAAGGGACACCAGCGAATTCGACGCTTCGGACATAGCGTCAGAGTGTTGCTCACGCATTCAAAGGAGTTTAGTTGCATGGTGTTTGACAGAAGTTAACGAAGTTTATTATCTGAACGTAAGATTAAGTGCGCTGAACTTGTGGGCCGGTAGTTCAGTTGGTTAGAGGACGTGTGGTCTGGCTTGAACGTTGCCCTTACACGGCAAAGGTCGCCGGTTCAAATCCGGTGTGTTGACGGAACGGATGAGTCCGTGACATCCGGTGAAAGTCCGGTCCGGCCCACCAATTCAGACATCGCAGCACACGCACTATACCTCCAAAGAGAAGGCTACAGAACATCAACAATCGAAAGCCAAGTAAGCTCCATGAAAACCGTAGCCCGCCACTCCGACATCTACAACCCTGAATCGGTCAAAAGCTACCTAGCTAGATTAGATGCGACTGAGGCCAGAAAAGAAGCGCTCGTTATCCGCCTAAACAGATTCTACCGCTGGAAGGAAATCGGATGGACTCCACCACGATACCGCAGAGTGGAAAAGTTACCGTTCATCCCTCTCGAAACGGAAGTTGACCAATTAATTGCAGGATTCCGGAGCCGTACCATAACATGCTTTCTCCAACTGCTTAAGGAAACTGGCGTGCGGCCTGGAGAGGCATGGCAACTAACATGGACCAACATTTCCAGCAATATCGTAACTGTCACGCCCGAGAAGAACAGTAACCCTCGACAATTCAAAGTAAGCGAGAAATTAATGGCAATGCTAAACCAGATTCCTCGACGGCACGACTACGTTTTCAGAAAGACGCCAAAAAGCGAACTACGCAATTTCCGCCGAGTGTACATCCGCCAACGTAACAACATAGCCCTACGGCTAAGTAATCCTAGAATAAAGAAAGTATCATTCAAAACTCTGCGTCACTTCAAGGCCACGATGGAATATCACAAGACCAAAGATATTCTTCACGTAATGCAGATTCTCGGCCACAAGAATATTCGGAACACTCTCGTCTACACGCATCTAGTCAACTGGGAATCAGACGAGTTCATATCGAAAGTTGCGACAAGTCAAAAAGAGATAACGGAGTTGATTGAGGCAGGGTTCGAGTTCATTCTTCAAAAGGTCGGTTTAGCCTACTTTAGGAAGCGAAAATAGCAGGCTGGATGGGATAATAAAAACCGGTGGCGAGTTCAAAGTATCCCGAGTGGGCCTCTATGAGGGACCTTAGCACTGCGATATCTAACATTCAATATGCTCTCAAGTGTCTCGATTCGAAGGAAGTGGAGGTGCCATCAGACGACAGAGAAGCACTTCGGACTCTAGCGAGGGTCTCGGAATTCGAGGGCGTACCTACTTTCATACGTGATGCAGAGGCAATTCGCACCGTTAATCCTGAAACATTTGACTATTCTGTTCTCGGGGAATCAATTGGAGCCTTCTGCATAGGGCTAGACCAAATGCTCGTAGCGGCTGACTTATCCAAATTAAATCATCAAGTGTTCGAAACGCTTGCCTTGTATAGCGCCGCATACCAGTTCTTGGACAGTATTCTCTCCATTCGAGGAATCCATTTTATCTACAAACCTCTAGCACCGTTTGTGGTTACGAAAGAGTTCAAAGACGTTTACGGAAAACGCAAGGAAATTCTCGAATCGAAAAGAAAATACTTCGAAATCGCCGTCATTGTGGGAGATACAGATGGCGTGAATTGGGTCTTTACGCAATCCAATCTATCACACGATTTGAGATGGCAAAAGTTTGGGGAGTTTCTCATTTGGTTACTTGAAAATGGAAAGGCGACAGATATTCCAAGCGATGTGAAACGGCTATAGGCGTACCTGAAGGCAATTGATGACTACAAGAGACATAGGCTCGAACAAATGGAATTCAAAATCGAATTCAGCGGAGATGGCGCCTTCAAGTCAGCTATCGGTTCTTACGGAGGAAAAATTGCAAGCATCCGTCATGAGGCGGTGTATCAAAACAGGGCCTATGATGTGTTTGCATACGCCGCTATGAGAGCTGGGGAAGGCACCGAGCCATTCATCGAAGCAAGAATGACTTTCGTAAGAAATTTCACGATTGCTCTTGCTCGCTGGAATGCCGAGATGCTATCGGAGATTTGGAAAGCTCTGAGAGAGATGCGCCCGTATCCTGATAGAGCACTTGATTGGTTGGCATTGGCATGTGATTATATCCCGCTTCAAATACAATTAGAGCAAGTAAGACTTGAGAAAATCCACAAGAGAACTGATTTAATGTCTATCCAAAACTCGATTTCCGACATCCTAATTGACATCATGGCAAATGCGACGAAACCCAAGAATCAGAATATCGTTCCAAGAAGTGGCACGTACCAGAACGTCTAACTTATAGAGACTAACTGGGGCGTTTTATTCCACTTTTATCAATCACTGGCTCCTACTCTAACGGTAACGGCTGGGTTCAATTGACTGCGCGCAGAAAGTTGGAGGAAGCGAGTTTCTTCCTCGAAAAAATACATTCGGCTAATCTAGCAACTGATGAGTTCAAGTATTACGTATCAGCTTGCGTCTGGGCACTTTACGGTTCTTTCGACCATTTGCTATACGATTATGCGATGAAGTTTTGGCCTAATCTAAGTGTCGATGATTACCTTGAAAACAGAATTTTCAGTCTATTGGCAAAGGCAACAGGGAACGAAGAGGCGGAGCATTTTCTTCAGTGGTACAGGCAGGCGCAGGGGAGGATTGACAAGGACAGAGATGCGTCAACTGTTCTAAAGGCTCGCAGGGTTGAGGCCCATAGGGGGTCGGTGGACTACGACTACACATTCACTCTGCATGCTATGCTTAACTTATCTGGCAGTATAGAAGTCAGAACCTTCTATACTGGGGCGGTTCCAACAGGGTTAACGGCTACTATCGACCCAAATGCTATTCCAGCAACCGAAGCGCACTTTGCTGGTTACCCAGACAATTCCGTAGAGGTTGCGATACAGAATACGTTTAGGCTATTGAGCGGATTCGTCTCCGAGGCAGAAAACAGATTCGGACGCCCGTGACATTCCTAGAAAGCAAACGCAGATAGCAGACTACTACCACTTTCTGTTCGGTTAGTTAACGACATGGCAAAGGGCTCGGACAAAGCTCTCATTGAGAGGGTGAAACTGCTTCTCTTTAACACATGACAAGGTTACATTTTCTCGACCGGTTATTCCATAGGCGTAAACGAAAGCGTAGGCACTCTAGGCGTTAAACCGGCCGTGGCTTCGAAGAGGCCGACTTTCTTCATTTCGCATAGCTCAAGTGAGATTCCGTTATATGTTTCCCGTGAGCCAGTCACTACTCGGATAGTAATGGTCAACCTAACCTGGAAAATTGCTCGGAAAATCGTGCTAGCTTATGCTGCCGTTACGGCTGTGGAGACGGCTGCACTTGTGGCCTACGTGCACTTTTATTTTCCTAGCTCGATTTCATTCGAGATTGCGAGCGCTGCTCTTGAGAAGTTAATCGATGCTGATGCTGCGTTATTGGGGTTCACCGGAGTTATCGTAGCGGTGACTATGCAAAAATCGAGATACCAAGCAATGCGCTCTCTCATTTTTTCCATACCAGTTGTTGGGCTTCTCCTTGCCTCAATGATTGCCTGTTTCGGAGGACTTGTTGCAGGGAACCCAGTCAGCAACCTCGCATTCTATTATCCCTTAGCATTCCTAGTACTTGGCACCACTATCCTATTCGTCGGTGTGGGAATCATTACACTAACTGGCTAAGTAAATGGGCTTTAACTTGGTCGTTGGGCCGTCGAGGCCCCTGAACAAATCTTCTTTTCGCCCAACGAATTAACAGTCGATTAAGCTGGTTTGTCTCGTTTCACGATGGCCTCTTTTTGGGGTTGGGGCAGGCTCGAATACAGTTGGTCAACATTCTTCGGCTGAGTGATAGTCACGTCTCCTATAATGTTGACCAACTCGAAGAGCTTCCCCGCCGTCTGGGTATTGTCTTTCAAATCCATTTGACCAGGATGGATTGCGTTATTTCCTATTACTCTTACAACGTCCAACGCCTTGACAATCTTGTCAGGAATACTCTTCGTGCGAGCCAAATGAGCAATATCATCGTTTAGATTCTCTCCTTTTTCTCCAAGATGAACGCACAATTTCTGAATAGCAAGTCTCAACAATGCAGCGGCGCCTCTGGGAGAAAGAGAGAGTATCTTACGAGCTTCCTCATAATCGGTCTTTACGTCGTCTGGCAAATCAGAATTGGCCAATGGGGCCCCCGTAGATAGGGGATAAATTAATTCGGACATGTACCAGACAGAGAACTTACTACAGTATGAGCAAGAGGAAACGGCGTAATCTTTCATTTGGGAAGCTTGCCCTGGGCCCAACTGGGCGAGTATGTTATGATACCAATACTGCTGTGCCCATATTCCACAATGCGGGCAATTGAAGCCTCTACTATCATAGGCTGGAGGTACGTAGGTACTCATCTTGTCTTACCCAATCATTGACAATGGCTAGGGAGAATATAACGGAAACGAACCCGGACCGGTGATAACTCCGAACTGGGTAACGGTACCTCTACGGTTGATAGCTCAAATTCTTCTGCCAGTTGCTTGGTGGTTAACCATAATTCAAAATGCGAGCCATCTCCATCGATTCAAATGAGCTGCAACGCTTCACGTCATCGCCGAAGTTGGGCGAACTTGGATTCAAAACGAGCAATCCGACATCGACAAAACATAGCTTCTTCGTAGAACTATTCTCTTCTGACTTACATGTGAAGGTACTCTGTCAAAACAACAAGGTGAGACTCGAACTCTTCCAAAGGCAGGCTGTATCCGATGAGAAGCTTACGGAAGTCATAAGAGATGTTTTGCATTGCGTGGTTTAGCTTTAGTGCATATCACTAAAGACTTTCGGGGTTGAGACGTAAATGTCTCGCTATTGCTCACCTTAACCAACGCTCATTTTTCACGCCGACAAACCCTTATGTCAGTTGGACTATTGGTTAGAAAAGTTGTTTGAAATGTCAACTGCTGGGTTGGATGTGACCCAGCGCAAGGGTGAGTCCGGTCCGGCCCACCACATGACGGAGCCGTGACCCTACAAGCGAATAGAGAAGCTGCCCTGTAGACATTGGAAGCTAATTGAGAGAGTTTTGTCCTACATATCTCAGAACTGAGATGATGTGTGCCTCTAACCCGTCGGCAAATCGGCACGAGGCGCCTCTGCAAGCAGCGTCTCCTTACGATAACCGGGCGTGGCGCAACACCCGTATGAGCTACAGCAATAATCACGATAACTCCTTGGATAGGAGTCGTTTCTAGGTTTTCCTGCGATTATTACGATGCTTGGGGAAAAATTCAATTCTCTGACCATACTAAACATGTACGTTAGCCGAGGCCATGGAGAATGCTCAAGACTTCGTGGAGGGTTGGATCATGAGTAAGCTCGTGAAAACATCGTGTTCTAAGGATTTCCCTGATGAATGCAAGGGATGCCCAGACTACGTCGAATCCAATACTACACTCGATACGGCTCTTGCCGGCTGGTTTGGGTTCTATTCTGGCCCAGCCTACGTGGTTAAGAGATGTACACGGTTCAACCGAAAATCATACGGCAGAATCCAAGAAATTAGGCAAGAACAGTAATCTCCCGTCGCCTGGGGGCGTCGGCGTTGTGGAATGCGAAGAACCGTTGAGAGAGTGAGTGAACTTAGAACAGAAGAGAGTCTCACAGTTTTCCCGAACTGCAATTCATTCTTTTACCAGTCCATCGAGCTAACTCAGCAGCTTCTTATACCAAACCTGATTTCAGCCTTAGCGGCTTTCCAAGTGAATGGCATGTCTGATATTATGAAGTTTCATTTCCTTGGTCAAAGTGGGCTTCGTGTTTCCGAATTATGCCTCGGTACCATGACGTTTGGTGAGGATTGGGGTTGGGGTGCTTCGAAGGAAGAATGCCGAGCGATCTTCAACGCGTATGTGGAACGCGGTGGTAATTTCATCGATACAGCCAACGGTTACACGAATGGAACTAGCGAACGAATCGTTGGCGGCTTGATAGGTTCTGACCGCGACAAGTTCGTCCTTGCTACAAAATACTCCTTCCCGACAGTAAGAGGTGACCCGAACAGTGGTGGTAATCATCGCAAAAGCATGATTCGTTCGCTGGAGGGAAGTCTGAAGCGGCTTGGAACGGATTACGTTGATCTCTTCTGGTTGCATGCTTGGGATTTCTCTACCCCGGTTGAGGAGGTTATGCGAGGCCTTGACGATCTGGTGCGGTCAGGGAAGGTTCTCTATGTCGGCGTCTCGGATACGCCCGCGTGGGTCGTGAGTCGAGCTAACATGTTGGCCGAGTTACGCGGATGGTCACCTTTCATAGCGCTTCAAATCGAGTATAGCCTCATTGAACGGACTCCTGAACGAGATCTTCTACCTATGGCTCGCAGCCTCGGAATGACGGTGACTCCTTGGGCGGTGCTCGGAGCAGGCGTGCTCACTGGGAAGTATAACAATGCCCCACCTGCCACGAAGAGCGGCGGGACGAGTGGAGGGCACGTTGAGAGGCGGCTAGATGCAACCAATAGCCAGAAAGCGAACGATCGAAATTTAGCAATAGCACGTGTAGTAGTAGAAGTTGCCAAGGAGATTGGTTGCAGCCCATCCCAAGTCGCGCTAGCCTGGCTGCGTACGCGCCCGGGTTCAATTGTTCCGATACTTGGAGCTCGCCGATTGGATCAGATACGTGACAATTTGAGTTGTCTCGACGTAACGATTCCGGAGGAGCACCTTCACCGACTGGATGAAGCGAGCAAAATTGACTTAGGCTTTCCTCACGACTTCTTAGTGAATCCTGTAGGTAGAGATCGATTGTACGGGGGCCTTTATTCGCGTATGGCACAACATCGTGAACCATGAAAGAGCAAAAAGTTGTCCCCGAACCGGCATTTTGTTGTCGTCCTGACTGAGTATCTCCCAAAGATGGGGGATACTCATCCGCAGTGGTTGATTGGAACTCGTCGAAGCGGTTAGTCAGATTTTTTGGGAATTATCGGTAAGTCTCATTCAAGCTTCAGGGGAATTCGTGTTTTCGCGCTTATGCACTACGCGCCTCGCTCAGCCCTGTGTTATGGTAGAGCAAAGCCGGCTAAGTTGAGGCCAAGCTTGAAGCTGCTCAAATCGACTTTGCGGCGTCCTTCACCATGTCACAGGCTTTAGGCGATACGAGTGGTTGTCCATGGCCGCTTAGCATCGCCTCGAAACTCAGCTGCGAAATCTTTTGAATCGACTGTCTCGCTTGACTCATGTCAGGCGTAAACCGCCTTGGGGGTCCTTCTATCTTTCCACTGTGATATCGGAGTGTATCGCCAACGAACACGACATTCCTCTTCTTGTCGTAAAGAGCTATGCTGCCGGGTGTGTGACCTGGAGTGTGCACCACCAAGAGGCTTTCACCGACGATGTCATTTTCCTTCAACCTCAAGTCTGGTTCAACTGGCGACACTTTGAAGAAAGGTGAGAGCAGCAAGAAGAAGAATCCAATGAAACCCCGAGGAGACGGATAGAGGGCTTTCCCGGAAACAAAATCAGCATCCGCCTCGTGAATAGCCAGCTTTGCTCCAGTCGATGCCTTGAGGCTTGCGGCCCCTCTCGAATGATCCATGTGGCAATGCGTCAAAACGATAGTTCTAACATCTGAAAGCCGGCGACCGAGCTTAGACGTGATGTATTCAGCTATCTTCTTACCGTCCTTCGCGATTCCCGTGTCGATGAGAATCAGAGAACCATCGTTGTCAAATACCAAATAGCTGTTAGCATTCACACCATCTACTTGGTGCACACCGTCAAGAATCTCCGTCAACCTTAACACTAATTTACAGTGACGCTTTACTCGGCTAAAAGCTATCTTCACGGGAATGTTCCGTAGACACTCCTCTGCTGCAAGCATAGACTCTCGTTACCAGAACCGACTACCATCAGACGACGAAGAGTGTTCGGAGCCGCGCGGGGATAGATTGAACCACGATATTGGTGGGTTCAAATCCCAACGGCCCCATCACTCAACAGCCAAGGCAGGTATGATTCTCTTATGACAGAATCATTTGATAACGTTCTGAATTAGTGCGAAGCGTATCGTTGGTCGAACTAAGGTTCTCATTCTAATTCTCGAACGTTGTGTAGAAAATTTATTAGCTGATAATTAAACCCCTTACTATCGGCAAGAAGAATGAGTCAAGTCCTAATGGGCCCTTACGAGTTCGGGAATGCTCTGTCAGATCGGATTAGGCGTTGGCGCATGCTCACAGAGAGATGCATTTCTCCGCTTGAGCTCACTCTGTGTGAATTTCGCGTTCTAAAGGTATTGTGCAAGTCCGGTCCCGGTCCCATGGTCGATTTAGCCAGAGAGCAAATGATTACGCAAGCAGCGATGACAAGCATTGTGGACCATTTAGAAAAGGTAGGATTCGTTCAGCGTGTGAGAAGCGAATCGGACAGGAGAGTGGTAAGGGTTGCGATTACGCGAAAAGGGGAGGAGGAAGTCAAGAAGGGAATGCGGCTATACAAGAAATTCATCGAGAAAGCAACATGCGGCCTGACCTCGAATGAGACCCGCAGTCTGCTCGTAATCTTGGATCGCATGTTAGAAGCAGCTGAAAAGGCTGAACGCTGAAAGGAGCGATATTAGTACGGCGAAATATGTGCTCGTCTCTGACCCGACGCTTTCTCGCGAATACCGTTCATTTCCGTTGCTTGACTTCGTACCATGCGCTCCAACCACGTTCGTTCCAACATGGCTCTACGAATTCCTAGCAGGCCCGCAGCTGCAGCACGATAACGGCCGGGCCACGCTCGCTCCTTATGCCCTCAGGAAGGTGGAAGCATCATTACTCTCTCGGTATAACGGTGAGGAGGTTGTTGTCGCCCACCCAGAATACGCCCACTTGTTCATTCGCGACGATACAAAGATTGTAGGCGTACACGCGATGGACCCTGTCGGATTGGCGCCCGTTACGATGATGTTCACGAACGGCCGCACGTTCACGTCCATCGAGGAAAACGTGTTCAGCAAGTTTATGCGGAAACTTCACAGGGAGCGTGTGGCGCGAAATTCTCACACCAAGATTATCGTAGGGGGTCCGGGGTCATGGGAATTCTCATACTTGCCTAGTAAAGTTAGGGAACTACACATTGACCATGTCATTCAAGGCGAGATTGATGACGTGGCGCCAGACCTCTTCGATCACATAGCCGAAGGCAACCTTTCTGACCCTTTCATGTTCGGCTTTCAGACCTTCGATGAACACTATCGCAAGCTGTGGTCCGTGGACCCTGAGCGCGTCTTCGTCACGAGAGCGAATTTCAAGAAACAATTCCCATTCCTGGATGAGATTCCAACCATTAAGGGTGGAACGGTGAAGGGCGTGGTTGAAGTCATGAGAGGCTGCGGAGTCGGTTGCGATTTCTGCGAAGCGACTCTGAGACCGTTGCGGTACTACGAACCGGAAACCGTGAAGCAAGAGATCGCAGTCAACCGCAAAGCAGGCATCTCGAATTGTTGGTTTCATAGCGATGAAATCTTCACTTACAAACATGGGCACAACTTTGAACCGAACGAAGACGCGTTGGTCGAGCTTTTTTCAGCAATAATGGAGACAGGAGTTGAAAGAGCCAACCCGACGCATGGAAGAATCTCAATCCCTGCGGTTTTTCCAGAACTCATCGAGAGACTCTCGGGCATACTTCATGCGGGCCCAGAAAATTGGATTGGCATACAGATGGGGCTTGAGACGGGAAGCGATGAGTTGGCAAAGAAGCACATGCCGAACAAGGCACTGCCGCTTCACATCGGTGCCGATGGTACCTGGGCTGAGATCATTACGGAGGGCGTTGTGAATCTCAACCGAAATTACTGGCGTCCCGCATTCACGGTTCAGATCGGCCAAGAGCACGAAACGCCACAAGACAGTTGGATGACTGTGGGCCTGATCAACGACATGAGCAAAGCGAACCTAGAGTTCACGGTGACACCGCTGGTGAACGTGCCTTTAGGATTGTTAAAGACAAGAGGAGGATTCTATCCGGTTTACGACCAAATTGACGAAGCGCAGGCCTCCGTAATCTTCGCCTCCTTCCGCCACCTGCAAAAAATCGCGTTCAGAAACGTTGCATCAACCACCCAAGGCAACCCATTAACACGTTTCGCCATCACGCACATAATGACTGGAGGCATAACCGCAATTCTGACGGCGCTTAAACACATGTTCAAAGCGAAAGGCTTCAGCATGGAACGGGCGAAGAAGCAAAGTCTAGGTGAACGGCGAGTAGAAAAGGTCCTAGCACATGCAACCCCACATCAACCATAAACAGCACCGGCTTCCTGTTCCGACCACTTCTAGGTTTCGAAGTGCAAGCGGTGGAGTTCAATGAAGACAGTTCTCATAAGGCCTTCAAACCCCACTGGAAGCGGCTACCTTACTGAATGGGGCTTTCTCCCAACACCACTGGGTCTGCTACAGCTCGCAGGCTGCCTGTTGACGGTTGACAACAGCGAAGTGAAGGTGGTTGACATGGAAGCTGATCAGATGCAGGTCGAGCGTGCGGTTGACGAAGCGCTCGATTTCAACTCGGACATGGTTGGAGTCACAATACACGCCAGCGCCGCGCATAAGACCTCCACAAGAATAGCACAGGGTATCAAGGAGCAAGAGAAAGACACACTGCTGATTGCTGGTGGACATCATGCCACATTCCTCCCCAATGAACTACTCCGCGAGGGATTCGATGTTGTTACACTAGGCGAAGGCGATGACGCCATACTCGACATCGGTAAAGCGGTACAGGGCGAGATGCAACTGAGGGATGTTCGCGGCATCGTATTTAAGGAAGATAACCATTTCATCCAAACGCAGCCGAGAGCGTTAATCGAAAACCTGGACAGACTCCCGTACCCTGCGCTAGATTTAGTGCAAAAGGAGAAGTATACAATCCGCGTCTTTGGAAACGATGACACTGTAGCCTGCTTGGAGACAGCCAGAGGCTGTCCGTACGCCTGCGACTTCTGCTCCGTGACCCCTACTTGGGGCAATAAATGGAGGAACAAGTCAAACGCTCGAATTCTCATGGAACTCGATCAAGCGAGACGATTAGGATACGATTGGATATTCTTCACCGACGACATATTCGTAGTCTACCCTAACATCAAACAGAGAATGGATCTTTTCCAAAAGATGATCCAGCATAACTTCGATTTCAAGTGGATTGTACAGATGAGAGCGGACGTAACAGCCCTACATCCCGAATTGGTAAAGTTGGGTTCAGAAGCAGGAATGCGGCTCGTGTTTCTTGGAATTGAATCGGGAAGCCCCGAGGTGCTGAAGAAGATGCACAAGGGAGTGTTCACGCCTCAATCAGTTAAGGCGGTTAGAGTCCTTAACGAGAACGGCGTAATAGTCCTCTGTGGCATGATGCTTGGGGCACCTTACGAGAACCTCAGAGACATGATCAGGACGATCGAGTTTTCGGGTAAGCTTGCCGATGTGGGAGCGGACGCCATACAATTCACAATCTACACGCCTCTGCCAGGGACAAGAATCTTCGATGATGCATTGCGGCAGAACAAGCTGTTCACGTTAGACTGGGATAGGTACGACGTAATAACACCGGTCATGAAGACGAGAGTCCATCCTGCCATAATTCAGATGCTGCAGTACTACGCCAATTACTCATTCTACATAAGGAAATTTCTGATGGGGAAGCTTCGGCCTCGCAGAGTCAAGGACTCTAAGCGAAATCTCATGTCGAATGCTCACAAGTTCATCATAGACACGATGCCGACATATTTCAGAGACATGTTAAGCCTTCAGAAGAAACTCAGGTCAACAATCAGACTCTACAACTCGTTGAGTAAGGCGCCGAAATTGGCGGACGCCGAGGTTGAAGAACTGCTGCAGTTCTCGAATAAAATAATCTACCTTGACAGTGGCAGCAAGAACCCGTATTTCATGATCGAGGAACCAGCTTAAGAGCAGACAATGAGGGCGGAGGCGAAGTTCAACGGTCCAATACAAGTGGGTTGTCCTCTCAAACACAACGCTCGGCGTATTGATGGCTTCAATCGACATCAACATAGTACTGATTGCGCTTCCAGCCATCTTCAGGGGGATAGGAGTAAACCCGTTCACTTCATTCGACTACTTGCTCTGGATTCTATTTGGGTATAGTATTGTGACTGCAACCCTGCTGGTCACCTTTGGCCGAATTTCCGACATGTTGGGAAGGGTGAGACTCTACAACCTGGGCTTCCTCATTTACACTGTGGGCTCCGTTCTGCTCTACCTGACGCCGAACACTGGCAACTTGGGAGCTCTGGAATTGGTCCTTTTCAGAATCGTCCAAGGGATAGGCGGGGCGTTCCTATTCTCAAACAGCGCGGCAATCATCACGGATGCCTTTCCATCTAATGAGAGAGGCAAGGCGCTTGGAATAAATCAGCTTGCCGCACTGTCGGGCGGTTTTCTAGGCCTAGTACTTGGCGGAGTGCTCGCTGTGTATGACTGGCGCTACGTCTTCTTGATCAGCGTTCCCTTCGGCGCCTTCGGAACTCTGTGGTCCTACTGGAAGCTGAGAGAGTTAGCAACCATACGGGAGGGGCAGAGGATCGATGTGTGGGGGAATATTACGTTCGGCGTGGGCTTGACGGTTTTCCTCATAGCGATAAGCTATGGGCTACTACCTTACGGCACCTCAACGATGGGATGGGGCAACCCATGGGTAATAGGCGGCCTCATCTGTTCAGCGGCGTTGCTAGTTGCTTTTCCGTTCATCGAGACACGTGTTCAAGACCCTATGTTCCAGTTGCACCTTTTCAAGAGAAGAGCCTTTGCTGCGGGTAACTTCGCCGCTTTCTTGGCATCTATCTCTAGAGGTGGCGTGATGCTGCTCCTGATTATACTGCTGCAAGCGATTTGGCTGCCGCTGCACGGCATCAATTATCAGGATACTCCTCTCTGGGCGGGGATCTACATGCTTCCGTTTACCGCGGGGTTCATAGCCATGGGCCCACTCAGCGGCTACCTCTCCGACAGGTATGGTGCAAGAGGCTTCTCGACTGCGGGCATGCTCATAACGGCAGTTGGGTACTACCTGCTTTCAACATTCCCATACAACTTTGCTTATCTTTCGTTCGCTGCGGTCATTTTCTTGATGGGAATCGGCATGGGTATGTTTGCTTCTCCGAATACAGCTTCCATAATGAACTCGGTGCCGGCTGAGCATAGAGGTTCCGCTTCAGGGATGAGGAGCACATTACAGAACACGGGTTCGGTCATAGGTCTTAGCATATTGTTTACGTTAGTTCTCTTCGGCTTATCGAGGGACCTGCCTTCTTCACTTGCAGCAGCCGTCTCACAGGCTGGCGCTCCACAGTTATCCTCCGCGTTAGCCCAGATTCCTCCGACAACCGCGGTTTTCGCGGCTTTTCTGGGCTACAACCCAATGGGCACGGTACTGAACCAGCTTCCTTCGAGCCTTACGAACTCATTGAGGCCGCAGACGGTCGCGGTGCTCACCGGAAAAGTGTGGTTCCCAACAGCGATCGCTAACGCATTCATGTCATCCCTAGGAGTTGCTTTGTACTTTAACGTGGCACTGGCTGTTGTGGCTGCGGCAGCATCAGTGCTTCGGGGGAAGAGATATGTTTACGAGACGGAAGATGAGAAGCTGGAAATAGCTACACCAATACTGAAGACATCTAAAAGGGCAGACGCAGCAGACCCGCCGCCCAACACAGATAAAGTCGCCCAAAAGGACCTTGGACCGAAACAGAAACCTGAAACAAGGCACAGAAGAACTCAAAGTAAGTGAGGCCTAGCAGGCGCTTCTCATCACTTCAGAGTTCTGAGGAACCTATGTGGAGGCAAAACAATTCGACGCAAGTGAGAAGCCTGAAACATCTGCAAGCTCAACTATTTCAACCGCTGACCAACGAGTCCACGGCAGTTTGGAAAACGCTGTATGGCTGATCGCCAACTATCGTTATTGTCTTCCCGTGGGGTCCAATTACGAAGAAAGTAGGAGCGCTGGTTACGCCCAGGCTGGTTCCGAGGTTGTAGTTTGAGGTGATCAATTGCAGGTATTTGTTGCTTTGAAGTGATGCGTTGAACTCTCTCATGTTTAGACCGAGTTGGTAAGCGAATTGTTGAAGATCTTGACGGCTCGCCCATCCGCTGTTGATTATCCCCTGATTGGAGTAGAGCAAGTCATAGTATTCCCAAAACTTCCCCTGCTCCCCTGCCGCGTAGGCAGCCTCTGAGGCCACAATAGAATCGGGTCCTAAATAGTCGAAATCGCGCCAGGCAAGTTTCGCGCTTCCCGCCTTAACCAAATCCTGCAGGAGCTGTGGCTCCTGGCTGTGGAACCATGCACCGCAAGTTGTGCACTGAAAATCGCCAAACTCCACAATCGTCACAGGCGCACTGGACGAGCCTAGGACCGGATAGGTTCCGGCAAGTAGCGCTGTCGCCATATTGCTCTTCGAAGGCACAGACGAACCATGATAATACCCCACAAGCCCTATGATTACAATAATAACAATTCCGAGGCTGATGGCGGTCTCTCTTTTCCTTTCCCGGAGAACTTTTAGCTTAACGCCTTCCAAGTTTTATTCTTCTTTTCGGATTGAACGAATAATGATTTTCTAACCTCAGATTTATTGGTTTTCTAAAATCCCTCACAAATCTGGCGTGTCCATCAGATTCTTGCTCGTATTGAGAGAACCCGCTTAGAAAGACCGTGGTAGAATTGGTCGATCAAGGGCAACGTTAGCGATCTCTTCCATTCCGAATTTACTGGACCTCAAAAGGTGCACTGGTCTTGCTACGTTGATGTACGATCTCCGGCCTGCGCCTAATCTGAAGTGAACCCAAAATGCTACGTTTTTGAGAATTCTGTGGGATGATCTTTCCTTAGGATCTTGAATGCCTGGTCGATGGGTTGAATCAAGCAGCATTTCTGCATACGAAAGGCAGGGATCATTCTATCGAAAAACATACTTGAGAAGAGACCACACACAAAACAAAAGGAGTTCAAAATTACGAGGCTCGCAATAGCTCTCAATGAAACGATTGGGGTGATGTCTTGAATGTCTGAGTTTCTAGACGAAGTTGCTCACCAAGTTGAGGTGAAGATATTATGCAGTGGCCGCTGACGATTGTATCGGTTAGCAAAACTTATTTTAGGAAATCTGTAATCCTTGATCGAAGGTGTTGAGTGATGCCTCGTTCGCTTTTTGATCTGTCGGGAAAAGTGGCTATTGTTACAGGTGGTGGTCGCGGGATTGGTAAGAGTATCGCCTTGGGCTTGGCTGAGCATGGAGCGGATGTTGCTGTGTGTTCGCGGACTAAGAAGGATTTGGAGGAGATAGTGAAGGAAGTTGAGAAATTGAGGCGTCGTGGATTGGCGTTAACCCTCGATCTGTGTCAGCCCTCTCAGTTCGATGGTGTGGTAGCTGAGGTGAAGAGGGCGTTCGGTCATATCGATGTCTTGGTCAACAATGCGGGGATAGTTCGTTTCGCGCCCGCCCTTGAGGTAGATGAGAATAGCTGGGACTTGGTAATGAACACGAACGCCAAAGGGGCTTTTTTCCTCAGTCAGAAGGTCGGCCAAATCATGGTCCAGCAGGGAAAAGGAGGCAGTATTATCAATGTGACATCAGAAGTGGTTCAAACTGTGGAGCTGAACCATGGTGCCTACTGCCCCAGCAAGGCGGCCTTGAACAACATTACGAAAATACTAGCCGCTGAATGGGGAAAATACAAGATCCGGGTGAACTCCTTAGCTCCGTGCTTCGTGAAAACAGAGATCAACGCGCCACTCTTTGCGCAGAAGGATTGGTACGAGAACAAGCTCAGGAAGGTACCGCTAGGCCGCAACAGTGAACCCCAAGACTTGATTGGAGCAGCTGTGTTCCTATCGTCGGACGCCTCGAGCTATGTTTCAGGGACCACGATCCTAGTGGATGGCGGATACACCACCTAAATTACGAGAGGTCTCCTGCTGCACATCGAACGAGCGACGCGCCTTGTAACTCGCGCGCGAACTAGGCTCTGTCTTAGGGCGGGAAGCACAGGAGCTCGAAGTCGCAGATAACTTACAGAATCACCCTTTTACCATACCTAATGTGAGTCCTCTGACTAGATGTTTCTGAACCAATATTGCCAAAACTATTGGAGGTATGGCTGATATTGTTCCAACGACAAAAAGCGTATTCCATGAGATTAGAACATAGTCGACCAGGTGGGCTGCTGCTACAGGGAGGGTTACGCTATTTCCGCTTAGAAACGTCCATCCTAGGAGAAACTCGTTCCAGGATTGCAGGATGCAGAACACTGCTGTAACTATCAGACCATCCTTCGCAAGAGGGAGAAGGATTCTTAGGAACGTGTACCACTGTGAGGCACCGTCGACAGCAGCTGCTTCTTCAACAGCCTTAGGTACCTGCTCTATGAATCCCCGCATAATCCATACAACGAACGGTATTTGGAACACTATATAGAACATGATAACACTCATGTACGTGGTCTGGATCTTCAGGAAGAGCACAATAAGATAATCCGGTATTAGGAACGCTATCGGTGGTATCAGTCTCACGCTTAATATCATGAACGCTGTGAAGTTTTTCCTTTTGAAATCGTATCTAGCCAAGGCATAGGCAGCAGGCAAGCCAATGAGGAGAGCAACACCAGTGCTTATTAGTGAAACGACGACGGAATTCCAGTAGTATAGTGGCCAATCTCCGCCCACAGATTTCACGGCGCCCGATGCGAATATTATCGTGATCCAACCGCCCAAAGTTGGGGCGAAATTCAGTATTTCATCTGTGAAGATCGCGACATTGGATTTGATGGAAGTCATGAACATGAAAAACAAGGGAATAATAATGCTCATGCAAACCAGTAGGCCTACGAAGCTGTCAACACCTCTCTTCAGCGGACCTTCTTTCATGTCGACCAAACCCTCGCCGCCCGAAAGTACAGCATGATTATCGTGACTATAGTAGCTCCAGACATCAGTAGGAGTATTATAGAGGCGGCTGCACCGTACCCAATCTGAAGAGATCCCGCCAATCCCTCATAGAATATGTAAAATGAGTACAGCCACGTACCTTGACCTGGACCGCCCCCGGTTAGTAACATGACGTTCTCGAAACTTCTCAGGAGATCCACTACTCTTAGTAGTCCTCCAATAAACATTATGGGCAACATCAAAGGCAAGGTTATGTATAGAAATTTGCGAAGTCCTCTTGAACCATCGACTTCGGCCGCCTCAACCACGTCTACTGGGACACTGTAAATTGCTGCAAGGTATATCAGAATTAGGAATGGCGTCCATTGCCAAGTGTCTACAATAACAAGCGCATACCATCCCCAGGGAAGCTGCCCAAGCCAGTTCGGCTGAGGGCCTCCAATGACGTTCAGAAAGTAATTGACGGGCCCGTAAGCGGGATTAAACAGATATCCCCACAGCTCGGCTACGATAACGGGGGGTATCATCATTGGAACTATGAGCAAAGTCTTTGTAAACTGATTTAGCTTAGTCTCCTTTTGCAGGACAAGAGCGACAACTAAAGCTATGGATGTTTCAACTACGTAGCAGATCACAACCCACAAAACAGTATTATACACTGAGCCGTAAAATAACGGGTCACTGAACAAAGTGACGTAGTTCTGCAACCCAGCATATACAGGCGGACTTGGAAACAGCCAACTGAAAGCGCTTATGTAGACCGCATATGCTTCTGGGAAGAAAGTAATCACGGTTATGTAGGCGATGGCGGGGAGGAGCAATAGGTTTGGATTTCTGCTCCTTATGCAACACTCCTCCAGGGGAGATTGGTACCTGCCGTTTTAAGTGGAAGTAGAAGTGGAAGTGAGACCTTCGGACGCGAATAGGTCTTCAAGCTGGGTCTGAGATTGCTGCGCAAACTGTTCCGCCGTCAATTGCCCGGCAACTATCTTCGCGAAATTCGTGTAGATTATTTTCAAGTAAGCGAAACTGACGCCGGGTTTAGCAATTCGTGGAAGTGGTGCCGCTGCTACCGACGTTGCGCCTGGGGTCCCGGGTGCCTCTGCATTGATTATTGCCGCGACTGTTGGGGACATCCAACCCCACGTCGGGTTCGTGTTAGGCTGATTCTGAGGCGCCTGAACCACGGATGCTCGCATTGGCGGCCATCCAAAGCCGGGATTAAGAGCTTGGCTTTGCACATGTGGTGAAGTAAAGAATGTAAGTAGCGAGAATGCTGCCTCTTGTGCAGCAGGTGCGGAATAGGCGTTTACGCTGTAGCCCGTTGCTGTTAGTATATTTGGCTGAGCAACTTTACCAGGCCAAGGTGCGAAGCCTGTTTTGTCATACACTACAGACGTCGTCGGGTCTAATACAGGCGCAAGGGCTGTGACAAAGTTTAGTGCCATGGCACTTTTTCCCGCTGCGAAATATGTCGTGGTTTTGTTAATTTCAGAGTCAGCCCAGTCAATAGCGTATTTTCCGAGTTGTGCGTAGTAGTTCGTTCCTTCTATGACTTCGGGCGTGTTTACGCTAGGTTGCTTCGTTACCGGGTCGAGATGTGCCCCTCCACATGCCCAGATGAACAGGTCCCACTCGAAGAACGGAAATAAGTCTGGAGTTCCAAAGAGCGATACGCCATACAAACCCTTGTCGGGCTGATAGAAATGTTCCGCAGCTGCCACCAGCTCATCTAAATTGGTGGGAACGTTGATACCGTCCGCCTCGAAGAGATCCTTCCTGTAGGCTAACCAAAAATTACCGCAGTCCCACAAGCTCCCGTATATCGTACCGTCGTCGGTTGAATCCGCTGCAACAGTTGGTTTTAGAACGTCGCTCAAATTGTATGCCGCGGGAACCTTGTCGAACCAATCATTGAGCGCAAGGCAGTTGCCTGCTATGGCGTTGTTGTATACAAATGACCCATCCATACTGTTGTAATCCAAGGCGAACGTTCCTGATTTAGCAGCGAATTCAAGAGATAACTTGTCGTTTGCGTCGCTTTCAGGCATGACCGTCCATATCGTGTTTATGCCGGTCGCCGCCTCGAATTCAGGGATAAACTTTTTCGCGTTTACAGTATCAATCGTATCATAGGCCATTATGTTCAAGTTAGTTCCGGCAAGTTGAGGATTGATGTAGTAGTCGAGTATTTCCGTAGCTGTCGGGCTGGTTGTCGGGCTGATTGTCGCGCTGGTTGCCGCACTCATCGCGCTCGTTGTGGTCGACATCGCTGCAGGCGTCGTGCTCATCTGATACGCTTCGTATCCCGCTCCGGCGATAACTGCTGCGGCCGCGACACCCGCACCGTATTTCAAGAATCGTCTTCGACTTACCTTTTTGTCACTCAAAGGATAACGATGAGAGATGTCCGGTTACTAGTATTTATAATCTTCCTACTAATAGAAGCTGCCAATGTCGAAGTACCCGTAAAGAGTCTTAAAGTTGTGACAAGTTAACGTTAGGTCCACTAAGGTTAACTAGTCAGTGGACTGCGATTGCTATGGGTGTTATCGGTGATCCTGTCGCTCCGTCTATCTTGAGTGGAAGACAGATGAACATGAACTCGTAGAGTCGATCTTCAGCGAGCTCATCCAGGTATATTCGCTCAATTATGTTGACTCCTCCTTCAATAAGCAGAGCCTTGTGAGACTCGAAGCAGCCTGGGACGTCTGGATCCGTATCGATACCCACACACCGTACGTTGTTTTTGACGAGCCATCTAGCAGCGTTGCCCGACAAACCGGGGCATTGCGTAAGGACCTTCTCATACATGCTCGCATCTCTCCAGTAGCTCGCCCACCCTGTCCTTATGAGAGCCACATCTCCGAGACGAACATTAACGCCCTCGTTTTCTAAACAACTCTTGATGTCCTCAACCGTTATCGAGTACTTGGGGAGAAGTTCTCTCGCATCTTTAGAACGCGCTATATCCAAGAGCACTCCCCTCGTCACGATTGGAGGTGTATCCGAAATGCTATCTTCCTTGAAGCCCGTGTATGATTGGATAGCGGCAGCATCCTTACCTCCATGTATCTTTTGGTTTTGAGCAAAGTGACATAATGCGTCAATATGCGTGGAGTGATGGCCGCACATCATAAAAACGTCGACAGCGGCGGACAACCCATCTCCCAGATGAGTATCTTCATGGCGCTTCCACAAGGAGATAAGGTACGGTGGATGTGTGGGATGAATGGCCATGCCCGGTCCAATGTTAAAACCCAAGTCGTATATTTTCGCGTTTCTTAGAGTTTCTATAATTCCATTGTTCTTTTGCAAAGGGTCTACTCACTCTTTTGCTGTGTGAAATGTTTTGTCACCGTGTTCGTCTCTCAGGTCAATGGCCACTTTGATCGGGTCGATGTCCTTAATCTCTGACCCCATCGCCTTCAAGGCTTCTTCAGACCTCTCCAAGGGGAACTTGTGTGAAATAAACCTCTCAAGATCATGTTTCTGATGCCTGACGATCGTATCCACAAGCCTGATCGCAGCCCCAACATTGCCAGCGGGACCAAGCCCGCCCTTGAAGGTGATCTGCCTCGCAGCAATCTTTTGAGTTACTAGTGGGATTTCTTGCATCTCGGTCATGCTCATATGAACAATAGTCCCCAGAGGCTTCGCCAGATCTATTGAGGTTTGGACAGCCTTCGCATTTCCACTGCATTCCACTACAATGTCAGCCATACTCCCACCAGTTAATTGCCGCACACGTTCGGCCAAATCTTCTTTCTGGACGTCAATTACATAGTCAGCGCCTAGCTCTTTCGCATAATCCATTCTTACCCTGTCCTTTGTCAGTCCCGCGACTACTATTACTCCCGCTCCTCTGTTCCTTGCAACCAAAGTACTTGCCAATCCCTGGGGGCCGGGCCCGATAATTACCATGTCATCACCTATCCTCAAACCACCGAGATTCTGAACCCAATGAATGCCATCTGCAATTAGTACGGCGGCTAGAACGGCTACCTCAGCGGGCAGATCCTCAGGGACCTTATGAATCCTAGCGTTCAACGGAACGTAAACATATTCAGCATAGGAACCCCACAGGTGTGGCGGTGCATCGCATCGAATCCATCCGTACGCTTTGATATTTTTGCAGAAAGTGTGGTTGCCCGTTATGCACATCTGACAATAATTACAAGGTATTCGGGGCTCAACGATGATTCGGTCCCCCCGCTTCACTCCATGAACCTTTGAGAATCTTTCCCCAACTTCAGCGATGTAACCAAGTATTTCATCACCCATTACTACGGGCATAGGAACGCCGATTTCCATGACCTTGCCTATCGTACCACGGTATATCTTCACATCGGATCCACAGACGCCGGCCAATTCAGTCTTCAATAACATCTCGTCAGGCCCAATCCTCGGAGCTTCGTAACTGTTGATTACAATTTTCCGTGGGGTTTCTAAGACCGCAGCCCTCGAACGAAACGCCAACGGCCTTACTATACCTCCGACCTCTGCGCAGATTGTAGAATGGATGCTCCCTCTTGAATCTGCTGGAGTTGGGCCTTCAACCACTGATAGATTAGGGATACGTCATCATGGAGTATGAGCAACCTAGCGCCCTCGTTAACGCGCTTTTCGGCATCGGTCTTTCCATGAACTATGTCCATAAAGTATTTTCCTTTCGCCTTGCAGTTTGCTCTGGCCCTGCTAAGATACTGCTGGACCTGTGGATGTCCCATTTCACCAGGATGATCTAGAGATACTGAAAGGTCTCCCGGACCTAGAAAAATTGCGTCAACCCCAGGGACAGATAATATCGCTTCCAAGTTATCGACTCCTTCTCTATCTTCTATTAGTGGTATCACTAGTGTTTCACGATTCGCCTGTTCAACGTACTCGGACAGCTCGCCGGCAATATCTTGTAATCCTCGACTCGGACCAACACCTCGGTACCCGAAGGGAGGATACAAGGAGTATCGGACCATTTGTCTAGCGTCATCCGCGGTCTTACAGTGAGCGACCACGACGCCCTGCGCTCCAAGGGTGAAAGCCTTCAAGATCATGCTCGAATTATTCTCGGGCACCCTTATGAGGGAAGTCATATCATAAAGCTCACATGCTCTAATCAAGCTACCCAGAGTCCTTGAGTCATAGGGGCTGGGTCCAATTGCTTCAACATCAATCATTACGAAATCAAAGCCGCAAGCTCCAAAAGTCTCAATGAGGAGAGGTGAATCTATAGTTATATAACCACCGTAAGCAATCCCGCCTTTCCGAAGAATGTCCTTGGCCCTATTCCTGAACCTTCTCATAGACAGATTCTTCTACTCTAGCCTATTTTTCCATTCAACGCGTGACATTGCCAAGTACGTCAACCATGATCTGCTGGGGTTGCCCCGTCACAGTTATTCTCTCCGTCATGTCTGGGCGCGATCGCAATTCTTCGAAAAGGTTTTCAGACACCCATATACGCTCCAAATCTAGTGTGTTTCTTATCATTACAACTCTGGCCTTCTCAATCTCGACAGTCGGGTGTATTATTCTGAGGCCCGTTTCAATGGCGGCCCTATCGCTCGGTAAGAACACAGGGATGCTGCAGCATCGAGGAAAACCATTGGTCAAGCCATTCACGAAAGTGCTCTCGAAATCTATTTTATCAAAAAGGCGACGAGTTGTAAGATCGGCTAATCCGATTCCAGCGGCGTTTCCCTCCGTTTCGTCGGTTAGGTCCAATACCGCTACAACTTTCGCATTAAGGCTGCCTAGAGGACATTCAGAAGGTATTAGGAAACGACCAGTAACATTAGGGTCCATCCCGGCTCCGCTAATGTTTTTCCCGATTTCTTGCACTATGAGGAGGTCCACTTGTTGGAAAGGAATTCGTGGCATTAGCTGCTTGGCCTTCTCGAGAAGTTTGCCTTCTTCCTCTTCTATTTCGCTGGGCGGAATGGCTTTGACCAACGCGATCTCATGGCGAGCGTTCTCGACTAGGGCCAAACCGAGAACTATAGGCAACCGACCAATTATGTATCTGGCAACCTTTGGGAGGTAACTATGGTATGCTTCCATGCCATGTGAGTGAAAAATCTCTGCACCTTTTTGTTTTCCTAGCCCGATGACTGTCAGTTTCATTAGTCCGCTCTCGATCCTGTCCTTAAAGTCGGTGTGCGGTTTCACTCGATTAACCAAGATGATTCCGTCAGATGCGATGGCATCCCTACTTACGTAGACCGGATAGGAATCGTTCAATGTTCCAATCTGTTGGACTGCGAGAGATGACTTTATGGGAGCCCCAACCACTTCTTCCGTGACTCCAAGGTTTCTCAGGACGGCTATCTGGCCTTCGGGTGTACCGCCGCCGTGACTGCCCATGGCGGGCATTATGAATGAAGAGGCCCCGCACTCCTTCAAGGCCTGGACGACGGCCGAAACGCATTCCGGAATGCATGCTATTCCTCTACTACCTACTGCAACTGCGATTCGAGATCCTGGCTTAACTCTGCTTTGGAGGCCGATTCTATCGAGTTCAGTTCGAACCGCGGCCTTGGGGTCGTCTATCCTCTCGCACGGCACCTTTTGAATAATCTCGACCATTTTCGGGAGCAAGGCACTTCTAGGTCTCACGATTATCTTTGGTGGGATTCAAAGGTTTTTGCCTTGCAGAGCAAGGTGGAAACGGGTCGATCACTTGCTTACAGCGATCGGGGGGATGTTTAAGAGATGGTAGGAAATAGGCCGTTTGCTGATGAGCTTCATGCTTGAAGGAAAAGTCGCTCTTGTGACTGGTTCTGCGCGTGGTCTTGGGAGGGCCTATGCGCTCAGGCTGGCAAAATTGGGAGCAGATGTCGTGGTCAATGATGTCAACCTAAAAGCCGCAGAGGAATTCAACGAACGGCTAACCGCTCCCACCGTGGTGGACGAAGTAAGAAACCTTGGGCGGCGTTCGATCGGTATTCAAGCTGACGTGTGCAAGAAAGCCGACGTAGACGGGATGTTTAAGAAGATACTCGACGAGTTCGGACGAATCGACATACTCGTAAACAATGCAGGTGGCAGATTAAGTCCACCTGGAGCAGACCGGAGGTTACGTCTGAGCGAGGCTTGGGCGGCCAGCGTGCCGCAGGAGGAGCTACGCTTTACCCTAGATCTCAACGTTATTGGCACTATCCTTTGCAGTCAAGCCGCATCTGTTCCAATGAAGCAACAGAAGTCAGGAAACATCATAAACGTCGGGTCTGTGGCGGGACTTGAAACGTGCGGCCATTCTGGCCGCGGAGCAGATTATGCGGTAGCCAAGGCTGGTGTAATTCACTACACCCGCCTCCTGGCCGCTGAGCTAGGACCGTACGGGATACGTGTAAACTGCATTGCTCCTGGTTACATTGCCTCAGTCAGAATAGTGGCCCAGGCCCAAGCCTCAGAAGAGCTAGCGAGAGGTTTTCCTCTCGGAAGACTGGGCACGCCTGAAGACTGTGCCAACGTGATTGAGTTCTTAGTGAGTGATCTCTCAAGTTACGTTACGGGCCACTGTATTACTATAGATGGCGGTTTCTCACTCACTCACACGTGGCCGGCATAGTTCTGGCCGTACGGTCAAGTCATCTGCTCGGCTGGTTGGCCCGGAAAATGTTGATTTTCATTGAAATCTCAAACCGTGGAACAAGTATCTAGTCAGTTGTTCTTGTAGCACAGCAAGAAAGAACACAAATATGCCAGAGGCTAACCTTTTTCTTTGTCCCGCAAACAACACCTGGCACGGTGAGTCGGCACGACTGATGTTGTGTTGAAGAACGTCGTCAAGAGGTTTGGCGACGTGGCCGCCGTCAATGGTGTCACTTTGAAGATCGAGGATAAGGAGCTTCTGGTCCTTCTTGGACCCTCGGGTTCTGGAAAGACTACGATGATGCGCCTTATTGCTGGACTTGAGGAAGTCACCACAGGCGAGATCTACATCGGAGGAAAAGTCGTCAATGAACTTCGGCCTCCTGAAAGGGACATTGCGATGGTTTTTCAGAGTTATGCGCTCTATCCTCATATGACCGTCTACGACAATATTGCCTTTCCACTACGGATGCGTAAGGTCTCCGGAACCGACACCGACGCCAAGGTGAAGAAAACTGCGCAGCTGCTTGGGATAAGTCACCTTCTCAAGCGGAAACCCAAACAGCTGAGCGGAGGAGAACAGCAAAGGGTCGCGCTGGGACGCGCGATCGTGCGCGAACCCAAAGTCTTCCTTATGGATGAACCACTAAGTAACATTGACGCCAAGCTCAGGCTCTACATGAGAGCTGAGTTGAAGGCTCTCCAAAAAAGGCTCGGGATTACAACGATCTACGTAACACACGATCAGGTTGAGGCGATGTCGATGGCTGACAGGATCGCTCTAATGGATATGGGGTCACTCCTCCAGGTTGGAGCACCAGACGACATATACTCACACCCGGCTAACGAATTCGTCGGCGGCTTTATGGGCAGCCCCCCAATGAATCTCATTCCATGTTCAATTTTGGAGAAGAACAGCCGCTTATTCTTAGACGCTTCGTCATTCGCAGTCGACGTGACTGAATGGCGAGAATCAATTGGAGGAAAGGCATCCGGAGACGAAGTAACGCTCGGAATCAGACCTGAAGACATCTCGGTTTCTACCGAAACAGCCGACGGCATTGTTGGCAAAGTCTACGTTGTCGAACCGCTCGGCTCGGAATTCATTCTTGACATCGAAATCAATAATACGATCATCAAAGTTCTGAGCCATCTTAAGACGATTAAGGTTTCGCCTGGAGAATCAATCCGACTAACTTTTGACCGTGAGAGAATTCATGTCTTCGACAAGAAGACAGGTGAGGCTCTCACATAGACCTCTTCTGCATGGATCTGGGAATCTCTTAGGGAATTTGATGGAGGGAATTGTGCATGGAATTGGCTTGTACACTCCATCTTGCGGGCGTGGATTACCCTAAGGGTGTTAAACTTGTAGCCGAGGCTGGCTTCGATGCGTATGAGATATCTCCGTGGCTTCCAAGGCGACTAATTGACAGCGATATGGGTCGACTGAAAGCACTATTGAAGAAGAACGAACTAAAATTCTCAGGCTTCACCGCGATTTACCCGCCTGAAATGACCATCGCTTCACCCTCTCCCGATGTTCGAAGGCAGAATATTCTTTACACTAACCAGCTTGTCGAGTCAGTTCACGAGCTCGGAGGACGGAGCATAGGATGGGGAAGTCCACGTGCGAGGCAGATCCCGAATGGTGTCTCTACTGAGGTGGGTTATCGCAGGTTCATTGAACTGCTCAGAGCCTCAGGTACGTTGGCTGAGGAGAGAAATGTTAGAATCGCAATTGAACCAATAAACCGCTTCGAGAGCTCGAACATCCACACAGTCAGAGAAGCACTTGCACTTGCAAGGTTGGTTCATCGAAGAAATGTGGGAATCGTTTACGATTCACATCATGCCAGCTTTGAGGAAACATCCTTTACCCGACCGATATTTCTCGCGGGCAAACGAATCGCTGCCGTTCATGTCTCAGACTGTAACCGAAAGATACCTGGGAAAGGTCACATACACTTCGAACCTATAATCAACGCACTCAAGAAGGTTGGGTATGACGGTTACGTTACGCTTGAAGCCATATTCGAACGCAACCTTCGCGATGAACTATTCACTGCTAGGAGACGTCTTGATAGAATAATTTAGATACGATTCAAATCGGTGATTCTGACGTCTTAAGCACGTTATCCATGAAGCGTTTCGCCTTGTGGGCTGCTGAATCAGGGTCTTGTTGGTAATTGAACGACAGCTCGAGAGAAAGGTAGCCTTGGTATCCCATTTCGCGGAGAGCTCTAATGAACGGCTGGTAGTCCAAGACCCCTTGTCCGGGAATCAGGCCTTGGTCTACTACACCGTTATTGTCGTTTACGTGAATGTGATATAGCTTCTCTCCCAATGTTCTGATGTAGTCTACACCGTCTTCATGTAAGACGTTCATGTGTCCCATATCTAGTAAGCAACCTAGATTCGTGGCGTTGACGTCGTGGGATAGTTCTAGGAAGTCTTGCAATTCTCCTAATTGCCTCATCAAAGGAGTAATTCACCCAAATGCGATTGCATATCGCTAATTTCATGGATCGCTCAACAGTTCTCGAGTTCATTAGTAGTGTCCATTAGTAGCTTTCACTGCGCGCGTATTAGTGTGAGAATCAGGGGGTTTAGTTATTAGCTGGTTCACGCATCATCGCGAACATTATTAGTTTACGACGCTTGAGTCCCGAAGGAACAAGCGTTACCAGAGTTGCATCCCCGGGAGCGGCGCCACATTCTATGACGCAACCTCTGCCTCACCGTCCCTCCATCCAAGGATGACCCACCGTGAGACGTGCTTTCTTGCTCGACCTTCCTATTCTGAGGTCAGGTGGACCTTTATGACCCGTAGAGAAATCAATAGTTCATCTTTCGAGCATCGTCGCGCCAAGACCGAGGTATTCGAAGAGAAGCAGACAGACCGAACTTGACATCTGCCTCTGTGGCGAGCTTGAGTGATCTTTCATGCTCACTTAACCAACGCCGAGCAATCTGACAAGATCTTGTATGATCTTCAGAGGCTCACGGATGTGAGATTGTCCTAGGAAGCATCCAATTCTCTAAGAGAGTCCGGCTTCTCAAGGCATTCTTTGATTTCAGTCAGGAACTTGGCTCCCTGAACACCGTCCATAACGCGGTGATCAATCGTCAGGGTTAGGTTTAGCATGGGGCGAACGATGATCGTGTTGTCCGGTAGGCCTACTGGGGTCTTGATGACCGTACCGACGGCTAGGATAGCACTTTGGGGCGGATTCACGATAGCGTTGAATTGATCTATGCCATACATTCCAAGGTTCGAAATCGTGAACGTGCCGCCCGCCAAGTCGTCGGCGCTAAAGCGCCTTTGGCGAGCTTTCTCACGAAAGACTTGGAGTTCGCGGGCAATCCGAGTAAGAGACTTCTGATCTGCATCCTTAATGACCGGCACGACCAAGCCTTCTTCAGCAAGCATCGCGATGCCGACATTCACCTGTTTGTACAGTTTAATCCGTCCGGCATCGAAGGATCCATTAGCTCTGGGTTGATGTTTCAACACGTTCGCTACAATCTTCACTAGTAGTACCGTAATCGAAAGGCGTTCGCGGTTTTCTGTCACAATTTGATTCATCAACTCCTCACGAAGTCGCAACGCGTTAGTCATGTCTGCGCTGACTGTGAGGGCAAACTGGGGTGCAGTTTGGACGCTTTGCAGCATCCGTTGACCGGTTATGTGTTGCACAGTGCTGAGGTCCACCCATTCGACTGGTTCGAGTGAAGAAGCAGCCAGAGTCGGCTTCCCGGCATGTGCACCTTCTCTCCCTGCGGCAAAGTCACGTACGTCTTCTTCGGTGATCCTCCCGTCGGTGCCGGTTCCTGTCACTTGGCTGAGGTCGATACCCAATTCTCTGGCGATACGCCGAACAGCAGGCGTAGACCGAACTGGGGACGTCAGAGTCGGGACAGCTTCAACTTGCGTAACGGTAACCTCAGCTGGCGCTGGTTCACCTGTGGAAGTCAGCGGTGACAGTACAGGCACTTGCTCGCCGGGCTCCGCGATGAAAGCGATCGTCACCCCAACGGGAATCTGAGCCCCTTCGACCGCACCGGGTCTGACGCCGCTCAAGATTCCGCTGGCAGGGGATTCCAATTCGGCCACAGCCTTGTCTGTCTCTACTTCCATGACAGGCTGATGCTGCTCGACCCGCTCACCCTCTCTCACGAGCCATTGAATGATGCGGGCTGACTCCATATGGTCGGTCATCTTGTGAATGAAGACTTCCACCGGCATGCTCTGTCTGCTCCCTACGCCATCACTCTTTGAATAGCGTGAACCACATCATCGGTCCCCGGCCACACGCCCTCCTCAAGACTGTCTGCAAACGGAATCGGCGAGAAGCGTCCGGTGACGCGCACGATAGGGGCTTGCAAGTAGTCGAAGGCCTGTTCTATCACCACCATGCCCCACTCTCCAGTTGGTCCGTAGGAGCGGCACGGTTCAGCCACCAACACGACTCGTCCGGTCTTACGTGCTGAGCGTCCGATCGTGTCCTCGTCCAAAGGACTGATTGTACGCACGTCCACCACCTCGACACTAATGCCCTCCCGTGCCAAGATGTTTGCGGCTACCATAGCATGCCAGACCATCGCACCTGAGGCTACAACCGTCACATCCTTCCCCTGACGTTTGATATCGCATTTTCCTAACGGCAACACGTAGTCCTCGTCCGGCACTAGGCCACGGAAAGAGTAGAGTAGTTTATGCTCGAGAAAGATGATGGGATTATCATCTCGAATGGCTGCTTTCAGCAGCCCCTTAGCGTCGCAGGGCGTAGATGGAAGAACGACCTTGAGGCCAGGAATATTGGCGAACCACATCTCTAGGCTCTGGGAGTGCTGAGCTGCAGTGCTCTTGCCAGCGCCACCACCCTGGGGCATACGCAAGACCCAGGGGACCTTGCATTGTCCGCCGGTCATGAAGCTCAGTTTCGCGGCTTGAGTGCAAATCTGATCCATCGCCAAGCCGGAAAAGTCCACGAACATGATCTCCATAACCGGGCGTAAGCCCGCTAGAGCTGCCCCGGTGCCAGCTCCCACGATCGTGTTCTCGCAAATAGGCGTGTCGCGCACTCGTTCCTGCCCGAACTGATCGAACAATGTTCGGGTTACCCCGAACGCTCCTCCATGTCGTGCGATGTCCTCGCCCATCAGAAAAACCCGTTCGTCGCGCAGCATCTCTTCACGCAGAGCTTCTCTGATTGCCTCTTGATACGACATTTCCTTGGCTGGAACACCTTCTGGTACCTGCACAATTAGATCCGCAGACATAGCTGGTCTAGTTGATCCTAGCGAAACTGAGTCTCTTTCCGTTGAGGTCATCTTACTCATCTTCTCCGTGGTTCAGGCGTAAACGTAGAGCATCGCTGCAGCCGGGTCTGGCGGCGGACTAGTCTTAGCATATTGAATTGCGTCGATTATATCCTGTCTCACTTCCGCGTCAATCTCCTTCAGTTTGTTCGGACTTGCTTCATCATTGTCAACGAGATACTTGCGAAAACGTTCGATCGGATCCAGCTTGCGGTATTCTTCGACCTCGGCTCGTGTGCGATAGACCTCCGGCTCGCCAGCATAGTGCCCTTCGAATCGGTAGGATTCTGTCACTATCAGGGTTGGTCCTCCACCGCGTCGAGCTCGCGCGACAGCTTCAGTGGCTACCTCGTAGACCGCCAATACGTCGAAGCCATCCACGCGGACTCCTGGAATGCCGTAGCTCCGCGCACGTATTGAGAGATCCTTCACTTTGGTTACGCTGTCTATTCGTGTGGAGATCGCCCACTGATTGTTCTCTAGAACGAACACGACTGGTAAGCTCCAGATGGAAGCCATGTTCAAGCATTCGTGCCAGTTGCCAGTGTTGCTACCTCCATCTCCAGTAAATGGGACGGTAACCCTATTCTCACCGCGCATTTTGAAAGCCAATGCCGCACCTACGGCGAGGGGGATACCGGAACCAACAACCGCAAGCGCTCCTAAGCTACCTGCATCAAAGGCAGCGATGTGCATCGATCCCCCACGCCCCTTACAATAACCTGTCTCTCTGCCAAGAATCTCCGCCATCATCTTCTTCGCGTCGGCACCCTTGGCGAGGTTGTGGCCGTGGCTACGGTGTGTGCCGGCTATGAGATCATCTCGGCGCAGAGCCATGCAGACACCGACTCCGGAGGCTTCCTGGCCTATGTAGGGATGCATAGCTCCTTTCACTTGGCCTCGCTTGAACAGGTCCATTGCGGCCAACTCAAACTCTCGGATGCGAACCATACGGCGATACATCTCGAGCAGGGTCTCTCGCTGCACTTGCATACCCTTTCCAACTTCTTTACAGAGAGTTCGACCTATGTTTCTGGGTACGTAAAGACTTCGCCGGGTTTCAACAGCACTGCCTTAAGGTGTCGTCTAGTGTCACGCGATATTCTGCTGATCAATTCGAGGAAGGTTTCAACATCGGTGTCAACTGTGGCGAAATGGATCGGGATTACGTAGTCGAGGCCGAGCCATTCAGCCGCCAGCGCTGCTTCGTAGGGCGTCATCTCCCCATTGAGATAGGCGGGGTCAAGAACTGGTCCTAGGCTGACGTTAATCAATCCAATATTGGGCCCGTAAAGTTGACCCAAGAGTCTAAGATCGCTGAACAATGCCGAGTCTCCTGAGTGGTATATTCTAACGCCGGCATCTGCATGTACAATGAAACCCATGGGTGGGCCGGAGAGGTAGGTGCCATCAGCCTCAGTGATGTTTGACCAATGCCTGCTTTCAACAGACCTTACCCTTATTCCAGCCACTTCTGTTGTGAGGCCCCAGACGGTCATTATCAATTTCCCCGGTGCCACACCTTCTCTAATCAAATGAGCTCGTACGTCCGCTCCGCAGATCACGGGCGCGTTGAATTTCTTGGCGATCTTGGCAGTATCTCCTAAATGGTCATAGGCCGCGTGTGTTACAAGAATGAGATCGACCCTCTCCAAGTCATCCGTTTTGATAGGAGAGGCTGAATTCGCGTCGAGGTATGGGTCGATCAGAACTCTTGTTCCGAGACTATTCGTTATTTCGAAAGCTGAGATTCCTAGGAAACGGAGTTTCGTTGTCATTTGTCCTCACATAAAGTGCGCGAGACGTTAGTAATAAGGCGCCTGCTCTACGCTCATGCTTTGCAGATCTCGACACCTTTGACAGTATCTCAGTAGGCCAGAGACAACAAGACTGTTTCCTGTATATAGTCTACCAAACGTGTGAGGCATGTCTCATGCTTG
>Ga0326728_10003420_pt1 | contig 49402 bp, 48 predicted proteins | sample MB3enrmetagenome_FD_207602 | JGI IMG/M metagenome (GOLD analysis project Ga0326728, IMG submission 207602) | Lab enriched peat soil microbial communities from McLean, Ithaca, NY, United States - MB31MN | ecosystem: Environmental > Terrestrial > Soil > Wetlands > Peat | place: USA: New York... | reverse complement strand
CTGAAGTTTTCGCCACCAGAAAAAATATCTTGTCCAAATTCTGCGTGGGCACCGCCTTCAGCACGGGAAACAGGCTTCCGATCGTCTTACCGATGCCGGTGGGCGCCTGGACCATCAGCGATCGACCTCGCCGGGCGGCTTTGTAGATGGCTTCCGCCATCTGCCGCTGGCCCGACCGAAGCTCCTCATGCGGAAACTTGAGCGCCTCGAGAAATCGATTGCGGCGCTCGCGATGCCGCGCTTCGCGCCCCGCCCAACTCAGGAACGACTCGCAATGAGACTCGAAGTGTGTCTGTAGATCGGCGGCAGAAAAGCGCTCCGGGTAGGCGGTTTCCTGCTCGCTCTTGATGTCGAAGTACACCAGCGCCAGTTCGATTTCAGGCAGAGAACGCGCCAGGCACAGCAGAGCGCCGTAAATCTTGAGCTGAGCCCAATGCAAGTTGCGCTGGTTGGCCGGCATCCGCTGCAAATCGCCGCGATGAGTTTTAAATTCCTCGAGCCGGTTGCGGTCCGGGTCGTAACCGTCGGCGCGGCCGCGGACGGTCAGCGTCTTATAGCGTGCCTGAAGCGCCAATTCGCGCTGGTAGTTCGGACCGCGACGCCCCGCCACGATGCCGTGTGCGGCGATCCCCTGCTGCGCGGACGGGGATGGGGTGAACCGAAAACTGAGATCGCCGCTTCGAGCGGTAAATTCGCACATCGAACGGACGGCAACCGAATACTCGGCCATCGCGTTGCGGCACTGGATCAGGGTATCCTCGACCATGACTGTATATTTATCCAGATTATATACTTGACAAACCACGTTCATTGTGGGAGCATATCTATCAAGGAGATAGACCCATGAACGCCCACGCACTGACCGCCGCGCACTTTCACGACGAAGAAAAAGCACGCCAGCATTTGGAGGCAATCCGCTGGCCGAATGGCCCGGTATGCCCGCATTGCGGCAGCGAGGAAGGCACCTATCACATGCAGGGTAAGGCGCACCGGCCGGGCCTCTTGAAGTGCGGTTCGTGCCGGGAACAGTTTTCCGTAACGGTGGGGACTGTCTTTGAGCGCTCCAAGATTCCCCTCACCAAATGGCTCATGGCAATGCAAATGCTGACTTCGAGCAAGAAGGGTTGCAGCAGCCACCAGATTCACCGAACCCTTGGCGTGACCTATAAGACCGCCTGGTTCATGACTCACCGTATCCGCGAGGCCATGCGCGATACGACCAAGGATCAGCTCGGCGGCGCCGGCACCAGTGGCATCGTAGAAGCGGATGAAACCTACTTCGGCAAGACTGAGGGCTTGGGGAAGGGTGCGCAACTGAAGCAGAAGCAGCAGGTTGTCGCCCTGGTCGAGCGTAAGGGCCGCGTCCGCGCCTTCCATGTGCCGACTATCAACGCCGACACCTTGAAGCCGATCCTGCACGGCCAGATCGCCAAGGATGCGCGCCTCATGACGGACGGCGCGGGCATGTACACGAAGATCGGGCAGCATTTTGCGAGCCATGAGACGGTAAACCATCGCGATGGCGAATATGCGCGCGGCGACGTAACTACGAATACGGTTGAAGGTTTCTTTGGTGTCTTGAAGCGCGGCATTCGCGGCGTATACCAGCATGTCAGCCCTGAACATCTGGGCCGCTATGTCGATGAGTTTGCGTTCCGCTATAACAACCGCGTCGCATTGGATATCGACGACACGCAGCGAGCGATCAACGCACTGGCGAAGATCGGCGGCAAGCGATTGATGTATCGGCAACCTGGTGAAAAAACGCTCGTCAATTAGAAAAAAATGAGCGTGCGGCATGAGTGAGCCAACAAATAAAGCGGCCTTGGACGCGCTAACAGAAACTAGCAACGAGCTATATCGAGAGATGCAAATAGCGCGGGCTGACGCTATCCAAGCATATGCGAATCTGGAGCAAGCTTTGTGCGCGTTATTTGCATATGTTGGTGGCATGACCAACAGAATGGCCGCAACGATTTTTTTCCGGATTTCTGCGTTTGGAAGCCGGCGAAAAATTCTCGAAGAATTGTTTCGCGAAAAGTTCAGAGGCGCGTCGTTGACCGAGTTCATAGTATCTCTAATGGGGTCGCTTGGTGCGGTCGAACAGGAGAGAAACGAGGTCGTTCATTGGACGATCGTGACTCAAATTTTCGGCCAAACAATCAAGGTACGCTTGCATCCTCCAGTATTTTGGTCACGCCCTTTTGACCCTCAGCGAGGGGACCACAAAGATGCGGAGCGCTTGAGGATTTTCACGGACAAATGCCACTTCTGGGAACTTGCATGCTTGAAATTTATCGATGCCGTTAACGCTCTTTCACCGTTGGATGCAGTCGCTCGCGCTGCATGGCTCGATATATTTCAACGACCCATTTTCTATCCGCTTCCAGAAGATCATCTGTTATGGCGGACGCTGCGAGAACTGCATAGCCCGCCTCTACCATAGCGGGGCTGACTAGCATAACTGCATCGATGCACTCTGGAGAGATTCCGCAATGACGACCATCAACACGGTCTCCGATACCAACCTCAAGTGTCATCAATGCGGCGAAGCGCTCCAACGCATCACGACGACGGAAGCCGACCGTATATGGTGTCTCCGATGCGGGGCGTTCGGCGAGTACAAAGAGGTAGTTGGGAATTCCAGTGGCCTTGTAGGGGGCGCCCTCACGAAAGAAGAACTCGTCCAACTCTGCGAGAACGTTAGGCTCGCTCGTCAAAAAAGCCGTGATGGCGGCTGATAGTTCCACCTTGTCGATATACGGCGTGAGCGGTCTTTCGGCCCCGCTTGTGGCCTCATTGGCCACGGCCTAGACTCCCCACTCATGGCGAAGCCCAAACCGAAAGACGACACGCCGACGCCCTCGATGGACGACGTGCTGCGGCGCATGCTCGCAACTCCGCCTGATCCCAGGCGAGCCAAAAAGAAAGAACCAAAGAAATCCGCTAAGTAGCGGAACCGGCCTGTCACGCGAGCCGACTTTACCGCGCTTACAATGGTTTGTCATGTATATATACTGGATATTTATCCAGTCATAGGCGCAATGCAAGATTCCTGACGGACCCTTGGCGCTAACGCAAAAAGCCGATCACCTCGGCGGCGATGAGGTCCAGCATTTGTGCGACTCGCGGAACCAAGCACCCGCCCTGCTCATCGAAGACGCGTTCGCTGGAATTGATCGCCGCACCCACGGGCGTCGGCCAACCCCGCAGCGCATGCACGATATCGCGCAGTGCGCCCAACGTATTCACCGCTCCCGGCCAGCCTCCCGCGGTGGCAATGCAGCCGACGGCGCGGCCGCTGAAATAAGGACGTATGTCCGTGCGCAAGTCTTCGGCGTAATCCAGCGCATTCTTGATGAGTCCCGAAATGCTTCCGTGGTACCCGGGGGACCCCAAGATGATGCCATCCGCCAGAGCGAGTTGCGCCACCAAATCGCGGGCGGCCTCGCTGCGATCGGGGTTTTCCGGCTGATACATGGGAAGCTGCAACGCCGGACCGCTGATGAGCCGGGTGCGGGCACCGGCGCGCTCGACGGCCTTCAGCACGTGCTGCATCGCCTTTTCCGTCGATGACCCGGGGCGCAGCGTTCCGCCGACCGCAACGATATAGGGTGAACTCACGTCGCGCATCCTACACGGTATGGGTACTGGGTCGCCGCTCGGCCGCTCAATGCGCCGCGCCACCGCGCCCTCCCGTGAACGGCGGTCTGGCGAACCAAACGAAGGGCACCAACAGAATGAACATGCAGCCGAGTGCGAAAAACACATCGTTGACGGCGAGCGTCGCCGCCTGCCCGCCGATGATCCGGTCCACGTACTGGAATGCAGCATCGCCGGTGATGCCGTACGCACTCAGGTCCGTTTGATACTGCGTCCAACCGTTCGCCGAATTTCGCACGTGTTCGACCAAGATGGAGTGGTGAAAATCGGTCCGCCGATTCCACGTCCAAACCGTCACGGCGGTTGCGATACTGCCGGACATAGTGCGAATGAAATTGCTCAACCCCGATGCCGATGCCAGATCGCTGGGCGGGACACCCGACAATAAAATCTGGTTAAGCGGCAGAAAAAAGAATGCCAATCCCAATCCCTGAAAGAAGCGCGGCGTGGCGAATTGCGCGAAGCTGGCTTGCTCGTTCAATGTCGCGCACCAAAACACCGCGGCCCCGAACACGCAGAATGCGAAACTGGCCGCCAAGCGCAAATTCATTCGATTCATATTGCGGCCGACCAGCGGCGACGCCACCATCGCCAACAAGCCTACCGGCGCCACCGCCAGGCCGGCCCACGTGGCCGTATAGCCCAGCGTGGTCTGCAGCCACAGCGGGAAAATGATGTTGACCGCCGACAGCCCGAAATACGCCACCCCGACGACCACGGTTCCCACTCGAAAATTTCGCCGGCTGAATAGATGCAGATCGATGACCGGATGCTTGTCCGTCAATTCCCAGGGAATTAGAAACGTGAGGCTGACCACTGAAATGACGGCCGCCGCGACGATGATGGACGAATTGAACCAATCTTTGTCGTTGCCGTTGTCGAGCATGAACTGCAGACAACCCACGCCGATGACGAGGAGCAGCAGGCCTACGACGTCGATGGGCAGCTTGATTTTTTTCGATTCGCGGCGCCGTAGAAGGGTCCAGCTTGCCGCCGCCGCGAACGCGCCCACGGGCAAGTTGATATAGAACAGCCATGGCCACGATAAATTGTCGGTGATCCAACCGCCGATGATGGGTCCGAATATCGGCGCAATGATGATTACCATGGCCCACAAAGCGATGGCCATGCCGCGCCGCTCCATTGGATAATTTCGCAGGAGAATGGCCTGAGCCACCGACATCATCGGCCCGGAAACCAATCCCTGGATGAGGCGGGCCGCGACCAACATGGGCATGCTGGTTGCAAGTCCGCAAAGCGCGGAGAACACCATGAACAGGCAAATCGACGTAACGAATGTTCTGACTTCGCCGAAGCGCCGCCCTATCCATCCGGTGAGGGGCTGCATCACGGCAGCGGCCAGCATGTACGAACTGACCGCCCACGTGCCTTCGGAGGTACTGACGCCGAGGCTTCCCGATATGGAGGGAACCGAGACATTGACGATGGTCATGTCGAGAATTTCCATGAAGGACGCCGTGGCGACCGCGGCCGTCAGGAACAAGAGTTTGCCGCCGCGCAGCGGCGGATACTCATACGCAGCGGCAGCCTGGGGAATCTCTGCCATGATCGATGCCGGCGGCTATTCTTGAGCGCCGAGATTGTGGCGGATCACGGCGTCCGCTTCGGCATTTGCTTTTTCCAGATCCTGCGCATAGACCTGCGTATAGCCCACCGGCTGTTCGGCCGACTTCCCGGCCAGTACCGGTCCGCTGCGGTCCGTGGTATCCACCGTGACCGTCGCTGAGAGTCCGACGCGCAGCGGCGACTTGGCGAGATCGGCATCGTCGATCTTGATTCTCACCGGTACGCGCTGCACCACCTTGATCCAGTTGCCCGAAGCATTTTGCGCAGGAAGCAATGCAAATGCCGCGCCCGTGCCGGCCGACATGCCTTGGACATGCCCGTGGTAGAGGTACGATCCGCCGTAGAGATCGCTGCGCACTTCGGCCGCTTGCCCGATACGTAGATGGCGCAACTGCACCTCCTTGAAGTTCGCGTCCACCCACAAGGCATTCAAGGGGATCACCGTCATGAGCGCCTGACCGGCCTGGACGTGCTGACCCAACTGCACACTGCGTTCGGCGACGTAGCCCGTCACCGGTGCGACCACGGCATTGCGCTGCGCCGTTATCCAGGCATCGCGATAGGCCGCTTTTGCCTGCAGCACCGCCGGGTTGTCCTCCACGCTGGCACCATCGACCAAGGCGTGGGAGGCGGTGGCTTGCCGCTCGGCTTGCGTCAGCGCAGCGCGGGCCAGCGCGACGTTCTCACGCGCATGCCGCACCTCTTCCGGCGCGATGGCGCTGGCGGCCACCAAGGGCTCGCGCTTCGCCAGATCGGCCTCGGCACGCGCCAGCTCCAATCGGCGTGTCACGATCAGAGAGTCGTATTGATCGGCCGTCAGTTTTTCCTGCCGGACCTGGCGCACCGTCTGACCCAGCGCGCTGGCACTGCGCGCCAATGCCGTTTGCGCATCGATCGGATCCAGTCGCACGAGCACTTGCCCCGCCGTCACGAGCTGCGTGTCGTCGGTGAGCACGGCGACGACGGTCCCGGACACCTGTGAGGAAATCACGACTTTATTACCGTTCACGTACGCATCGTCGGTGCGCTCGCGTTCGGCCAGCACAAAGAACCAGAACAGACCCCAGAGAAGTCCGATGACGAGGAAGACCACCGCGATGATGGTCAGAATCCTGCGCCGCTTACCCCTCGGCGCTTCTGGAGCGGTATCGATGGCTGCATTCATGGTGCTGTTTGATCCCTTTCATATCCGCCGCCGAGGGCGCGCTGCAAACCGATATCCGATGACAAGGCAGCGGCGTCCAACTGCAATAACGCATCGCGTTGGTCGATCCAGGATTCGGTGGCCGTCAATTCCGTCCGCAGATCCGTGACTCCCTGTCTCACGCGGGCGGCGGCGCTCAGTTTCAAGCGCGCCGCTGCGTCAACCTCGATCAGTCGCTGCGCCCGCTGCGCCGCGATCTGCGCGCGCGACGTCGCCTGCGTCGCCACATCGCGGGCGGCGCCGATCAACGTGTCCTGATAGTTGGCAACGGCAACAGCAATGGCGGCCTGCGAAGCACCGTAGCGCGCCTGCAGCCGGCCCGCGTCGAAAATCGGCAGATGAATGGCAGCCCCGAAGTCAGGCACCCGGCTGCCGTAGAGGAGCAGCGTTCCCAGGTCGCGGCTCTGCAAGCCGATTAGTGCATTGATGCTGACGTCAGGGTAGAACTCGGCACGCGCCCCTTCGCGGTTCTTCTCGGCCGCTTCCACGCGCCAGCGACTCGCCGTCAGGTCCGCCCGACGGGCAATCAGATCGATTTTGACGTCGTCCGGCAAGCCGTGGCTGATCGCCGGCAGCGGTTTTACCGTCAATCCCGGCAAATCGGCGCTGGAGCGCCCCACCAATGCCGCCAGAGCGACGATGCGAAGTTTCGCGGAGCCATCGAGCGCGGCAATCTGCTCGCGTACCGCGGCCAGACTCGATGCCGTGCGATTCACCTCATCCGCCGCATCGACCTCCGCGCGGACACGGGCGGTGGTGATGCTGTCTTCGCGAACAATGGTCGCCTCAAGCTCGCGTGCGAGCTTAAGCCGGCCCTGATCGGCCTGCCAACCGTAGTACGTATCGGCCACCGAACTCGCCAGCATCAACGCCGCCGCGGTTTTGTCGGCCTCGGCCGCGTGCGCTTCATCGATGGCGGCTGCCACCGAGTCTTTCTGTTTTCCCCACCAATCGAAGGTGTAGCTCGCCTGCAAGCCGAGGTCATACTGGTCGTACCAGTGAAAGCCGAGCAAGTCGGGCGGAAACAGCCCGTTGTCGCTGAGACGTTGTCGGGACGCATCGCCCACGGCTTGAACATTGGCGCCGGACTGTGCGCCCGCGAGGCGCACCGACTGTCGGGCAGTATCCAAGCGGGCGTGTGCGGTCGCCAAAGTTGGCGAGTATTCCAGCGCCATTTCGATCAGCTTGTCGAGGTCGGGATCCCGATAGCGTTTCCACCAATCCCGGGGGGGCCATACGCCGCCGCCCGCCGCGAGATCGCTCAACGGCGCGTCGGTCGGCAATATCACGGGCTGCGGCTTGGGCGGCAGACCCGCACAGCCCGCCATGCATGCCGCCGCCAGCACGAGCATCCCACGCAATCGAATCATTCCGCCGGCTCCGGGATGTGATGCGACAGCGCCAGTTCCAATTTCGCGCTCAGATGCTTCAATTGCGCGACCAATCGTTGCTGATCCTCATCCGAAAAATCCTTGAACATATCGCGCAGCGGGACGTACAACTTCGGCAGGAGACGCCGCACCAGATCCTCGCCCTGCTCCGTGATGCGCAAGACCATTTTGCGGCGATCGCGAAGGCTGGAAAGCCGCGTGATGAGATCGCGGCTCACCAACGCATCGCTGATGCGCGACATGTTGGCCGGACTCTGCGACGTCTTTGAACACAAGTCGGTGGGATGAGCGACACCGTCAGGCTGCGAGAACAAAGTCGTCAGCACGCGAAATTCCGCCTCGCTCAATCCGAAAGGTCGAATTTCATGCTCCAGCATCGCCGACATGCCTCGTCCCAGGTGCTGGAGCAGGCGGCTCAGCAGCACGCACGAGGTCGGCAGATCGGGCATACGGCCCCGCAAGCGCTCGAGATTGGCTTCGAGCTTCTGAAATTGCAGCGAGGTGTTATTCATTCGATATCTAACGATTTAGTATTGTATATTTTAGCAAATGAATATCTAATTCGTAAATAGTTGCTCTGGAAAACGACACGTGTCATTTTAAAGGCATGGATAAGGATAACGATTCCACCCAAGCCGCCGCCAAGCATCGTGTGGGACGCCCACGGCGCGGTACGGAGTCGGCGCGGACCGACACCCTCATTGGAGCGGCAACGCGGGTGTTCCTGCGGGACGGCTATGGCGGCGCGAGCATCGACAAAGTCGCCAGCGAAGCCGGCGTGTCGACCCGCACCATCTATGAGCGCTTCAAAAACAAGGCCGATCTGTTGGGTGCCGTCATTTCTCGACTCGTGGATCGCGACATGGCCACGGGACTGGCGACCGAGGAACTCGATCGGCTCGAGCCGCGGCAGGCGCTCACCGTCATCGGCCAGATCATCACCGGTCACGCCTGCGATCCGGAGTCCGCTGCGTTATTCAGAATCGTGGCAACCGAGGCCCAACGCTTCCCCGAACTCGCGGCCAAGATGCGCTGCAGCGCCAAACAGCGTGTCGACGATGCGGTGGCCCGCTATTTCCGCAATCAGGTCCATCGAGGCACATTGACGCTGGCGGACCCCGAGCGCGCGGCCTCGCTGTTCCTGCAGATGGTGTGCGCCGAATTGCACCAGTGCCTGTTATTCGGTACGGCCGACGACATCGCCAATCTCGATATCACCGCTCATTTGCAACAAGTTATTGACATATTCTTGAACGGCGCCGTGCCGCGCAGCAACGGCCGCAGCATCGCCGCATTATAGAGATTTCACCTTAAATGTAATATACATGCACTCGATTTATATAGTTTTTATCACCGCATTGATGCTGTCAGCCTGCGCCGTCGGGCCGAACTATAAACCGCCGGCGGCGCCGCAAACGCCGGGTTTTGTTCCGCCGGGGTCCCTACCGGCGACGACGGCGGCGGCACCCCTTCCCGGCGGCGAGGCGCAGCGCTTCGTCGCCGGCTTGGATATCCCGGGTCAATGGTGGACGCTGTTCAAGTCGCCCGAGCTCAACGCTCTAATCGAGCGCGGCATTATCAACAGCCCGACACTCGAGGCAGCGCAGGCCGCCCTCCGGCAAGCGAACGAAAGCACGGCGGCACAGCGCGGAAGCTTCCTTCCGAGCATTTCGGGCCAGTACCAAGTCGAGCGCGAAAAGGCGTCCGGCGCCGAGTTCGGGCTGCCCCAGCTGGGCTCGTTCCTCTACACGCTCAACAGCGCATCGGTGAACGTCTCCTACACCCTGGATGCCTTTGGCGGCATCCGAAGGCAGGTCGAAGCGCTGCAAGCCGAGGCCGACTATCAACGCTTCGCATTGGAAGCCAGCTACCTCAGCCTCACCGCCAACATCGTCACCGCCGCGGTCGCCGAAGCGTCTCTGCGTGCCCAGATCGCCGCTACCGAAGACATCGTCCGATCCCAACAAGCGCAGCTCGACATCACGCGGCGCCGCGTCACCGCCGGCGGCGCATCGCAGGCAGATGTGCTGCAGCAACAGGCCGCGTTGCAGAGCACCCTGGCGACCCTCCCCGTTTTGCGCACTCAGCTCGCGCAGGAACGCAATCAGCTCGCCGCATATGTGGGCGCCTTGCCTGCCGACTACAACGGCGCGCAAATCACCCTGGACTCGTTGACGCTGCCCACCGATTTGCCGGTGAGCTTGCCGTCGAAACTCGTCGACCAACGACCCGACGTCCGCCAATATGCGGAATTGCTGCATCAGGCCACCGCGCAAATCGGTGTCGCCACGGCGAACATGCTGCCGCAGATCACCTTGAGCGGCAGCTACGGCGGAATAGCAACCCAGCTCTCGGACGTCTTTTCGCCATCGTCCGTGGTCTGGAGCTTGGTCGGCGGCGTTACTCAGCCGTTGTTCAAGGGCGGCCAGCTCACCCACCAGCGCCGCGCGGCCATTGCTGCTGTGCAGGAAGCGGCGGCCAACTACCAGAGCACCGTCATCACGGCGTTCCAGAACGTGTCGAATACGCTGTATGCCCTGCAAGCGGACGCGGACGCATTGGCCGCCCAAACCCTGGCTGAGCGCACCGCCGCCGACAGCCTGATATTGGTTCAGGCGCAATACAAGAGCGGCGGCGCGAGCTATCTGCAAGTACTGACCGCCGAGCAGAGCTATCAAACGGCGCTCATTGCGCTCGTCAAAGCACGCGCGCAACGCTACGCCGATACCGCGGCGCTGTTTCAAGCACTGGGCGGAGGTTGGTGGAACCGCACCGATCTCGCCGTCAATTCATCGCACTGCTGCAAGGGAACACCGTGAGCACTATTGATACCGGGATAGCCGACGATGGCCGCATGACGACCGCGCAGCCGCGCGCCATGATAAAGCCGCTGCTGATTTTGCTCATCGCGGTTGCGGTGATCATGGGCGGCATCTTTGGTTGGCAGCGGTTCGTCGGCAAAATGATCGGCAAATCCATGAGCGGCATGGCCGCCGCGCCGCAGACGGTATCGACTGCCGTCGCCGCTTCCTCGGCCTGGCAATCGCGTACGCAGGCATTGGGTACCGTCCGCGCCGTTCGCGGGGCCGACCTCGCGGCGCAAGCCTCGGGGGTGGTCGATAAAATCCACATCGAGTCGGGCACCGAAGTCCCTGCCGGCACCGTGCTTCTCACCCTCAAGCCCAATGACGACCCCGCTAAGCTCGCTCAACTGCAAGCGCAGGCCGAGCTCGCAGCGATTACCTTGAAGCGGGATCAGGAGCAATTGGCCGCCCAGGCCGTCAGCCAGGCCACCGTCGATGCCGATGCATCGAATCTGAAATCCGCGCGCGCGCAAGTGGCGGCACAGCAGGCGCTCATCGACGAGAAAACCGTGCGCGCGCCCTTCGCCGGCACGCTCGGGATTCGTCAGGTCGACGAAGGACAGTATCTGGCCGCGGGCACGACCGTCGTCACCTTGCAGGCGCTCGATCCGATCTTCGTCGATTTCTATGTGCCCCAGCAGGCGCTCAGCCATTTAAGGGTGGAGCAAGTCGTGAGCGCGACGGTGGATGCCTACCCGGGAACCCGCTTCACCGGCAAGATCACCTCGATAAACTCCAAAGTGGACGCGTCCAGCCGCAACATTCAAGCCCGCGCCTCATTTGCCAACCCGGACCGACGCCTGGTTCCCGGCATGTACGCGAACGTGGAAATCGACAACGGCGACGCGACCTTGCAGATTACGCTCGCGCAGTCGGCGATCACGTATAACCCCTACGGCGACACCATCTACGTAGTGCAACGGAACGGCGCCGATAAAGGCCATCAATCGTTGACCGCGCAGCAGCGCTTCGTAAAACTTGGGCCGACGCGCGGCGACCAGGTTGCCGTGATAAGCGGTGTCGCGGCCGGCGAAGAGGTGATCACGGCCGGACAAGTGAAGCTGCGCAATGGCGCGCCGGTAGTCATCAACAACAAGGTCGTTCCCAGCAACGATCCGAACCCGACGCCTCCGAACGAGTAACCCCTCAAAATCATCGAGCGAGGCTCCTTGTGAACTTCACCGACATTTTCATCCGTCGCCCCGTCCTGGCGAGCGTCGTCAGCCTCGTGATCCTGGTGGTCGGCCTGCGATCGTACGGTTCGCTGCAAGTACTCGCATATCCCAAGACCGAAAATGGCATTGTGACCATCACCACCGCTTTTCCGGGCGCCGACCCCGATGCGATCGCGGGTTTCATCACGACGCCGATCGAAGCGGCGGTCGCGCAAGCGAACGGCATCGACTACATGACGTCGGTCAGCCAAAGCGGCACCAGCACCATCACCGTCAACCTGCGGCAGAACTACGACACCTCCAAAGCCGCCGCCGAGATCAACATCAAGGTCAACTCGGTCCTGAACCAGCTCCCCACCGGCTCGCAACAGCCGGCGATCACCGTGAAGGTCGGGCAAACCACCGACGCCATGTACATGGGCTTCGCGAGCCCGACCTTGGAGCGCAATCAGATCACCGATTACATCCAGCGGGTGGTGCAGCCCAAACTGCAGGCCGTGGCCGGTGTGCAAACCGCCGAAGTCTTGGGCGGTCAGTACTTCTCGCTGCGGGCGTGGCTCGATCCCATCAAGCTCTCGGCCTACGGCATTACCGCGGCCGATGTGTCCACTGCCCTCAGCAACAACGACTTCGTCTCCGCCGTGGGCAACACCAAGGGTCAGATGGTGCAGGTGACGCTGACCTCGACCACGAGCCTGCACACCCTCGCCGAATTTCGCAATTTGGTGGTCCGCCAAGTCAACGGCGCCAACATTCGCTTGAGCGATGTCGCCACCGTGTCGTTGGGCGCGGATTCTTACGAGGCGCGCGTGGCCTTCGACGGCAAACCCGGCGTGTTCGTCGGCATACAGGTCGCGCCCAGCGCAAATCTCTTGACCGTGATCAACGGCGTCAAAGCCGCTTTCCCGCAGATAAAATCGCAATTGCCGCAGGGACTTAACTGCGAAATCGTCTACGACTCCACAGACTTCGTGAACAGTTCGATCCATGAAGTGGCGACAACGCTGATCGAAGCATTGGTGATCGTCATGGCGGTGATCTTCTTGTTCTTGGGCTCGCCGCGCTCGGTGTTGATTCCGATCGTCGCCATCCCGCTGTCCCTCATCGGCACGTTGGCCATCATGCTGGCGCTCGGTTTCTCGATTAACTTGCTGACGCTGCTTGCCCTCGTTCTCGCGATCGGTCTCGTGGTCGATGACGCCATCATCGTGGTCGAGAACGTCAACCGGCATCTGGAAGGCGGTATGCCCGCCCTGGCCGCGGCCAGCCTTGCGGCCCGAGAACTTGCCGGTCCCATCGTCGCCATGACCGTCGTTTTGCTTGCTGTGTTCATCCCCATTGGATTTCAGGGCGGCCTCACCGGCGCGCTGTTCGTCGAGTTCGCCTTCACGCTCGCCGCGGCCGTGACGGTGTCCGCCGTCATTGCGCTGACCTTGTCGCCGATGATGTGTTCTCGTCTGCTCAAACCGCATCGGCCGGATGCGCATGATTGGGAGACGCGGCTGGTGAGGTTCATCGACTCCCGCTTCGAGAAGCTGCTGTACTGGTATCAACGAAAACTGGAGCGCAGCCTGCGCTATACCCCGGTGACGGCGGTGTTGGTATTCCTGGTATTAGGCAGCATCTACTTCATGTACTCCACGGCCAAGAGCGAACTGGCGCCCCAGGAAGACCAGGGCTTCGTGCTCGCCCAGGCGACCTCCGCGCCCGATGCCACGCTGCAGGGCAAGTCCCTCTACGATGCACAAGCCTTCGATATTGCGACCGCCATCGCCCATCCGGATCATGTCTTCCAGATCGACGCGCCCGGCCAGTCGCTCATGGGCTTGGCGCTGCCGCCGCGCGACAAGCGAAAATTGGGCGCCGATACCCTCCAGCGTCAGCTGTCACAGGGCCTTGCCGCCATCGCGGGTCAGAAGATTGCCGTCTTCCAACCACCCTCGTTGCCGGGAGCGTTCGGCTTGCCCATCCAATTCGCGATCACCACGACCGAGCCGGCGGCACGCCTCAACGAGGTTTCGCAGGAATTCCTCGCCACGGCCGCCAAGAGCGGTATGTTCATTTTCCTCGATACGGACTTGAGATTCGACCTGCCGCAATCCGTGATCGAGATCGACCGCGACAAGGCCGCGCAACTCGGTTTGAACATGACCCAGGTCGGCAATGCGCTGGGGTCGCTGCTCGGCGGCAACTACGTCAATTACTTCAGCATGGACACGCGATCCTACAAGGTCATTCCGCAAGTCGAGCGGCTATCGCGCTTGAACGTGGATCAATTGTTGAACTATCCCGTCGCCAATATCGGCGGAGTGCCCGTCCTCCTGTCGAGCATCGCCACCGTTCGCTCGGTGACGGTGCCGGAAACGTTGAATCATTTCCAACAGCTGAATTCCGCCACTCTCGCCGGAGTCATGTATCCCGGGGTCTCTCTGGATGATGCCTTGAAGTACCTCCAGGGTCTCGCCGCGCGCACGCTGCCTCAGGGCTATTCCATCGACTACGGCGGTCAGGGCAGGCAGTTCGTTGCCGAATCCGGCGGGATCATGGCGACCTATGCGTTTGCCATCATCATCGTGTTCCTGGCGCTGGCCGCCTTGTTCGAAAGCTTTCGCGACCCCCTCGTCATCCTGATTTCGGTTCCGCTGTCCATCGCTGGTGCTTTGATCTTCATCGCTCTGGGTATCGGCGGCGCGAGTTTGAACATATACACCGAGGTCGGGTTGGTGACGCTCATGGGCCTCATCAGCAAGCATGGCATCCTGATCGTCGAGGTGGCGAACACCGAGCAGCAAAGCGGAAAGAGCAAACATGCGGCCATTGTGGCTGCGGCCGGCACTCGACTGCGCCCGATCTTGATGACCACTGCAGCGATGGTGCTCGGCGTCATTCCGCTGGTGTTCGCCAGCGGCGCCGGCGCCGCCTCGCGCTACGCCATCGGCCTGGTGATTTCGACGGGGCTCGCCATTGGCACCATGTTCACACTATTCGTCGTTCCCGGCGTGTATGTATTGATAGGCGCCACTCATTCTCGAGTGGATCTTGACGAGTCGTTGTCCGGCACAGCGGAGATAGCGCACGGATAGCTTATCTATAATATCAAGAATATCCATAGGTTGTAGCTCATAGTGAAGTTTTTAAGCTAGAAAAGAGGCGTAACTACGCCTATGACTGGTTGGTTGCACGCCTCTCTCAAGATGCACAATTGCGCGTTGCGTTTTGTCGATTGTCTTGTATATTCCAGGTGCAGAGTCTTGATTTGACAAGATTCTGGGGGAGGTGGTTTACCTCGAAATCACCTTAAGGTTTCAACTTGCCATAGATGGGGCCTGAATGATTAGCGCTTGGGAAAGCTTGCATCTTGCGACACTCGAATTAGTGCGTTCGACACCGATCAAGCAACGCTTGATCTGCGCCTACCGAAGACATCTCGTCACCCTTCCTGAGGATCAACTCCCAAGCGAAGTTCGCGAGTCGTTTTCTCGGCTCATGGACTCAATGCAGGGGGTTCAACCGCTTCGCGGCGAAGATGCGGTGGCGGCATCGGTACGCAAGATGTCGAATCAAGAAGCCGACGATTTTGCAGCACTCATCGTGGAAATTTTCGGCATTACCTGCCGAGTTCTTCTGAACGCCGCCCGCGCCAGCGCGGCCGTTGTGCAACTGCACACCGCGGATCGCGAGGCCGGCCCTGAGCGCGAATCAAGCGATTTTGAAGTGCCGGCGTTGATCGCCAGTCATTGATCGGATTTGCGGTTGCTAGTCGAGTTTGAACTCGATGGTATCCCAACGCGTCGTCTCTTGATGGCGGGCCTGCCGGCGCAGCGCATCGATCAAGTTCCGCTCGTTCCAGGAGCTCACTTCGTCTGCCATATCCGCAATGGCCTTCGGCAGCGGCACAGAGGATCCGAAATTTTCCATGGCGACGATCGGCCGATCCGCCGCCTTCGCAAAGGTCATCTCGAACAGCACCAATTCCGGGGCGATGAAATAGGCCCCGGGTACGACCACGATCACCTCGCAAGGAGCGATCTGGCGTCGTAGCTCTTCGCGCTGGCTCTCCTTGTCGATCGGCCGTTTCGCCTGCGGCTGGCTGGTGTTTTTGTAATAAAAATTGCCCGACGCTTCGAGGTATTCGAAGACCCGGGTGTAGTCCTCGTTATCGGCCCAGGCGTGGGTGACGAATAGGCGAATGGGGTTGGAAGGGCTCGACATGGACCTATTGTAGCTTGACGATGGTCATGCGCGAAGTACCGCGCGTCGATACAATCGGGCCAGTGCGTCTGCTGATCTACAACATCCGTTATGCCACCGGCACCGGGCCTGCGTTCCACCTCCCCCTGCCGGGGGCTGGATACTTGCGCTCCAGCCGGCAGGTACTGGCCCAGATTACCGACTTTATCAAGCGCCAAGATCCGGACGTCGTGGGGCTCATCGAGGTCGACACCGGCAGCATTCGAACCGGCATGGTCAACCAGGCTGATTACATCGCGCGCTCGCTGGGCCATTACTCCACGTTCGAGTGCAAGTACGGCGTCTCCTCGGTCAATCAGCTGGTCCCCATCGTCCGGAAGCAGGCCAACGCGTTTCTGGCGGCGCCGCGCGTGCGCGGCGAACGGTTCCATTACTTCGATACCGGGATCAAGCGGCTCATCATCGAGCTGGAATTGGATGACATCGCCATATTCCTGGTGCACTTGTCATTGAAGTTTCGGCATCGGCAGTACCAGCTACGGTATCTGTACGATCTGGTGCGCAAGACCACCAAGCCGGTCATCGTCGCCGGCGATTTCAATGCCTATTGGGGCTACGACGAACTCTACCTGTTCATGCAGGCCGCGGGCTTGAGCAATGCCAATGCGCGCGGCCTGCCCTCGTATCCCAGCAACAGCCCGCGCAAGGAACTCGATTTCATATTGCACAGTGCCCAAATCGAGGTGAATCGGTTCGAGATTCCAACCGTGCAGTTTTCCGACCATTTGCCCCTGATTTGCGATTTCACGATCCACCAACGCGCGCAACAGGCAGCCTGACGGGTGGCGGAACCGGCCGCCCGGACCGAACTCGGCGAACCGTGAGGTCCGTACCCGTAGGGTTGAAACCGAGGCGTCGGTGCGACGTCCGTCAATGTGACCTATTACAGGGTCGGACCTGGCTATACGTGTGATAGCATTCGCAGCCAAAATCATAGGGTTGTAAACGAAGGCGCCGGCAATTTCTCGATGGATGACAGACCAATCGATCTCGCAATACTGAAGACTTTCTCGCCTCTCGACGGACTGAAGGCTGAGAACCTGCATGCGCTTGCCCGCAAGACCCAGATTCTTGAATTGGGTGCCGGCCGGGTTTTATTCAAACAGGGCGACACGGACAAGCGCACGTTCTACCTGGTTGCGGGCCAGGTGGAATTTCGTTCGGACGATAGGGTCATCGGCGTGGTGAGGGCCGGCAGCCCGGAGGCACGCGCGGCCCTGGCTCCGGGATTGCCGCGAAAGTTTACCGCACGCGCCGCCACCGATCTCGAATACATCATGATCGACAGCGATTTGCTCGACGTGCTGTTGACTTGGGACCAAACCGGCCAATACGAGGTTGCTGAGCTGCGCGGCGACGGGCTGGACGTTTCCGGCGATTGGATGACCACGCTGTTGCAGACCAAGGCGTTTCACCGCATTCCGCCGGCAAACATCCAAGCCATATTCCTGCGCATGCAACGCATCAACTACCGGGCACGCGACATCGTCATCAAGCAAGGCACCGAGGGCGATTATTTCTACGTCGTCGTCGCCGGCAAGTGCGTGGTGACTCGCGAAACCCCTTTGAACAAGGAGGGAATCAAGCTTGCCGAACTTGGACCCGGCGATAGCTTCGGCGAGGAAGCCTTGATTGCCGAGGCAAAACGTAACGCGACGGTCACCATGGCGACCGACGGCACTCTAATGCGGCTCGGCAAGGCCGACTTCCAAACGCTGCTGAATGAGCCCCTGCTGCAATGGGTGGATTACGACGCGGCGAGAGACATCGTGGCCAAGGGCGGTAAATGGCTCGATGTCCGCCTACCTAGCGAATTTCAGAATTTCCGCATCGACGATGCGGTCAATATTCCCTTGTACTTCATTCGACTGAAGCTCAATGCGTTGGACAAGAAGACCCAGTATGTCGTTTGCTGCGACACGGGCCGGCGCAGTTCCGCGGCCGCTTACATTTTGAGCGAGCGAGGATTCGAGGCCTACGTGTTGAAAGGCGGTCTCGCCGCGACCGAGGCCGCACGTTCGCACCGGGGCTAGCGGAACGGTCTGCGCAGGCGTCGAACTACATCGTATGAGTGGGCTTGTCGCCCCCGAGGGCGCCCGCTAGATAATTCTCGATTTTCTTTTGGGTATTGCCCCGATCTTGGTCGCTGAATTGCACGCCGATCCCGGCCGTGCGCTTGCCTTGTGCCCCCTTCGGGGTCATCCATATGACGCGACCCGCCACCGGCAGCTTTTCCTCTTCGCCCATGAGATTGAGCAGCATGAAAACTTCGTCGCCCAAGCGGTAATTGCTGTTCGTCGGTATGAACAAGCCGCCATTTTTGACGAACGGCATGTACGCGAGGTAGAGCGCGCTCTTGTCCTTGATCGTGAGGGTCAGCAACCCCGGTTTGTTACTTGGACTTCGCACAGCTTAAAATTCCCAAAATGGACTCATGCCGAAAAAGCGGTTCGACCGCCAAGTAGCAAGGCCTCCAACGCCAGTTGTTGATTAATGCCGGTCGACGCCAACCGCCGCATGTCCCGCGCGCCGTCCAGCAGCTCGAATAACGCCCTTATCTTGGGCTTAAGTAAAGCGGCAGGCAAGCGGACGCGTTCCGCACTTTGACTCGAATTGGCCTCGCCAAGGCACGTATGTACGCGTCGTGTGATCCAGTTCTCAAGCCATGCGAGCCGTAAACCAAGATTCGACTTGACCCATTGATCGGCCACCAGGGTCACGTCGACGGCGCCCGCCGCAATGGCCCGCATGTCGTCCTGCATCTCTTTCTCGAGCCTCGCAGTACCGGCATTGCCCAATTCCAAGGCCAGCAACGGCGCCCCGCCGGCCAGCGCCAGCGCGGCATCCCAATTCTGCTCGGCGGGGCTGCCGTGCGCTTTGAGCCAAGCGATGGCCTCATCCGGAGGCGGCGGCCGCAACGCAAGACGCAAGCATCGACTCGCGATGGTCGCGGGTAAGCGGTGCGTGGGCCGCGCTATCATGACCAACATCGTGGCGTCGGACGGCTCTTCCAGCGTCTTCAAAAAAGCGTTGGCGCCGTTCACGTTCAGGGTCTCGGCATCCTCGATGATGCCCACCTTGTACCCGCGGCGGTAACTCTTCAGGGCCAACGAATCAATCAGGCCCCGAACCTGATCGACCTTGATCTGCTTCGCGTCCTCTTCCAATCGCACGACGTGAAAATCCGGGTGACTGTCCGATCGGAGCAATGCGCACGAAGGGCAGACTCCGCAGGGACGCTCTGATTGCGATTCGCACAAGGCGAGAGCGGCCATCCAATTCGCCAGCTGCTCCGCGCCCAGGCCTGGCGCGCTCAGCAACAGTGAAGAATGCGGCAATCGATGAGCCAGCCGGGAGTCGCGCAGCTGCTGCTGCCACCGGCGAAGCCATGGAAGCGAATCGGCGCTCAGGATATCCATGCTTTGGACCTCAACACTTCCGTGATGCGCGCCGCGACCTCGTCCATCGACGCCGTGGCGTCGATTACCGCCATACGCTCCGGCTCGGCGCGCGCACGCAGCAGATAGCTGCCTCGCACACGCTCGAAAAATTCCGCGCGCTCACGCTCGAAGCGGTCGAGCGTCTTACCCGCATCACGCTTTCGTGACCGTTCCAACCCGACGTCGACCGGGACATCCAGCAGCAGGGTCAAATCCGGGCGCCGCGCACCTTGGACCATCGATTCCAAGTATCGAATGTCGTCTTGATTCATGCGTCGGCCTGCTCCTTGGTAGGCATACGTCGCGTCGGTGAACCGATCGCACACCACCCACAAACCTGCGCGCAAATTCGGTTCAATGTGATTGGCAAGATGCACCGAGCGCGCCGCGAACATGAGCAGCAGTTCCGCCACCGGCGGCAACGACTCTTCGCATGGACTTAAGACCAGCGCGCGAATTTTTTCCGCCAACGGGGTGCCGCCGGGCTCGCGGGTAACCACGTGCGCTATGCCGCGTTCGGCAAGAGTTTTCGAAAGCCGCGCCACCTGGGTGGTCTTACCCACGCCCTCGATTCCCTCGATGGTCAAGAAGCGCACTGAAGTACTCGTCATCGCGCCGACTCCGATGCGGCCCTTTGACGTTGCCGTGCAAGGTACTGTGCCACCGCAGCATTGTGTTGTTCGAGGGTCGCGGAAAATATGTGGCTGCCATCGCCCTTTCCGGATGCTACGAAGTATAGCGCGTCAGTCTTTTCAGGACGCGCCGTTGCCGCGATCGCGGCGGCGCCGGTCAGCGCAATGGGAGTGGGCGGCAAACCCGTGCGGGTATAGGTGTTATAGGGACCATCGGTGCGAAGATCGACGGTGTGCAGATCGCCGTCGTAAGCGTCGCCCAGTCCGTAGATCACCGTCGGATCCGCTTGCAGGCGCATTCCGATGCTCAATCGGTGCAGATACAGGCCGGCAATCTTCGGCAGCTCGTCCGGCAATCCGCTCTCCTTTTCTACGATGGATGCCGCGATCAACAGCTCGTTGGCATTGCGCAGCGGTATGCTGGAGTCCCGGCCCGCCCAAGCAGCGTCCAACGCTCGCGCCAGCGCGGCATGAGCCTGGCGCAGCAACTCCACATCGCTGGTGCCGCTGGGAAAGCGATATGTCTCGGGCAAAAACTGGCCTTCGGCGTTCATGCCGGGGAACCCCAACTTGTCCATCAGATCCATCGCCTTGTCGGGAAGCGTGGAGAGAATGTCGGGATTGCGCCGCATGGCGAGAAGGAGGTCCTGCACTCGCCACCCGTCCACAATGGTCAAGGAGTGAAGCACCACCTGACCACTCACGATTTTCCCGAGCAATTCGCGCGGCGTCATGCCGGGTTCGATTTCATACTCTCCGGCTCTGATGGCGGTATCGAGCCCCTTCCAGCGCGCATACAGCACCCACGACCGCGGACGCGCGACCACGCCCTGTGCCGCGAGGGCACTTGCCACGTGCGCAAAGCGGGAGCCTACGCCCACCTTGAATCGCAGCGGCGCCGCGACATTGAGTGGTGCATCGAGGCTACGCAATCCCTTCCAGATCTCGAATCCGGCGGCCGCCGACAGCAGCAGCACGATGACCAGCAACACCCTCCGCATGAAGCGGTTCACAGCATCCCCAGAAGCCGATTGAGCGCGTTCGACGCATCCCGTTCTGCAAAACGAATCCGCGATCGGCCGTGCTGAATCACCGCAAGCGGCACGATTCCGGCGACGGCGTTCGTCATGAACGCCTCGTCCGCCGTGGCCAGATCGCTCCAGCGCAACCGAACTTCGCTCGCGCGCAGCTTCATAGGGCTTGCCTGCTCCAAGACCCAGCGCCGCATCACGCCGGCGATCCCGCAGCGGTCCAGCTTCGGCGTGAGCAAAGACGCCCCGCGCCTCATGAAGAAGTTCGACATCGTGCCGCAGACGATGTGGTCATCGGGGTCGCGCATCAATCCTTCCCAGATGCCGGCGTCCGTCCATTCGGCGCGCGCGAGAACGGACTCGAGACGATTCAGCGTCTTGAGGCCCGCGAGAGCTTCGTTCACTCCGAGTCGCATTGCGCATATCCGCACGCGCGCCGGACGGGGTGTCGCGTGTGCGGCGTGTTGCGAGAGCGGGGACAGAGAAATCACGCGAGTGCAGCGCTCGCGTCCGCTGGGCCGATAACCCCGCGGACCTATGCCGCGCGTGACGATCAATTTCAACACCGCCTCGGGTCGCTGCGCCGCGATGCGCATGAGTTCATTGCGCAACCGCGTTGCGCTCGGAGCCGCAATCTTCAAACGCCGGCAGGCATCGTTGAGCCGCTCCAAGTGATAGTCCAGGAGACGAATCGAATGGCGCCGCACCCGCATGGTCTCGAATACCCCATCGCCGTAATTCAAGCCGCGATCCCGATAGTCGATCGCGCTTCCCGCCCGACCGTCGATCCACGACTTCAAGAACCGGCCTCCAAGGCCCGCAGCAACCCCAACGCCTTGGCGCGAGTCTCTGCAAGCTCCTGCGATGGCCTCGAATCCGCAACGATGCCGGCGCCCGCCCGAAACCGGAGCGCGGCGGCGTCCGCGGTCAAGGTGCGGATCAAAATATTGAGGTCACAGCTGCCGTCGCGGTTCAAATAGCCCATCGAGCCGGTATAGGCACCCCGCCCCGTACCTTCCAGTTCAGCGATAATCTCCATGCAACGCACCTTGGGACAGCCGGTGATGGTGCCGCCCGGAAACAATGCGCGAATCACTTGCACGGGGGAAACGTCATCGCGCAGCCGCCCGCTCACGTTCGACACGATGTGATGCACATGTGCATACGTCTCCAACACCATGTGCTCATCGACCCGAACCGTACCGCCCACGCAGACACGGCCAAGATCATTGCGCTCCAGATCGATCAACATCACATGCTCCGCGCGTTCTTTCTCGTTGTTCATCAACGATTCCACCAGCGCCGCATCCGTCTCGGGCGACGTCCCGCGCGGCCGCGTACCGGCGATCGGCCGGGTCGAGACGAGACCCTCGCGAATCGACAGCAACCGCTCAGGCGACGAGCTCATCAACGAAAAATTCTCGTAGCGCATCACGGCTGCGAACGGGCTGGGATTGGTATTTCGCAAGCGTGCATAGATCGACATCGGATCGAGCGGCTGGTCGGAGCTCACCTGCCACTGCCGGGATAAATTGGTCTGGTAGACATCGCCTGCAGCGATGTACTCGAGCGATCGGGACACGACCTCGAGAAACCGGGCCGGATCATCCTCCTGGATCTCGAACTTGCCGGCAGCCGGCAGCTCGGCCGGCGTACCGACCACGCACACCTCGCGGACATGATTTTCGAACGTCTCGAGCAACGGTTCGAATTCGGGCTCGGCCACCAGCCACGCCTGCAGGGTCGCGCGATCACGAATCCACGCAGCCGGCGTGCGGATAGCCAGCGCAATCACGGAGTCGGGGCTCGGGGGCAGCCGCAAGCGCGGTTCGATTTCTGCCGCCAGCTCGTAACCGAGATACAAGAGCCATCCGCCGGTAAATGGCAACGGGGCAGCAGCGCTCGGTGACCGTAGCGCCTTCCACCAGGCCTCCAGTGCGCTCAAAAAGCCGTTCGCGCCGGCGGCGTGGGGCCCGGACAATTCGCCATCTGCGCCTAAGCGCAACCCCTCGCCGGAGCTGATGGGCAGGATATCGAAGCGGCCGCCGCCCTTAGCCTGTGTGCCGATGGGTGCGCTGCTCTCGAGCAACCCCGGATACTTCTCCGGAAACCGCGCGACGAGCCGCAGAGGCTCAAAGTCGGCGGAAAATGAGCGAACCGTTGGTACCACCGAAGCCAAAGGAGTTGGACAGCGCGTACTCGAGACGCATCTGTCGAGCATGCTTGGGGACGTAGTCGAGATCGCAGCCCTCACCGGGTTGGTCCAAATTGATGGTCGGCGGTGCGACCTGATCGCGCAAAGCAAGCACGCAGAAGATCGCCTCCACGGCGCCGGCCGCGCCGAGCAAGTGACCCGTCATGGATTTCGTGGAACTCACGGCCAATTTATCGGCGGCGGCGCCGAAGGCGCGTCGGATGGCCGTGGTCTCGGCCCGATCGCCCAGTTCCGTGGATGTGGCATGAGCATTGATGTATTGCACTTGGTCTGGATTGATCTCGGCATCGGCAAGGGCCCGAACCATCGCCTTGCGTGCACCTTCGCCATTCTCGGGCGGCGCGGTCACATGGAAAGCATCGCCGCTCATTCCGAACCCTAAGATTTCGGCATAGATCTTCGCGCCGCGGGCTTTGGCCGACTCGTACTCCTCGAGCATCATGGCACCGGCGCCGTCACCCATCACGAAACCGTCGCGATCCTTGTCCCACGGGCGGCTCGCGCCTTGCGGATCGTCGTTGCGCTGAGATAGCGCTTTCGCCTGCGAGAAGCCGCTCATCCCGGTGACGCACGTCGCCATTTCCGATCCGCCTGCCAGCATCGCATCGACTTCACCGTATTGAATCAGCCGCATGGCCAAGCCCAATGCATGAGTCGACGTGGTGCAGGCGGTGGCGACGGCCAAGTTCGGCCCGGTGATGTTGAACTCGATGGATAAATGGCCGCTGACCAGGTTGATGATGCTGCCGGGAATGAAAAACGGCGACACCTTGCGCGGAGAATGAGTTTCCAGAAATTTGCTGTAGGTTTCCTCGATGGACTCGAGTCCGCCCATGCCGGATCCCATGAGTATGCCGATACGATCCGAATTGGCCTCGGTGACCACGAATCCGGAATCGCGCATGGCCTGGATCCCGGCGACGACGCCATATTGCATGAACGCATCCATGCGGCGCGCATCCTTTGCGCTCAAATAGGGTTGGAGATCCAGCTCGCGTATTTCGCCGCCGAAATGCGTGGGGAAATTCGTCGTATCGATTCGCTTCACGGGGCCTATTCCGCTGCGCCCCGCCAAGATCGACGCCCATGCGGGCGCTACCTCATTGCCCACCGGCGAGACGATTCCCAGACCCGTAACCACGACGCGTCGTTTGCTCAACGGCGACTCCTCAACGGAATGGATTCACGGCAGCGGAAGTCACCAGCGGCACCTCATGAGCGCTGCTGCACATAGGCCCGATGAGCTTAAGCCTTGCTCTTGTGCGAATTGATGTAATCGATGGCCTGCTGAACCGTCGTGATCTTTTCGGCATCCTCGTCCGGTATCTCCGTCTCGAATTCCTCTTCGAGAGCCATCACCAGCTCAACCGTGTCCAGCGAGTCTGCGCCCAGATCGTCAACGAACGAGGCATCATTGGTGACTTCTTCTTCTTTGACGCCCAACTGTTCGGCCACGATCTTCTTAACTTGCTGCTCAACAGTACTCATCTTTTTGGTGTCCTTTCGGGAAAGCTATATGAAAATGCACCGCTCGATAAAGGGCCCGCGGCCAGCCTCCGATACGGCAGGGCGCGTATTTTATGTGAACGCGACCGCCGCGGCTACCGTGAACGCACAATTGATTGATGGAAGCAATTGATCGACTGAAGGCCATGGGTACCTTGACAACAGCCTGAATTTAGGGGCTCAACATCCGCGCCATGCCGGCGGCCTAGGCCATGTACATGCCGCCGTTGACGTGCAGGGTCTCGCCCGTGATGTATGCGGCTTCGGCCGATGCCAAAAACGCTACCGCTGCCGCAATGTCGGCCGGTTGGCCCAGTCGAGCCAGCGGGATCTGGGCATTCAGCGACCCCCGCGTCGCCTCGCTGAGCGCTCGCGTCATGTCTGTATCGATGAAACCCGGCGCCACGACGTTTACCGTGATGCCGCGCGACCCGACCTCGCGGGCCAGTGATTTGCTGAATCCGATCATGCCTGCCTTCGCGGCCGCATAATTCGCCTGGCCGGCATTGCCGGTCAGGCCCACGACGGACGCGATGCTGATGATGCGCCCCTTGCGAGCTTTCATCATTCCGCGAAGCACCCCTTTCGAAAGCCGGAACACGGCGGCAAGATTGGTCTCAAGCACCGCGTCCCAATCGTCCTGCTTCATGCGCACCAGCAACATGTCGCGGGTGATACCGGCATTGTTGCAAAGGATTTCAATGGCGCCTTCCTTAGCATCGATATCGGCAAGGACCGCATCGATCGATTCTTGCCTCGTCACGTCGAGCACTGCGCCGCGGCCGCCTCGGGCCCCGAGCTTCTCCGTGATGCGCATCGCCCCGTCGAGCGTGGTCGCCGTGCCGATGACGCGTGCACCATCGTCAGCCAACCGGGCGGCGATAGCCGCGCCGATCCCGCGCGAGGCGCCGGTCACCAATGCCACTTCTCCGTTTAACATGTGGAAATCCTCGTCAATGGGTCATGAGCGCAAGCGCATCGTTCAAGGATTGCGGATCCTCGAGCGCAACCATTTTCAGATCACGATTCTTATCGATCCGGCGATTCAAAGCCGTCAGAATCTTTCCCGGGCCGCACTCGACGAGCAGGGTCGCGCCGGCGGCTATCATCGTCCGTACCGTCGCCGCCCAGTAGACCGGCGTATGCAGTTGCTTGACCAAGCTCTTGCGGATCTGGTCGGGTTGCGTGTGCGTCTTGACGTCCACGCCATACACCGTGACGCCCAGCGCAGCCGCGATCGCCGTGCCCGCCAGCCGGTCCCGCAACCGTTCGGCGGCGGGCAGCATGAGTGAGCTGTGGGCCGGGACGCTGATCGGCAAGCGCAGTGCTCGCCGGGCTCCCTTGGCCGTGGCGGCTTCGATGGCGCGCTCGACCGCGGCGGCGGCCCCCGCAATCACGACCTGTCCCGGCGCGTTGAAATTGACCGCTTCGACGACGTCGCCGTCGGCCACGTCGAGACATACGGCCTCCACATCCATGTCTTCCAGGCCGAGAATTGCGGCCATGGCCCCCTCCCCGTGGGGCACAGCCGACTGCATGGCTTCAGCGCGAAACTTGACGAGGTCGACGGCGGTCTTGAAATCAAGGCAACCCGCGGCCACCAGGGCGGTGAACTCGCCGAGACTGTGCCCGGCCATCAATGCGGGAACCGCGCCTCCTCGTTCCCGCCACAAGCGATACGTCGCCACGCCGGCCGTCAGCATGGCCGGCTGCGTGCATTCGGTGGCGTTCAGCGCTTCGGGCGGTCCCTCCTGGCAGCATTGCCAAAGATCGTAGCCCAATACACCCGACGCCTCCGCGAAGGTCGCCTCGATCACAGGCGAGACCCGCGCAAGGGCACTCATCATGCCGACGGATTGCGACCCCTGGCCGGGAAAAACGAACGCAAGTGACATGATTGGCGACCCTCAGGCTCCTAAGCTGTGGAACGGTGCCGGATTATAGCGGTACGCCAGGAGAGTGCAGCTCCGACTACGAAGCCACAGACCGCGCCGTACAGATGCGCATCCACGACGACCAGGGGAGGCTCGCGTCCGCCGAGCTGCTCATAAATCAGCTTGGCCCCCAATAGCACGAGCAGAATCCAGCGATCCCAGACGCGCGCCGCCAGGTGCTTGGCCGTTCCAGCGGCCACGACGGAGTGCAGCACGCCGGATGCGCCCACGTACCAGGCGACATGCGGACTGAGCCACCACAGGCCCGAACTGATGGCCAAGGCGCCCGCAAGGACGATGATGGACCACTCGATCGCATCGTAATCAGCAGCGAACAGCGACCACATCAACACCAAACCTAATGCGTTCAAGGCTAGATGATGCGCATCCAAATGCACGATGTGAGCTGTGAGCAACCGCCACCACCCACCGGCCGCAATCGCACTGCGATCATAGCGCAACAGTTCACTCGCATTGTCGCCAAGAGCCAACACGGCGCACAGAATCAGCAGAATCAAAAGCAACCAAACCCATCGGCCGCGATCTAATTGCAGAGCGGCGATGATGTGCAGCAGTCGACCCGCGCCGTTACGAAGCATTGGCGCTGCCTGTTTTGGTATCATAGAAGGAATTTTCGAGGACATTATGCATAATCGGCAAAGCGGTTTTACTCTTATTGAGATCATGGTCGTGGTCGTCATTCTCGCAGTGCTCGGCGCTCTCGTGGTGCCGAAAATTCTGGAGAACGTCGACAAGGCCCGCGTTACGCGGGCGCAAAGCGATATTCGGGCCATTCAGACGGCGTTGGATCTTTATCGTCTGGATAATTTCAAGTACCCGACCACTGAGCAGGGCCTGCAGGCGTTGGTCAAGCAGCCTTCGGACCCGACGATTACCAATTATCGGTCCGGCGGCTACCTCCCATCGTTGCCGAAGGATCCCTGGAACAATCCGTATCAGTATGTCAACCCAGGTCCCGATGGACGAGACTACGAGATCACAACCTACGGCCGCGACGGCAAGCCCGGTGGCGAGGGCTACGACGCCGATATCAGCACCAGCACCCTCGATCAAAGATAATCCGCCCGCATGCGGGCGTTGCAACATGCGCAGCAAAGGTTTCACGCTCGTCGAAATCCTGGTGGTCGTGGTCATCATGGCTGTCGTCATATCGTTGGCGGTGTTGTCGATCGGCGTCACCGGTCGCGATGCACAGCTGGATACGGAGACGCGGCGCATCGAGGGCTTGGTGGGGCTCTTGCATGAGCGCGCCCTGCTCGAAGGGCGCGACTTCGGTCTTCGCATCGAACCCACGGCGTACGAGTTCGTGGTGTATGTGCCGGCTCGCGACCGCTGGGAGAGGATGAACCAGGATCAAGAATTCCGGCATCGGGAGCTGCCCAAGGGAGTGAGCTTTCAACTGCAACTCGATTCGCAGACCGTGGTTCTGAAACCCGTCGACAAGAATCTCTCAGCCGGCCAGTTGCCGAACCCTCAGGTTGCCATCGCCGCCAGCGGCGAAGGGACGCCGTTCCGCCTGACGTTGCAGCGCGACGCGACCAACGCGAAGGCCTCGGTGGACGGCGATGCGCTCGGCAAGATTTCGCGCGAAAGTTCGGACCAACCGGAAAAGCGCTCGTGAGTCGCCGGCGCGCGCGCGGCTTCACGCTGGTGGAGGTTCTGGTCGCGCTGATGATCGTGGCAATGGGTTTGGCTGCATTGATGGTTGCAGTCAGCGGCGCCGCCCGAACCAGCGGCTACCTGCGCGATAAGTCACTGGCGCAATGGATCGCCCTCAACCGGCTGTCCGAAGTGCGTTTGAACCTCAACAAGTCAACGCAGAACACCGATACGGGCGAACTCAAGTTCGCCAACCGCACGTGGCATTATGACACGCGCTATTTCGACACCAGCATCACCAGCATGAAACGCATCGTGGTGCGCGTCTATGCGGGCGACGCCAAAACCAAGGGAAATCCCTTGGCGGAGTCCACGAGCTTTTTCGGCACCGCGCTCGGCGCGCCGGGTGGCTCCAACGCCGTGGACTGGACGCAGGGCAGCACGGCAATCCCTACGGCAAACGGCACGGCCGGTGTAGGCACGGCCGTAGCCACGGGCACCAGTGCGACGGGGACGGCGGTAACGCCTACCCCTCAGGCGGCGCCGCAATGACGCGGCCGGCGCGCAGGATCGTTCCCCGCCGAGCGCTGCGGGGTTTCACGTTGATCGAGGTTCTGGTCGCACTCTTGATTCTCGGCATCATGTCGGCGTTGGGCTACGGCACGTATCGAGCCGCGCGAATTTCCGCTGAGCGCACGGAGGAGTCGCTCAAGCGCTCGCGCGAAATCGAGTTCGGCATGCGTGTGCTGGTCATGGACTTTGCGCAGATGATGCCGCGCCCGGTCCGAGATCCGATGGGTCAAAGCCGCTTGCCGGCACTGCGCGGCAATCAAGGAAACGGTACGAGCGCGGGCACGTCCGGTGCCAATTCATTGGGCGCGAATTCGAGCATGCATTTCGATTCCGGCCCTGGATTCCAATCGAACTTCAGCAGCACCAGCAAAACCAGCTTGCCGCTCGCCGACCTCACTCGCGGCGGATGGTCGAACACCGCCGGTCAACAGCGCGGCACCCTGCAGCGTGTGTCCTACGCCCTCATCGACGATGTCCTCAAGCGAAGTTACACGACCGCGCTCGATGCCGTACAGGGCACCAAGCCCGTCGTGCAGGACTTGTTGAGCGGCGTGAAAACCATTCAATTTCGCTATCTCGATGCCAATCAGACCTGGCAAAACACGTGGCCGCCGCCGGGAATTCTGCTGCCCGAAAATCTGTCGATCCGGCCGGCCGCGGTGGAAGTCACCATCGAGTTCAAGGATTGGGGCCAAATCCGGCGCGTGATCGAGGTGGCGGGGTGAGGCGTCCCATCGGGCGCCCCATTGCCGCCCGCGGGAAACAGCGCGGCGTGGCGCTGATCATTGCGCTCATCCTGGTGGCGCTCGCGACCATTCTCGCGACCAAACTGAGTTTCGACGGCTGGCTCGAACGGCGGCGTACGATCGGCGTGTTGGCGGCGGAACAGGCGCTGCAGTTCGGCATGGGCGCCGAGGCATTGGCGGCGGACGTGTTGACCCAGTCCACCACCGCCAATCCCCAGAACCAGCAGGTGACCCTGGCGCAACCCTGGGCTCAACCGACGCAGGCCCTGCCGATCACCCCTGAGAACAATCCCGAAGGTGAACCCATCGGGACGCTGCAGGGTGCGCTCGAGGATATGCAGGGTCGCTTCAACCTCAATAATCTGGGCCGGGTCACGGCGGACGGCAAACAAGACCCGCAGCCCGTCCAACAGTTCGAGCGTCTGCTCGTGTCCGTGGGGCTGGAACCCAAATGGGCCGCCATCGCCCGCGACTGGATCACCGCCACGGATCAGCCCAGTTCTCCCGACGGCGCCAAAGATGCGATCTACACCGCGCAAACTCCGCCGTACCGCACCGGCGAATGGCCCATGACCAGCGCCAGCGAACTCATGAACCTGCCCGGTTTCGGCGCCGACCGCTACCGTAAGATAGCGCCGTTCGTGACCGCGCTGCCCCTCGCAAACTCGAAGATCAATATTTGCACCGCGCCGGCGGTTGTCCTGGAAAGTCTCGCAGACGGTTTGAGCGGCGAGTATTCGGGCAACCCGGAGGTGCTGGTCAGCGGGCGCAAAACGGGCTGTTTCCCCGAGCCGGCCGCGTTCAACAATATTCTCGGTAAATCGGCAGCCACAGCCCAGCCCTTTTTCGGGACCAGTTCCTCATATTACCGGTTGACGACCCGCGTCACGCTTGGCACTACGGAATTCACCTTGTACAGTCTTTTGAAACAGACGGGTGGTGGTAAGGTTACGCCCTTGCTGCGCACGTTCGGAACACCCTGACCCCATGCCCCATACGATATTGCTACGCCTGCCCGCCCCCGGCCGAGAAGATGCCGAGTGGCTGAGCATCGACGACGCGGGCGTACCCGCTACGGCGCGACAGCGTGGTCCCTTGAGCCTTGCGGCGGCTGTTGCGCGGTCGGCGCGCGTCGTCGTGGTTGTGCCTGCCACGCAGATCCTGCTGGCGGAGCCAGAGCTTCCCCCCGGCAGCGGCGTGAAGCTGGCGCGCGCCGTCCCGTTCGCTCTCGAGGAACAACTGACCGAGGACGTCGACCACCTGGTGTTTGCGCTGGGCAAGCGTCGTCCCACCGGCGGAACCCCGGTTGCCGTCGTGTCGCGCAGCGTTCTGCAGGGCTGGCTGGCGCAACTGGCCGCCGCCGGCATCGAGCCCGTGGCCATCTATGCCGACATGTCCCTCTTGCCCGCCAACCCGGGACAGACCGTGTTGTGGCTGGAGAACTCGCGCTTGGCGGTGCGGCGCCCCGGCAAGCTGCCCTTCGCCGTGGAACTCACGCCGATGACCGAGGCGTTGATCGTCGCGGGAGTCATCGCCGATCCGCTTGCCGAGCACAGCGGTCCCAAGGTCCCGGAAAGCGCCATTCTCTTCGTGACCCGCGAGGACTGGGCCAAAATACAGGATGAAGTCGAGAAATTGGTGGATCAATTTGAATCGCTCAAGATTCAATTACTTCCCGACGGACCGCTGCCTTGGCTAGCGCGCAGTCTTGCCGATACCGACGCCGTCAACCTCCTGCAAGGCGAGTTTGCACGGACCGCGGACTATGGCGCCCGGTGGCGTCGCTGGCGCACGGTGGCCGCGTTGGCGGTCGGCTTGCTGGCGGTGCACGTGGCTGCCGAGGCGGTCCAGCTTCGGCAGGCCAAGCGCGAGACTGCCGCGCTCGACACTGAAATCGCGCAAGTTTTTGCCGCGGCGATGCCGCGCGAGCCGATGCAGAACCCGCGGCGGCAAATGCAAACGCGCCTCGACCGCGTCCGGCATTCCGGGCCGGGTCCCGAATATTTCCTGCGAACGCTGCAGGCTTTGAGCGGGGCGCTGGCGGCCACCCCGAAGACCAGCATCGATTCGATGAGTTATCGGGAAGAGGCTCTCGATATGAAAGTGACCGCGCCCGGTCTGGCCGAGCTTTCGCAGCTGACGCAACTGGTGGGCAAACAGGGGCTGACTGCCGAGATCCAATCCTCGACTGCGGTCGGCTCAGGGGTCGAGGCCCACCTGCAGGTGCGCACCGCTGGGTCGAAGACGCGCCGATGAACAAGCTCAACGATTGGTATTCGGGTCTCCAAGCCCGCGAACAGCGAATGGTGCTGATCGGCGCCGTGCTGGTTTTCTTGGCGGTCCTGTTCGGCGGCATTTTACTGCCGCTTGAATCGGCGGTTTCAACCGCTGTGAAAGCCGAGGGAGCCCGCCGCGAAGACTTGGCATGGATGCGCGTGAATGCGCCCGAGATTCGAGCCGGCGGCGCATCGCTGGCGCGGGACACCGGCGAAGCGCCCGTGGTGCTCGTGGATCGCGTCGGCCGCGAGGCCGGTCTGGGCAATGCAATGCGCGGCACTCAGCCGAGCGGCACGGGCGTCCGCGTCCAATTGGAGGCGGCGCCCTTCGACACGTTGGTCACTTGGCTAGCCACGCTCGAGGAGCGCTATGGTCTCGCGATCGAATCCATCTCCGTGGATCGCGCTGCGCGGCCTGGACTGGTGAATGCCAATATCACGTTCACGCAAGCAAGGCACTGAAGCGCCGGCAGCGGCGACGGGCGCGCGCTTCCTGCGGCCACTGGTCTTGATCTGCGCGCTGGCCGCGCTGACGGTCGTCGTCGTCGCGTTGCCCGCCTCGACGGTGAAGCGATTCCTTCCAACCTCCGTTGGCGCGGAAGATTTTTCCGGCAGCCTATGGCACGGTGCTGCGGGTAACGTCACGGTGAAGGCACGCAACATCGGTGCGGTTGAATGGCATCTTCATCCGTGGTCGCTGCTCAAGCTGGCCGTTGCGGCCGATCTGCATTGGGTCAGAATCGGTTTCCTGGCGGATGGCACTGTAGACTTCAGTTCCCATGGGCTGACATTGCGCAATGTCCAAGGAGGCGGTCCCATCGAGGACCTGCGCGATCTCGGCATCGCGAAAGGTTGGCGTGGTACCGCGAATTTCAATTTCAGCGAACTCAAAGTGGTCTTCGCAAACGGCACGGCCGGCCCAAGCACGGCCGGCAATGGTGCCGTGACCATCACATCGGCCGTCGGCGATGTCACCGTATCGAACCTCGCGTCACCGCAGGTGGCCGATGGGGCGGATTTGGGTGGATATACGCTGCACGTCGCTGATGCTACGGTCACTCCCGGTGCCGAGGCCACGGCGGATCTGATGGATACGGGCGGTCCGTTGGAACTCCGGGCAACCATCCGCTTTTCCGCAGATGTCCGCACCGGCATGCTGTCGGGCACGGTCAAGGCGCGCTTAGGAGCGCCGCCGGCGCTGCTTCGCCAGTTGGACAATCTCGCGCAGTTGCACGCGCGCGACGCCCAAGGCGCCATTCCCGTCGAACTTGAATTCACGCTGTAAGCTGTTTCTCTATATTGCAGAGAACTTGACCCTGCCGCGCGCCCTCCCTTAGAGTCCTTGCATGCACAGTCCCATCCCCATCGAGAGCCGAGCGCTCGGAACTCTTGCCTACATCCGAGCCTCCATCGAATCTTCCGGCTCGATGGCCGTGCCCGGAATGGCCGGAATCGTCATGGGCGGCATCGGCATCATCGCGACCATAGTCGCGTCGGTACCGCGCGGCGCTCCTCATTGGCTCGGCATCTGGCTGGTCGCCGCCGCCGTCGCCTTTGCACTGGGCGGAGCCATGATGGCCCGTGAAGCCGCGCAGAGCGGGCACGCGCGCTATCTGGGCCCGGTACGAAAATTTCTCCTGTGTCTTTGCCCGGCCTTGCTGACCGGTGCCGCGCTGACTTTCGTCCTATGGCGTGCCGGGGCTACCGGCCTCATCCCGGGCGTCTGGTTGCTGCTCTATGGCTGCGCCGTCCTGTCGGCGAGCACGGTGACGATTGCCCGCACCATGCGGCTCATCTGCATCATGGGCGTATTGTTCATGCTGCTTGGGCTTCTGGCATTCGCTGCTCCTCCTGGTACTCACACGCTGATCCTGGGAATGGGTTTCGGCGCGCTTCACACGATTTTCGGCATATTGATCGGACAGGTGAGTCATGGCGAATAAGTTCACCGCCGCAAAACGCGACTTTTCGACGGAGCAGCATTCAGTCAAAGCAAAGGCGAAGCCCTTCGCCGTGCCGCGGCCGGCGCGGATTAACGATGACGCTGGGTTGGACCGCTTGATCTACGAGCGGGTCCGACTCGGGATCATGAGTGCGCTCGCCACCAACGAAGCACTCACGTTCAACGAACTGAAGTCGCTTTTCAACGTCAGCGACGGCAACTTGGGCGCCCACGCCCGCAAGCTCGAAGAAGCCGGCTACATCGCGTGCACGAAGTCCTTCGAGGCGCGGCGGCCGAAGTCCGAATTCCGCATAACGCCGGTCGGGCGGAAGGCGTTGCTGCGCTACCTCGAACATATCGAGGCAGTGATCAAGGCGACCCGGCGGAACTGAGTCACAATTTCTTTATAACTTCTCGCTCTACATTGCAAAGTTATCTACAATTAGCTATGCACCTGGCAATCATCATGGACGGAAACGGCCGCTGGGCCACGCAGCGAGGCCTACCTCGGACTGCCGGCCACGTGGAGGGCGCAAAGGCCGTGCGCGCGACGGTCGAAACCGCCGCCCGGGCCGGAGTCGACACCCTCACGCTGTATGCATTTTCAGCGGCCAATTGGAACCGCCCGCCGGCCGAGATCGCGGCGCTCATGAAGCTGTTTGGCCAGTATCTATTCAGCGAGACTCGCCGCTGCGTGGAACAGTCGATCCGCGTCAATGTGATCGGTCGCCGAGATCGCTTGAGCGAAAACTTGCTGCGCTCGATCGAACAGAGCGAACGCTTGAGCGCGTCGTGCACGGGCATGCACTTGCGTGTTGCAGTCGACTACTCGTCCCAATACAGCATTTTGAAAGCCGCGCAGTTGGCCGCCGCCCGCGGCGCCTCGGACGGTGATCTGGCTGCCGATGATTTCGAACGATGCCTCGAAGAGGTCGATCATTCAGTGCCCACCGCCGGTCCCGTCGACCTGCTGATCCGCACCGGCAATGAACGGCGCCTCAGCGATTTTTTGTTATGGGAATGCGCATACGCTGAACTGCACTTCTCCGACTGTCTCTGGCCGGAGTTCGACGAAGCGCGATTTCGGCACGCGCTCAACGATTATGCCGGACGTCAGCGGCGCTTCGGCGGATTGATCGCCAAGGGTGGCGATCCCGCTTGACGGAAGGACCCTGGAGCGCTTGAACCGGACCGAGCGGAAGGTGTTTCGGATTTTCTTGCGCGTGCGGCAAGCCTACCCGGCAGATGAAGTTTTGCAGCGGCACCAGATTGGAGAGCTTGGTCTCTCCGCCGTCGAACGTATTTGTTTCGTCGTTTTATAGAGTTATAAGTTATTCCTCGACCGGCAATTACGGCGTCAACTCACGCCACGCGCGCATCAGCGGAAAGTACAAACCGACGCGCACCGGTTCGGGTCCGAGCGCTTGAGCCAGCTGGGCATAGCGATGCAGCTGCGGCCGATAGCGTTCGACTTCGCGATCGAGAAACTCATCGAGGCTCCCCCCGGAGTGCTGGCTGGTCTTGTAGTCGATGACCCAGCGCACGCCCCGATCGTCGATGAAACTTCGATCGAACACCACGCGCACCACCTCGCCTCGATGGTAGCCCGACAACGCGTGCTCGCGCACATCGTCTCGGGTCCAGTGTTTCAGGATCCAGCGCCCGCGGGCATCGCTATGCACCGCCATCATCGCCGACAGCACGCGCATGCTGGCCTCCCGCAAGCGATCGGCAGGCACGCCGTGCAACGCCAACCAGCGGCGATAATGCGATTCACGGGCCTGGATGGCCGCCTCGTCGATTCGCGCGATATCCATGACCTGAAGTTCAGCGTGCACTAAGCTGCCGACGCGCCGGGCCGTCTCCCCCGCCCAGTCGAAAACCGGCGTCTCCTCGCGAGGCGCGGAGGTTACTGCCGGACCGGCGTCTGGCGGAGCATCTTCCATCCGCGGCAACCAATCCCGCGGTACGCGATGGAGGGGGCCGCCGCGGGGCGCCGTCTCGACGTACTCATGCGGCGCCGTGCCAGATCGAGCAACGGCGAATTGCGTTCCGACCACCGGCCACAGCACCGCCAGCAAGCTTCCGTCTCGCGGCCTCCAAGCGGCTGCTCCACCGGTTTCGCCCATGGTCGCGGTCAAGTGCAGCTGCCATTTTGCGCGCGTGCACGCCACATACAGCAGGCGCTCGGCCTCGAGGTCCGCCGCATCGCGCACTTGGTAGCGCAAGAATTCGAACAACTTGTCTGGCTCCACGCCCACCCCCGGACGTGCAGCCATCACCATACCGTCTCGTCCGGCCCGCGCGAACTGATGCGACAGCAGCAGCTGATCGCGGTTATGCGGAATGTGGCGATCGAGTGCGGGCACGACGACTAGGTCGAACTCGAGACCTTTCGCTTTGTGTATGGTCATGATTTCGACACACGATGCACCTCCTGGGTCGGCATACAAGTCGCTGAAGCAATCGACCATGTCGGCGGCATCGGGGATCCCTTGGTCCTCGAGTTCCCGCAAGCGTGCGAACACCTTGCCGACGTGCTCGAGATCCTGGGCGCCCGTCGCGCAGCTCGCCCCACCGAGCGCCAACCAGGTCTGCTCCACCCAGCGCGTGACCGTTCCATGGGTGCGAATACGAAAGGCCGCCTCCAGCGTGCGACGAACCCGTGCGCAGCGGGCTTGTCCGTCGTCGCTCAATCTGGAGAGCACGGCATCATCCGAGAGTGCCTCCCATATCACCGGTGCACCGTGCGCCACGCAGAGCAAATCGGCCAGGGTAAGTCCGGTCCATGGCGCACGCAGCAGCGCTAGCCACGCGGCTCGGTCACCCAAGTGAAGCAGCGCGCAGCTGAGCGCCACCAAATCGCGCACTACGGGACGGTCCTGCAACGGCTCGATATCGACCGCCCGAAAGGGAATGTTGCGGGCGCGCAAGCTTAAGGCGATGTCCCGCGCGTGGGCCCTGGCGCGCACGAGGATGGCGATGCGCCAGTCGGGGTGCCGGGCCGATTGCTCCTCGATGAGCTCGGCGATCGCATTCGCCTCATCGCGGCGACTTGTAAACCCTCTCAAGCGCACCGCCGGGTCGCCCGCCGCGGCCGATCGCATCGCCGATTCGCTGGGTCGGAAAGCGATTGCGCCCCGCTCGCGATCGTCGGTTTGCGGCAAGACTCGCGAGAAGCAGGCATTAATCCAATCGACCAGCGGTTTGGCGGAACGGAAATTGCTGCGCAGACGTTCGACGGCGAACTGCACGTCGCCGACCCCGTCCTCGGCAAGCTCCAGAAAAGCCCTGACTTCGGCTTGGCGGAACCCATAGATCGATTGCATCGGGTCGCCGACACAGAACACGCTGCGTCCGTCGCCGCGTTGCCAGCCGGCGGTCAGCAGCTTCACCAGTTCGAGCTGTGCGCTGGAGGTGTCCTGGAATTCGTCGACCAGAATATGCTGCAGTTTATAGTCGAGCCGCAAATTCAAGTCCGTCGGCGCCGACGCGGTCCCGAGGGCGCGCACCGCTGCCATGGATACGGCCGGAAAATCCACCCTCCCGCGCTCGGGAAACACCTGTTCCAATTGAGCGGCAGCGAGTACCAACACCTGGGCAACCTCGCGTACGCGCGCCCACTGGTCATCATCATACGCGGGCGCGGGCAGCGCGCGAATCTCGGCCAGGGTGCGCAAGATGGCTGGTTCGCGATCCAGTTCCGCGATCAGATCCATCATGCTGGATTTATCCGCGCACTGCGGCGGAAAGCCTTCATTCTTGGTGAATCGCTTGCGATACGCCGCGTCGGCGGTCAACAGCATCGCAGTAACGCCGCGCCAGCGCGCCAAGTCGCCGGTATCCGCCCGCAAAACGGATGCATCCGCCTGCCATGCCGCCATCTCGGATTGCTGACCTTCGAGGCGCAGCGCCGCGGCATGCAGCAAACGCGACAAGGCGTGGAGTCGTTCTCCTCCAATGGCCTCGTGCGCGATGCCCAGAGCGCGGGACACCAACAGCTCGAGGTCCTCATCGAGCTGCCGCCGCACGCGGCGCAACTGCGCTTCATCCAGCACGCGGGTCGCCTGCAGATGCCCGGCGAGCAGCGGCAGCCATCGATCCCGGCTCGACAGCATTTGCGAAATCAGCGTCACCAGACTGTGCCAACGCTGATCGTCGAGCGCCAGCACGCGATCGACTGCCGTGCCGTACCGGTCCGGCTCATCATGCGCCAAGGCGCGGCGTGCCGCCTCCTCGTACAGGGGTCGAGCGTTCTCGATCAAGTTCAGGCGCGAGCCCGCGCCGGCGGTGATCGGCAGCTGGCCGGCGAGCCACGCATTGAATGCGTCGATGGTCTCGATGCGCAGCCGCGAGGGATGTCGTGCGACATCGATCGCGACGCTGCCCAAATGACGCTTCGCCGCGATGCCCAGTTCCCAGGTGTGGGGGTTCATCGTCGCCGGGCATTCGGCCGAAGATGCCGCCTGCAGGGCTTGCATCACGCGCTCGCGCATTTCCTGCGCGGCACGGCGCGTGAACGTCAGAGCCAAGATGCGCTCGGGCGCATCGACGGTCGCGAGCAAGCGCAGATAGCGCTGCGCCAGGAGCGTGGTTTTCCCAGAGCCCGCGGGCGCTTGAATTAATACCGAGCCCGACGCCGCGATCGCGTGCTGGCGGGCCGGATTATCGACGGGCACGTCAGTCATCGCGACCTCCGGCCTCCTGACCCGCGCCGTCATCGAGAGCCGCGGGTACCCGGCATAGCGGTTGCAGCCGGCAGGATGCACAGGCCCGCGGCGTCGGCGCGACCTGCGCGTTGCCAGAGGCGAACTCTACCGCAATCTTCTCGATGCGCTGCGCCCAGAGCGTGATCAGCGCCGCGAAATCCGGCATCCCCTCCAGGTGGGAGGGTCGACCTCGCGGCGTAAAGATGCCGCCGCGCACAGCCTCTGCAACGAAGCCGCATTCGCCGGCGTTGATCCTTCCATAAGCGACCGCTACCAGGGCTTCAGGCTGCAACAGCGCATAGACGGGCAGCTGGGGATTGTCTGGCCGATCGCCGCGCCAGTCCGGCGTGGCCACGCCGGTTTTATAGTCGATCAGCACTCGCCCGCCGTCGGCCAACCGATCCACACGATCGATGCGCACCGAGAATTCGAGCCCGCCATGGCGAGCCGTCTGCGCGCCCTGCTCCAGGCGTTCGACTTCGAAGGATTCACGCAGCAGTTCGGTCCGCAGCCACTTGTCCAGCAGCGCCGCCATCCGAGGCACTTCACGCTGCCGCCAGCGGGCACCCGGATCCCGGCGTGCGCATTGCCGGGCAATCGCCCGGGCGACGCTGTCCTTCACCAACTCCTCTCGCAGCTCCGGCGCCATCTGCGCCAAGCGCACCGACGTGCGCAATTCGGACCAAAGGATTTCCAGCGCGTGATGCAGCATATCGCCGCGCTCGCGGGGGTTGAATCCGGGAACCGGCCGACTCAATGTCTCAGCCAGCAGGCGCGTTTCGGCAAAGCCCCGAAACGCACAGCGCGATTGGGCGCGCAGCGTCGCAACGCCGCGTGTGCGCTCGGGCGCCGCGAACGCCGGGGCCTGTTCGTCGGTCAGGCTTTCCAGCCGGGGCGCGTGCTCGGCCAATGCGTGCCAGTGTGGCGCCGTGATCGGCGCCACGATATCCGCTGCCGCCCCCGCGGGCAGCAGTGGACTCAAGGCGGTCGATCTGCCATCGCCGGGGTCTGCACAGCTGAATACGCATAAGCGGGCCCGCGACTGCCAGCGGTGCTGCAGGTCTTGCGCGAATTGCAACTGCGCATCAACGCCCGCCGGAATGACGCCGTGCTCCCGTTGCAAGCGCACCGGCAGGAGCGGAATGGGATCGAGCGGCGGCGGCCAGCGTTCCTCGCTGCAACCCGCGATCCATAAGCCGTCGTAGGTGAGCCAGGGGTCCATGACTTGCCCGCTCACCCAAATCGGCGGAATGCCGGTTTGGGGTTGGAACGCCGTATCGCGAGCGGCGCGGCCCAATAGCCGGCCGGCGGACGCGGCCGATCGAGAGCCGAACAGACCATCCGCGGTAGCCAGCGCCGCTAGCAGTTCACGAAATCTCTCCGCCGACTGAAACTCCGTGCTGGACCAGCGATGGCGATCCACCCACGGACCGCGCTCGAACGCGTTCACCCAAACGGACACCCAGTCACTGAGCGGATGATCGCCGCGCATGGTGTCGAGTGTGTGCAAGAACTCCTGCAGGCGCTGTAATGCTGCAACCGGACCGAGGCGCTCATCGCGCGCAACATGGCCTGCAAGCCTCAACCATTCATGCAAGTTTGCTTCACTCGGTCCCCGGGCGCGCAACGCGATATCCAGGCGGGCCGCAGCGCCGGCCTCCGCGACCGATGCCTGGAGTTCCGGCATGCGCAGCAGCGCGCTCCACTCCTCGAAGGTTGGGCAGCCTGCGGTCGCCGACAGCAATTTCAGGGCGGCACGCACCGGCGCATAGTCGGCGAGCGGCGTGCCGCCGGCCACTGCGTAGGCTGCCGGGGTCTCGCGGGCGCTCAGCGAGAATCGTTGCGGCGCCAGTCCAGCATCGAATGCGTCGAGCACCTCGGCACGCCGCAGATTCAAATCGGGAATGCAGATCCAGGCGCGAAAGCTCGGCTCGGATCGCAGGTTCGCGCGCGCCCATTCGGCAATGGCGGCGAGTTCGGCTCCGGGTGCGGACGCCCGCAATCGACGAGGCAGCACCGAAACGGTGGTTGCGACGGGAGAGAGCATCGCGGTGCCGTGCCGGTCGAGCCACTGCCGCGCGACCGGAAGCCATATCGGACTTTCGATCCAAACCAGGCGTTGCGAATCGATCGGCGTGTCGGACAGCAGCTGATCTGGGGCGATACATCGAAGATCTCGACAGCGCTCCTCGAAGCGTCGATTCCAGTTCAGTAACGCGAACGACTCTTCCGTGGCGTAGGCGGCGAGCGCCGCCGTCGGAATTCCATACTCGACCAGGGCGCGCCGCGCGCGCCGCGCCGCGCGTGCAGCGCCCGCCGGCTCGAGAAACTCATTTCCGGCGTCGCTCTCGAGGATCACCGATCGCCACAATTCGCGCTCTTCGAAATCGCTTAAGACACGCGGCAGCGAGGCATCCTCCAACTGGCGCCCGAGGTACCGTTCTCTCAGCCAGCCGCCGAAATCACGGATGCGCGGCGTCGGCCATACGCCATGGCCCGCCTCCACATGCATGCGTTCTACGGCGTCGAACAGCGCCGCTGCGAGCTCGGTGTTCGGCACGAGAATGGTATGGCCCGCATTGGCGGCGTCGAACAGGCCGCTCCCCACGTGTTGCACGCTCAGTGGAGCGATTCGAGCAGTTCTTCGATTCGCGCGAACACGTTGGCGAGAACCTGCGACTCAGGGAGATTGGTGATGCGAAAGCAATTCTTATAGGTCACGTTGAAGCTCACTCCGGGAGCCACCAATACATGCTTGTTTTCCAATAAATCCAACGCGAAAACCTGATCGTCGAAGTCCGGCAGCATGTCGCTGCGCACTTCCACGAATGCGTACAAAGCGCCCATGGGACGCGCCAATCGTAGATATTTACTGCGCGCTACGCTGTCGAGTATGGTTTGCCGCGACTCATACAGGCGGCCGCCGGGACGCGTCAATTCTTTGATGCTCTGATACCCGCCCAGGGCGGTTTGTACGGCCCATTGACCCGCCACGTTGCTGCACAATCTGAGCGAACTCAGCAATTCGAGACCGCTGAGATATTCGCCGGCGCCCTCGACATCACCCGAGAACACAGCCCAGCCGACGCGGTACCCGCAGGCTCGATAGACCTTCGACAGTCCGCTCATCGTACAGCACAGCGTGCCATGGACCAGCGTCGCCATCGGTATGAACTCCGCATCGTCGTATGAAATCTGATCGTAGATTTCATCGGCCAGGACGACCAACCGGTGCTTCTCGGCGAGCCGCGCGATCGCCGCGAGCGTCTGCCGTGGGTACACCGCACCGGTGGGATTGTTTGGATTGACGATGACGATGGCGCGCGTCCGACGGGTGATGAGCGCTTCGATTTCGTCGGGATCTGGCACGAAGCTGCGATCCGGGCGGCAAGGATAATGCACGGCTCGCCCCGTGTTGAGGTTCACGGCCGCGGTCCACAGCGGGTAGTCGGGGCTCGGCACCAATACTTCGTCACCCGGATTCAACAGTGCCCGCAGCGTCAGGTCGATGAGTTCGCTCACCCCGTTGCCGATGAACACCTCCTCCACCGTCACGCCCATCACGCCGCGTTCCTGCTGCTGCATGACCACCGCTTCGCGCGCCGGGAAAATACCCTTCTGGTGCACGTATCCCTCGCTGTAGCGAAGGTTTTCGATCATGGCCAGACGCATGGTCTCCGGCGTGCGAAATCCGAAGGCATAGGGGTTGCCGATGTTGAGCGACACGATGTCGTAGCCCAAACGCTCCAAATCGAGCGCCCGCCGCGCCAGCTTGCCGCGAATTTCATAACGAACGTTCGCCAAACCGTCGCTGGCACGAAGGCTTGTGCGCGCGCCGACACGATCGTTGACGTGAGCAGAAGGGACTTGTTTCATCGCCTCAAGGATACACGACCTCGCGCCGGCGGTGGCAGGCGGCGAAATGCCGCGCGGCGACCTCTTCGAGCGACGGAACGCCCAGCAGACAGGCAGGCCGCGCATGCGCGCAGCGGGCGTGAAATGCGCAGCCCCCCGAGTTTGCAGGCGCGGTCCCCGGATCTTCGCTCGTCGTCAACACCTGATCCGGCGGCGTTCCGCTCGGATGCGGTACCGCCGCCAGCAGGGCGCGGGTGTATGGGTGCGCCGGCGCTGCAAATAGCGCGTCGCATCCGGCCAGTTCCACCAATCTGCCTCGATAAATCACCAAAACCCGATGGCTCAAATGTCGAACCACTGCGAGATTGTGGCTGATGAAGAGCATCGCCGTGCCCAGTTCGCGCTGCAAGTCGGCCAGCAAATTGACGATTTGGCCTTGGATGGAAACGTCCAGGGAGCTCACCGGCTCATCGCAGATCAACAGTTTCGGCCGCAGCATCATGGCGCGCGCAATACCAATCCGCTGACATTGGCCGCCGCTGAACTCGTGCGGATAGCGGCGCGCCACGTCCGCCGCCAGGCCCACCCGCTCCAACATCTCGGCGATTCGCGACTCCCGTGCGCGCGCAGGCAGAGCGGGCTCATATATTTTCAGCGGCTCGGCGAGTGCGTCGGCAACGGACATGCGCGGGTTCAAACTCGCCAAAGGATCCTGAAATACGATCTGTAGATCGCGCCGGCAACGGCGCAGCGCCGCGGCCCTGAGCGACAGGAGGTTTTCTCCCTGAAAGTGCACCTGGCCCGAGGTGATCGGGAGCAAACGCAGAATCGCGCGCGCCAGCGTCGACTTTCCCGATCCTGATTCCCCGACCAATCCTAAGGTCTCGCCCGGCATCAAGTCGAAAGTCACGTCCGACAGCGCGGGAAACGCGCCGAACTGGACGCGCAGATTCTCGACCTTGAGCAGCTCCTCGCTCATGAAGACAGCGGAAAGTGGCACGCCACTTGATGGGCCGCGGCGGGAAATTCTCGCAGGAGCGGCCGCTCCACGCGGCAGCGCGCGTCCGCGCGCGGACACCGTGCGGCAAACGCGCATCCTCGCTCGATGCTGCACGGGCTGGGTGCCTGGCCCGCCAGACTGGGCATGCGTTCGAGTCGCGGACCCTTAAGATCAGGTATGCACTTCAGCAACCCGGCGGTGTATGGGTGCTCGGCGCGCTGCAGTATGTGGCGCGCGCGCCCGCTCTCCACCACTCGACCTCCATACATCACAATGATGCGGTCGGCGAGTCCGGCCACGACACCCAGATCGTGACTGATGAGAACGATGGCCATACGCAATTCCTCGCGCATGGCCCGAAATAAATCGATGATATGCGCTTGCACGGTCACGTCGAGTGCCGTGGTCGGCTCGTCCGCGATCAGCAGGGAAGGTTCGCACAACAAGCTCATGCCGATCATTACGCGCTGCCGCATGCCGCCGGACAGCTCATGCGGATATTGGCGCAAGCGGCGCTTCGGCTCGGGAACCCTCACCCGCTCCAAGATGCGCAGCGCGGCTCGCTCGGCGTCGTGCCATGACATCTGCGAGTGGCTTACCAGAACCTCGGCGAGCTGGATGCCGATTCGCAGGTGCGGCGTCAACGACGTCATCGGATCCTGGAAAACCATCGTGAGCTTCGAGCCGCGTATCCGATTGAGTTCCGCGGGCGGCGAACCCAGGATTTCGCGGCCTTCGAATCGAACGCTGCCGTCGGTGCGAGCGGCCGCCGCCAGAAGCCCCATGGCGGCCATGAAAATCTGCGTCTTGCCGGATCCGGATTCGCCGACGATTCCGACGCATTCCGCAGCTTGGACTGACAGAGAGGCTTCACGAACCGCGAAGATGGTCCCGGTACGTTGCGGGAACTGCACGGCCAGCTTCTCGATTGTCAAGGCAGGCGTCAACCTACCGCTCCTTGACATCAAGAGCATCGCGCAAACCATCCCCCAAAATGTTCATACACAGCAACAATAGGGCGAGAAAGCTTCCCGGCACCACGAGAATCCAGGGAGCCGCCTCCATCTCACCGGCACCTTCTGCAATCAGCGTACCGAGGCTGGAGTGAGGCTCTTGCACCCCCAGACCGAGGAAGCTCAAGAAACTCTCGAACAGAATGATCTGCGGAACCGTCAGTGTCGCGTACACGATCACCGGGCCCAATAGGTTCGGAATCACGTGTTTAAAGATGATGCGGGCGGAACCAGCCCCCGATGCCACAGCCGCCTCGATGAATTCGCGCTGCCGGATGCTCAAAGTTTGGCCGCGGACGATGCGCGCCATGGTCAGCCACCCCACGGCACCGATGGTCAGAAACAACAAGTACTGGCTTCGGCCAAAAATCACCGTCAAGAATATGACGAAGAAGATCAACGGCAGACCGCTCAGCACTTCGATGAAGCGCATCATCAAATGGTCCGTCCGTCCGCCCACATAGCCGGCAACGGCGCCATAGCTGATGCCCACGCCTAGGCTGATCGCGCTTGCGGCCAGGCCCACTGCCAAGGAGACGCGGGTTCCTTCGAGCGTGCGTGCGAATAGATCTCGACCGAGCCGGTCCGTGCCAAACCAATGAGCGCCGATTACGCCCGGTTCCGCGGCAACATGTGCCCAATCGAGCGATTCGATGTTGTTCGGGTTGAATAGCGGGCCTACCAGCGCGAGCGAAATCAGCGCCACGATGATGGCCAGTGCACAGACGGCACCGGGATTCGAGCGCAGACGCTCGGCGGCGCTCACCGGCCGAACCGTATGCGCGGATCGAGCCACGCGTAGATCAAATCGACGACCAGGCCCATCGCAATCAGCAACGTGGAATAGATGATCACCATTCCCATCACGAGTGTGTAGTCGCGGTTCAGCGCGCCCTGCACCAGGTAGCGTCCGATGCCGGGCAGTCCTGCGATGGATTCCACAACCAGCGAACCCGTCATGATCGACGCAACGGCCGGTGCAAGATAGCCGGCGACCGGCAGCAGTGCCGGGCGCAGCGCGTGGCGTAGCAGCACCACGTGCAGCGCGAGACCCTTCGCGAATGCCGTGCGGATGAAATGTGTGCGCAAGATTTCGAGCATGCTGGCGCGCGTCATGCGCGCGATAATGCTAAGCGGCGGCAGACAGAGCGCGATCACGGGGAGCACCAGGTGTCGGATCGAACCGGGCTCCCATCCTGCAACGGGCAACCAATGCAAGTAAATTCCGAAAAAAAGACCCAGAAACGGCAAGACGACGAAGGACGGTATGGCGATACCGACCACGGCCAGCGACATGGCGGCGTAGTCAGCGGCCGAATTATGATGCAGCGCTGCGAACATGCCCAAAGGGATCCCAAACGCCAGCGCGAGCATCAAAGCGGCGGTCCCTATCTGCAGCGTGACCGGGAAGCCCTGCTCGATGAGCTCGGTGACGGTGAAGTCCTTGTATTTGAACGAGGGGCCAAAATCACCGTGCGCGAGGGCGCGTAGGTAGCGGCCGTATTGAGCCCAGACAGGTAGATCCAAGCCGTACGCGCTTTGCAGATTCGCAAGGATTTCAGGAGGCAGCGCCTGTTCTTGATCGAAGGGCCCGCCGGGAGCTGCGCGTATGAGAAAAAAAGCGGCTGTGATGATGATGAATAGCGTGGGTATCGCGCCGGCCAGACGCTTGAAAAAGTAGCGAGTCATCTGGGAACAGTCTAACGATTGACCGCAAGGTGGACAAGCGATGCGGCGGTACTTACACTACCGCGCCGAATGATTAGGGTATACACGCCGTACGTATACACCCAGCGCGTATTACGCCGTGCGTATACACGCCGTGCGCACACACGCCACATACACCTGATCCAATCAGCACTCCGAGGTTTCATGGAATCCACACGCCCGATCCGCGCGCTGACGCGCGGCCTTGACGCGCTGACGGTACTCAATTCGCGCGACGGCGCCACGGTATCGGAAGTTGCCCAGGAAATACGACTGCCGCGCACGACCGTCTATCGCATCTTGAAAACGCTCTGCGACGCCGGTTTCGTGTTCCGCGACACCGGCGACGACCGATATCGATTGACCATTCTGGTCCGGGCCCTAAGCGAAGGCTTCTATGACGAGGCATGGGTGTCGCAGATCGCGAAACCCTGTATCGACGAGTTGTGCCGCGAGATCGTATGGCCGGTATCGCTGGCCACCTTATCCGGCAGCGTGATGATGGTACGGGAAACCACCGATCACCATACTCCGCTCGCCATGGAACGCTACTCGGCGGGATTTCGTGCGCCGCTTCTGAGCACGGCCGCGGGCCGCGTCTATCTTGCATTTTGCCCGGGTCCCCAGCGTGATAATCTCCTCGACCTATTAGCGCAATCGAACCAAGGGGAAGACAAACCAGCGCGCTCACAGCGCGCCGACTTGCTGCGTATGTTCGCGGACATCAAGGTTCAGGGGTATGCGACCGTAACGCGTACTCGGAGGTTGGTGGACGAAGTGAGCGCCAGCGTGCCGGTGAATTTGCACGATCGGGTGTTGGCGGTGCTCACGGTGCGCTTCGTATCGTCGGCCGTGCCTCTGAAGTCCGGGCTCGATCGCTTTTTACCCAAGTTGCGCGAGTGTGCCGCTAAAATCAGCACTTTATTTTCGGAGCTACAGTTGAAGGTTCAGGCCCAGGCGCAAACGAAAAGCGCGCCGAATGCGGCCGCTTAAGGAGTGTCAATGCAAAAAATCATGGTTTGTATCAAGCGCGTCGTTGATTACAACGTGCGCATCCGCGTCAAGCCGGACGGCAGCGGCGTTATGCTGGACGGCGTCAAAATGAGCGTCAATCCATTCGACGAGATCGCACTCGAGGAAGCCCTGCGTATCAAGGAACGCGCCGGCAACATCGAAGTCGTTGCGGTCAGCATCGGCGTGGCCGATACGCAGCAGCAGCTGCGCACCGCGCTGGCGATGGGCGCCGACCGCGCGATCTTGGTACAAACCGATGCGCCGGTGGAATCGTTGACCGCGGCCCAAGTCTTTCTTGCATTGGCGAAGAAAGAAAATCCCGATCTCATTTTCTTGGGCAAGCAGGCCATCGACGACGATGCGAATCAGACCGGGCAAATGTTGGCCGCCATCTGGGAACGACCGCAGGCAACGTACGCCTCCAAAGTGCAAATCAACGGCGACAAAGCGGCAGTGACGCGCGAAGTCGATGCCGGTTTGGAGACCATCGAAGTGGATCTGCCGGCGGTGATCACTGTCGATCTGCGGCTGAACGAGCCGCGCTATGTCAAGTTGCCGGACATCATGAAAGCCAAGAAGAAGCCCTTGGACGTGACCTCGCTCGATGCCCTGGGCATCAGCGCCGGGCAATTCCTCAAGACCGTAAAGACTGAACCGCCCGCACAACGCCAGAAGGGCATCATGGTGAAGGATGTACCGGAGCTCGTGGGCGTTCTCAAGAAGAAGGGTTTGATCTAATGAACAAAGTATTAATAATCGGTGAGCATGACGGCAAGGCGTTGAATCCGGCCACGGCCAAATGCGTCACGTGCGCGAACACCATACCGGATGCCGACATCACCATCGCCGTGTTCGGCGCGGATACCGCGAAGGTTGCGGCACAAGCCGCGGCGGTTGCCGGCGTCAAAGCAGTGCTGCGAGTCGATCGGCCTGAAAATGAACATCCGCTGGCTGCGATCTTCGCGCCGCAAGTTGCGGCACTGGCGGCCGATTACAGCCATATCTTCGGTCCATCGACGAGCTTCGGAAAGGACCTCATGCCGCGCGTGGCGGCATTGCTGGGCGTCGCTCAGGTAAGCGACCTCATGGCCGTTGAAAGCGCATACCGCTTTCGGCGCCCGATCTACGCGGGCAACGCCATTATCACCGTCGAAGCGGACGCATCGCGCAAGCTGGTCGCAACGGTGCGTGTCGCATCGTTCGAAGCGGCCGCAACCGGCGGCTCCGCCGCCATTGAATCGAAAACCTTGACCGTCGCCCTCCCTTCGCACACGCGCTATGTCGGCGCCAAGTCCGGGAGCACCGACCGACCCGACTTACAGACGGCCTCGCGTGTGGTGTCCGGTGGTAGAGCACTGGGTAGCGCCGAGAACTTCAAAATGCTTTTCAGCTTGGCTGACAAAATCGGCGCAGCCGTGGGCGCATCCCGCGCAGCCGTCGACGCCGGCTATGCACCCAATGAAATGCAGGTGGGCCAAACAGGCAAAATCATTTCACCGGAAATGTACATCGCCATCGGCATATCGGGTGCGATTCAGCATTTGACCGGCATCAAGGACGCCCGCACCATAGTGGCCATCAATAAGGACGCCGAAGCGCCGATTTTCGAAGTGGCAGACGTGGGGCTCGTCGGGGATCTGTTCAAGATCGTTCCCGAACTCGAGCGGATGGTCGGCACCTAGGGTGCCGCCGAACCGGGGCGCCAATCGACGGCCGTCGCCGCGGCGCTGATCGCCGTCACGAGCAGGTCGGCGTGCTCAGGGCGAAACGGCATCGGCGGCCGCAGTTTGAGGATGTTGGCCGTCGGTCCTTCGGAACCGATGAGCATCCGGTCCTGCGACGCCAGCGTGTTCACGATCTGCTCGGTGCGTGCTTTAGCGGTGCGCACATCCGGCCCAAGAACCTCGAGACCCAATAGCAATCCCGTACCGCGCACCTGCCCCAAGCATTCGTGCTGCGCCGCAATGGCCCGTAAACGCTGCCGCAAGTAGTCGCCCGTTGTCCGCGCATTGGCGATGAGCTGGTCGCGTTCGAGTACTTTTAATACCGCAAGC
>Ga0326728_10003419_pt1 | contig 49421 bp, 44 predicted proteins | sample MB3enrmetagenome_FD_207602 | JGI IMG/M metagenome (GOLD analysis project Ga0326728, IMG submission 207602) | Lab enriched peat soil microbial communities from McLean, Ithaca, NY, United States - MB31MN | ecosystem: Environmental > Terrestrial > Soil > Wetlands > Peat | place: USA: New York... | reverse complement strand
GTGTTGTCTCTAGGAAAAGCCAACCGCAGGCGCCTGCGTAACCCCCGTCAAGGCCGCTCCAATCAATGAGTTGCGTCAGTTTCGGCTCCCGCGAAAACCCGCGCGCGAATGGGGGAAGATGAGCCCGACAGGCGCAGTGTCGCTGGCGGCGGAGAATTCTGGTGGTTTGGGCGTTAGCCCACGCAAAACCAGCCGTTCACTACTTAGCGTCCTTGGGGGCTTCCTTTTTCTCCTCGCTGCCTTTGGCTTCGGGGGCTTGTTTGGCCGCCTTGAGGATGTCTTCGGCCGGCAGGATAATCGTGGTCATGCTGTCGCGGTAATTCCGCACCCCGCCGCCCTTGCCGCCAATGGCCCGCATGACGAATACGCCGACGACGTTGCCGTCGAGTGCAAAGGCCGGTGAGCCGAGCGTCGTCGCCGTCATAGTGCTGTCGGGGATGTAGAAGGTTCGCGGTTTCTGGATGACGGCGGTGATGCGCTCGACCGAGGCGGCGTAAGCGCGGCCGGCGGCGCTGTTGAGGCGGTTGAGCGTGACGACCTGGTCCAGCAACTGGACGGAGCCGGCCTTGGACAAGTCAATCGCGGCGATCGGACTGGCAGGTTTGGTCTTGGGCCGGATGAAGGCCAGGTCCAGGTCCTTGTCCCGGAGAACGATCTCGGCAGGTATTTCGGTGCCGTCGTCGAGGAGGATCTTTATATCGGTGACTTCGATGTCCAACTTATACTTGGCAGCCTCTTCGGACATCATGCGCTGGTATATCTCGGTGGGATCGCACGCCGAGAGGGCCAGCACGGTCAGGCCAGAAGGATCAACCACTGTGCCGGTGAGGTCCTGCCTGTTCTCGCTCGACCTGCCGGCTCCGGAGTAGGACATCTTCAGCACCACCTGAACCGTCACGACCGCATGCTGGTGTTTCTGGAAGATGTCGCGGCCCTTCTCCGCCAGTTCATCGGCGCGGCTGGGGGAGGCCACGCCGGCCAGCAGGAGGGCCAGGGCGAAAACGAGTGGGCGCAAATGGCCGGGTAGGGACGCGTTGAACCGCGGCCGTGAACGACTTGCGAGATAATGGGACGCGGTGGAACGCGTCCCTACCAACCGAGGATGCATACCTCGGCTCGGCGGGTGAACATTCACAGAGGAATCTTGGGGGGAGCGCATAAGAGTGCTTGGGTTAATGTTTAGTCTTTCCAGTTCGGTTCGAGTTCCAGGTAGCAGGTGTGGATGCCGCGGAGGACTTTGATCACGACCTCCTTCGCTTTGGCGGCGGCAATCCGTTCCATCTCGCGCCGGAGCGCGTCCACCGAGTCCACCGGCCGGCCGTTTACCGCCAGAATCAGGTCGCCGTCCGTGAGCGAGCCAAGTTCGGCCCAACTGCCGAATTTGACGCTTTCGACCAGGGCGCCGCGCTGGTCGCTCGCCCATTGTTCCTCGACTGTGTCGAAGAACGACACGTCGCGCGCGGTGAATTCAAAGTCGTCGTCGCGGTATTTCTTCATCTCGCGCTGGAGGCGCGGCGAGCGGGCGAGTTCGACCGAGACCTTGAGTTCCGCTTGGTCGCGCAGGACAGTCAACTCAACTTGCTTGCCGATGTCATATTGCCGGATCAAGGAAGAGAGTTCGTCCTCGTACTCGGAATCGGAGGCGGAGAGTCTGGCGCCATCCACCGCCGTGATGAGGTCACCGGGCTTGAGTCCGGCCTTCTCGGCGGTACTGCCGGGATAGACGCGGGTGATGTAAAAGCCCTTCAGGGAGGGCTGGCCGAGCTGTCTGGCGATCTCGCGGCTGATGACCTGTGTTCCGACCGGCAGCCAGGCTTTGGCGACCTCCAGGCCGGGGTCCTTGAGCTCGTCGAGGCCGAGCCGCACGACGGAGAGATAGCGCGCCGCTCTGCGCTCGAACGTGACCGTGGCCGGGACGGGCGCCGTCTGGCCTTCCGTGAGCTTCCGGGTGAAGGCGGTCAACTCCTGGGTATCCTTCACAGGCTGTTGGTTGACCGCGACGATCACGTCCCTGGGTTGCAGGGCGGGCTTGGCGCTGCCGGCGGGGCCACCCGGGCGAACGGAGGTGACGAGCACCCCAGTCTGGCCAGGGCGTTTCATTTCTTCCGCCAACAGCCTCGAAAAGTCACGCACGGTCAGCCCCCACGCCTTGAGCTCCTCCTGTTGTGGGAAAACCTCCCCGCGCTCGACTGGAACGGCGTGGAGGGTGACTTCCTTTCCATCGCGCTTGACAACCGCCGTCACCTCCTGGCCAATCGGCAGGGTGGCCAGCCGCCACATCAGATCCGGCATTTGTTCCTCGAAGCGGACATCGGCGGGGGTGCTGCCCAGGCGCAGGAGCACGTCGCCGGGTTTGAACCCCGCTTTGTCAGCCGGGGAATTCTCAAGCACGCCGCTGATCAACACGCCGTGCTTGTCCGGGCCATGCTTGAAGAGCGGCTGCAGGTCGAGTCCGAACCAACTGCGCTGGACCCGGCCCTTGGCCATGATCTGGTCGGCGACACTCTTGGCCAGGTTGCCGGGAATAGCGCCGCCGAGGCCGTAGCTGATTTCGTTGATGCCGATAATCTTGCCTCGCAGGTTCACCAGCGGCCCTCCGGAATTCCCGCCATAGATCGCGGCATCGTGCCCGATCCAGCGGACCAGCGAACCGACATCCTCGCCGTCCAACTGGAAGCGCCGGGACGACCCCCAGAACCGGGGCATGGTCATCTCGGTGTTGCTGATAATGCCGAGCGTGACCGATTGGGAGAGAGCCATAGGGCTTCCCATAGCCAGCACGTATTCGCCCACCTGTATCTTGGAGGAATCCCCGAACTCGGCGGGTTCAAACACCATTGCGTGCTCCGGTTTGAGTTTCAGGATGGCGATGTCGGTCAGGGAGTCGGTGCCGACCAGTTCGGCCTCAATCTCCTCCCGGTTCCACAAGGTGCAGAAGATGCGCGCGGCGTGGCCGGCGACATGATGGTTGGTGATCAGGTATCCGTCCCGGGTAATGATTGCCCCACTGCCGACGGCCTGCATTTTGACTTCGCGCCCCTCGGCGTAATCGGTGGAGACGACGCGGATTCGCACGAGGGCGGGTTTGACTTTGGCAATGGCCGAGTCAATCTGTGACCGCAGCGCCGACGGGACGGGGTGATCCAGCATGGCGCCGGAGCTGCCGGTTTCGGAGAGAAAGAGCAAACTGAAAGCCAGAGCCAGCCCGTAGAGGCGACGAAGCGAATTACTGCCGAACATTTAAGTTCTTTTAGAACAAATCCGGGCCCATGCAAGCCCTGAATCGGGGGGCTTGGCGCTCCGACCCTCGCTTCAGTGTTTCAAGTCGGTTAGCCGCGCCATGATCCTTTGCCAATGGGTGCCGTGCCAGAACAGTTTGTCGCAGCGGCGGCACACGAAATATTCGTCCAGCCAGAGGTAGGTCTTCGGCGGGATGCGGTCGCGCAGGGCTTCCTTGGGGACGGGGCGTAACTCGCCGCCGCAGCTCATGCAGCGGGGCGGGCGGACGACCAGGCCAAACTCGCGGAATACCAGCGCCAGTTGCTCTGCGATGCTCAACGTGGGGGGCATCCAAAAGGCGGGAATGATCCGGTCGCGCAGAAGCCGGCGCTCCATTAACATGGCGTCAGTCGTGAGGAGCGTCGCCGAAAGGCTCCGCGCCTCCCGCAGCAGATTGTCATCGTCAATGTCCGGCTGCCAGGCGGCGTGGTACCCGGTCGCCCGCAACCACCGGGCCAACCCGCCCAATCCAGCATCGCAGAGGAAGCGGACGGACCCGGGCGGGGGTGCCGACTTTTGAAGGCGCTTGTTGCTCGCCAGTCGCTCATAGACTTGCGCCAGCGTGCCCGCGAGAGAAACGCCCTGGCGCTCGCTGAGACAGCCGGCCTTCGCGACCAGCCACTGCACTCCTGCCTCGAGGCGTCGCGCCCGCGCCTGCCGCAGCAGCGCACGGAATCGGTCCTCATAGCCTTTGCGGATGCGGCTCACCTTCGCAATTTAGCGGCAAACCGGGCCAGGCAACGCAAGAAATTTCAGGAATACAGCCGTGTAATCCCGCCCCGTCCGTGGTAGAGAAGTCCTATGAAGCTGTGCTGGATTGTGGCCGCCGCGTTCCTGGGCTCGCACTTGCTCGCCGCGGACTGGCCCCAATGGCGCGGGCCAAGTCGCAACGGCGTCTCTTCGGAGACGGTTAGTGGTACGTGGCCGGCTGGGGGGCCCAGGGTCCTATGGCGGGCGTCCGTCGGCACCGGTTTTTCTTCCATTTCCGTCAGCCAGGGGCGGGTGTACACGATGGGTAACAAAAACAACGAAGACACCGTGTGGTGCTTCGACGCCAACACCGGGGAGCCTGTCTGGCATCACTCCTACGCCGCCCAACTCAATCCCCAGTGGTACGAGGGCGGCCTGGGTTCGACGCCCACCGTCGACGGGAACCGCGTCGTTACCATCAGTAAATGGGGTGATGTCTTCTGCTTCGACGCGGCCAAACACACTGTTCTCTGGCAGCGGGACCTGCGCCGGGACGGCGTCAAAACCAACCGTTGGGGGTTCGCGGGGTCGCCGCTGATGTGGGGCAGGGCGGTGATTCTCAACGCGGGCTCGGCTGGCGTCGCGCTGGACCGCGAGACAGGCGACATCATTTGGTCCAACGGCACTAACGCAGCCGGCTACGCCAGCCCGACCCGTTTTGAGACGGGCAGCGCCGACGCGGTGTTGATCTTCGCGGCCAAGCACCTGGTCGCCCTCGAGGCGCAGAGCGGGCGCGAACTCTGGCGGCAGTTCTGGGAAACTGGCTGGGATACGAACATCACAGACCCGCTGGTTTGGCGCGAGCGCATCTTTATCTCCAGTTTCAGCCGTGGCTGCGCGTTATTGTCCGTGCAAGACGGCAAACCGGAGGTCCTCTACACCAACACGGTCATGCACATGCACCTGAGCCCGGGCGTGGTGGTGGGCGACTATCTGTACGCCTTCAATGGCGAGGCCAAACAGGACACCGACCTCCGCTGCCTCTATCTGCCCACCGGCGAGCTGAAATGGGTGCGCAAGGACCCCGCGTTCGGCTCGATGATCCTGGCCGGGGGCAAGCTGCTCCTCCTTTCCGACAAGGGCGAACTGCTGCTGGCCGAGGCCTCGCCCGCCGAATGCAAAGTGCTCGCGCGCGCCAAGGTGTTGAGCGGCGTTTGCTGGACGCCGCCCGCGCTGGCCAACGGGCGGCTCTATGTCCGTAATGCCAGAGGCGAACTGCGCTGCCTCGAACTCGAAGCGAGACTTTGACTCAGCCCGGCGGCCAGCCCAGGCGGCGGCCGCCAAGGACATGGCAGTGCAGGTGCGGCACCGCTTCGCCCGCGTCTGGACCGTTGTTGAATACCAGGCGGAAACCGGACTGAGTCAGCCCCAACGTGTTTGCCACCTCCGCGGCTTTTAGGAGGAGATGCCCGAGCACTTGCTGGTCTTCGGCTTTGGCCTCCGCGATGCGGGGGATTGGCTTGCGGGGAACGATCAACACATGCACCGGCGCCTGTGGCCTGATGTCCCGAAATGCCACCACCAGGTCGTCTTCATAGACAATCGAGCCCTGGAGTTCACGCGCGATGATCTTCTCGAACAGCGTCTTGCCCATTCGGCTTTCCCCCGTTCACTCCACCAGCATGGCGAATTCCCTCAGCGCGGGTTCGGCACTCAGACATTCGCGCAGGTAGTCCACGATTTCTCCTTCCAGCGTCTGGCAACGCAGGCTCCAGCGCCGTGCGCCGGTGAGCTGCTTGACGCAGCCGCGCAGCCCGCGAAATCGCAGCACGTGCGGGGCCTGCTGCAGATGCCGCTGTAATTCGGCCCGCAGTCGCGGAAAGAAAACAAGCTCACGGCCCTGGCCGGATTCATGCGCCAGCCGACACAAGTCATACTCCAGCACTTGCGGCTCGGCGTCGGGTGGAGCGGGAGGCCGCGCTGTGACCGCGAAGCCGCACAGCACTTTCTCCAACGCTCCCGCAAATTCCTGGACGGACACTGTCTGCCGGCCCAACTCGTGTTTGAAGTAGTGGAAGACAGCCTTTGTGGCGTGGCAGATGAACTCCGAATCAAACGGCTCGGTCGTGTCGCCCGCCAACTCCACCCAAACCATGTCCGCCGAATACGGGATGCTCTCGCCCGTAGGCAGTTCAAAGAGGAGACAATCTGCGGCCAGCGTAATCACTGTTTGCCTTCCAGCTTCTTCACCTCGTGCACGAAATCCGTCGCTTCCTGAAAGCGCCGATACACACTGGCAAACCGCACATACGCCACGTCGTCAACGGCGCGCAACCCATCCATGACCAGGTTCCCGATCACTTGGGCCGGCACTTCGCGCTCATACTTGTCCGTGATGTCGTTGACGATTCTCTCAACCAGGTCTTCGATGACCTTGGGGCTGATCGGTCGTTTCTGGCAGGCCTTCTTGAGTCCCGACAGCAGCTTCGCCTTCGAGAACTCTTCGCGGCGGCCATCGCGCTTGAGGACCAGCAGACCGGCCCGCTCGATTTCCTCATACGTTGTAAACCGATAGCCGCAGCCGATGCACTCGCGGCGGCGGCGAATGGTGGCCCCCTCGCGTGAGGCTCGAGAGTCAATTACCTTATCGTCCTGGCAACCGCATTTGGGGCATCGCATATCGGCATAGCCACTGCTAATTGTGGTAGCCAGGCTTGTATCACACAAAGCATTGGGGCGTCAAGGGCCATACTTCAGAAAACCTGTGGCACACCCTCTACGAGCATGCGGACCTTGTGGGTAAGCCCCTGTTCCGCGGCAAGCTGCCGCAACCAGCGGGGCGGCTCGTCCAGGTCCTCGAACGAGAGCCGGAACGTGCCGTAGTGCATCGGCACTAGCCATCGGGCGTGGAGGTCCTTGAAAACGCGGATGGCCTCGTCCGGCCCCATGTGCACGTGGCGGAATGATTCAGGGTGGTAAGCGCCGATCGGCAGCAGCGCGATCTCCGGGCGGCAGGCCTTTCTGATCTCCTTGAAGCCGTCGAAATAGGCGCTGTCGCCCGCGTGATAAATGCGCCGGCCCTGGTGTTCCAGCACAAACCCGCCGTAGCCCCGCCGATTGTCGCGCAGGACACGCGCGCCCCAGTGTTTGGCGGGAGTCAGGGTCACCTTCCAATCGCGCTGGCAAAAGCTTTCCCACCAGTCCAACTCGACCACGCGACCGAACCCGAGGTTGTAAGCCAGGTCGCCCACGCCCCAGGGCATGATGCCGATCTTCGGATGAGGCAGGCGCCGGAGTGTAGGCTTATGGAAGTGGTCGAAATGGGCGTGGGTCAGCAGCACCACATCAATCGGGGGCAGGTGTTCCATGCGCAGGCCGGACCGCTTGATGCGTTTGAGCAGGAAGAGCCAATTGGCGAAGTTGGGATCAATCAGCACGTTGAGATCCGTGAACTGCACCAGAAAGGAGGCATGGCCAATCCAGGTGATGGCGACCTGGCCGAAGGTCAGTTTGGGAAAGGCCGGGCGCTGGGGTTGGCCGGTGCGCCGCGTCAGCAGGGCCTTCCAGACCATCTCGCGAAAGAAGGTGCGCGGGTTGAAGTGCTTGGCTGGCGTGAAGTCCTTAAATGATCGAGGGAGCGGTTGACGGGTCTGCACCGGCCGATAAGGGGCATGCTTCGTCATAAGTCTTTCCCAATGCTATTCATACCCCGCTTTCCACAAAACTCAAACGTCCCTGCTACTATCGTCAAGGTTGCCGGTTAAGCCGCCACTCGCTTTACCGCCCCCTCCCCGGTACACGCCCTCCACCAGGAACAGCGGCCTGCCCCGCGTCTGCTCGTGGATGCGTCCCAAGTAATGACCAATGATGCCCAGGACGAAAAGCTGCACGCTGCCTAGCACCGTGACGACGATCATCAAGCTGGTCCAGCCCTGCGGCGTCTTGCCGACCTTCCACCACGAGTAAAGCGCGTAAACGATCAGGATGAACCCAGTCCCGGCAAACAGCAGCCCGGCGTAACTGGCCAACGCCAGCGGCCGCGTCGAGGATGCCACGACGCCATCCAGGGCCAGGCGGAGCAGGCGGCCAAACGGGTACTTGGTCGTGCCCGCAAACCGTTTGTCGCGATCATAGGGAAAGGGCACTTGCCGAAACCCGACCCAGCTCACCATCCCACGCAGGAAACGGTGGCGCTCGGGCATTTGCAATAGCGCGTCCAGCACTCGCCGGGAGATGAGCCGGAAATCACCGCTGTCGAGCGGGATCGGGGTCTCGGATAGGCGGCTCAACACGCGGTAGAACACTGCACAAGACAGCCGCTTAATCCACGCATCGCCCGGACGGCTGCGGCGTTGGGCGTAAACCACGTCAGCTCCTTGTTCCATCAAGGCCAGCATCTGCGGCAGCAACTCGGGCGGGTCCTGTAGATCGGCGTCCAGTATCAGCACGCGTTCGCCGGTGCAGTAGTGGAGGCCTGCGGACAAGGCCAGTTGGTGGCCGTGGTTGCGCGACAGGTTGATGATTACCAGCGCGGGGTCGCGCTGCACGAACTGGAGCATTTGCGCCAGCGTATCATCGCTGGAACCGTCGTTCACGAGCACAATCTCATATTTCTTCCCCAGCGCGTCGGCTACCGCCTTGACTCGGCGGTAGGTCTCCGGCAGCACCGCGCTCTCGTTGTAACACGGCAGCAGGAAGGTCAGGGAGGGGCGCTCCGCGTTACGGGAAGAAACTGACGTTGGCTTCATAAAACACTTACATTTGGCACAACATAAGTGCCAGGAGTTTACTTTGGGATATCATCCCAATGCGAGCAGAATACGCCGCTCCCTGCGGTTCCGGTCAGCGCGACGCAGGCCCGGGAGTGCCAAGGACCTCCGCAACCGCGCGAAGCAATTCGCCGGTCTCGACTCCTTGTAACGCCTTCCCTTCGGCCACCGCCGCCCCGAGAACGGTTCGGTGCCTGTCTCCTATGGGAATCCACACGCCTGTACCCGGGCCGGCTCCAAACCACGAGACTGAGGGGGTGCCAGTCATCAAGGCCAGATGCAGCGTCCCGGTGTCGCCGCACAGATGCACGGCGCTGTGCTGAATCACCGCCGCCAACTGCACCAGGTTCAATTCGCCGGCAAACACCCTCCAGGGCTCGAGCCCCAGCCCGGCCACCAGCGCCTCCATCTTCCTGCGTTCGCGTTCGGTGGGTGCTGCGGAAAGCACCCAGCGCTTCTCGGGAAACCGGCTTTGCAGCACGCTGATGAGTTCAGCGAATTGCTCGGGCGGCAACTCTTTCTTATCGGCCGTCGTGAACGGGCTCAGGTGGAAATAGGTTCCGGCATCGTCTATGGTGATTCCGGCGGTCTCCAGATGCACCGGGGCGATCTGAGCATGAAACTCCGCCTGCGTGAAAGGGAATCCGGCCTGCTCCAGGCACCGGCATTTCTGCACGTAAACCGGCTCCGTCGCGGAGTTGTATTGGACGAAGTCGGTGAACATCCGCCCCCAGAACGGCGGGCCGCCATCCTTGGGCCTTCGTCCCAATCGCGCCGGCGCCCCGCTCAAGAACGTCAGCCAACTCGACCGGTCCGATCCGTTCAGGTTGATCACCACGTCGAACCGTTCTCTCCGCACCCGCGCAACCATCTGCAGGTTCTGCCGCAACGTCGCATGTTTGGGGAAGCGTGGGTAACCCCAGGCGCGGTTGACCCACGGCAGACACGTCATCAGGGAAAGGATATGGTCCGCCACCGCCGCGTGCAGTTCCGCTTGCGGATACGCCTGCCGGACCATCCACAGCGCCGGCAACAAATGGACTGTGTCGCCCAGGAAGCCCAGGTCCAGAACCATCACCTTCCGGGCGCCGCGCGTCCTTTGCAGGAAACCGCCTTGGGCGGGTCGAGCAGCCATGTCTCACCGTCACGTTCTATTGAACCGACCGTTTGATTCGCTTTTCCCTCCAGCATACAAACCCGTCGCCCGCCTGACAACGCCGGCCGGCGCATCTTGTTACTGCGGCCATGGTGAGCGGTTCGAACGGACTGCCGGCGCTCCTTGGCCGGAAGCTGGGGCTGACTTGCTGCCACAACAACAAGCGCCAGGGCATTGTCAGTTGGGCTCCCAGTTCTTGGACACCAGTCAGCGTTCGATTCTTCGGTTGCCGCCCGGAAGAGTTTTGAGGTAGGCTCTTTTCACGCGAAATGGCCTTTGGTCGGTTGTGGTTGTTGTTATGAGAAACGCGGTTCGATGAGCATTTAGGGGCCCATCGAGCGTTCTTGTGTCCCGACCCGAAGAACCACGCTTGTTGAGGGGCCAGCGCATAATTGGATGAAACCGATTCAGACAGCTTCCATTTGCGGGCTGGGCAAACTTGGGGCATGCATTGCGGCCACGCTCGCCCAGCGCGGGTTCACCACGGTGGGTATTGACATTGACCTCGATAAGGTCCGCAAGCTCAACGCCGGCCAGCCTCCGGTGGAGGAGCCGCTCTTGGCCGAGACGATCACTGCGGGCAGGGCACGTCTTCGTGCGACGGAAGACTATCGTGAGGCGGTGGCAACGGACGTTAGCTTCTTCATACCGCCCTCCCCTAGCCTGCCGGACGGGAGTTTCTCAAACGAATATCTTTTACGCGCGATGCAGCCGGTAGCCGCGGCAGTGCGCGAGAAAGGCAAGAAGGGGCATCTGTTTGTGTGCACCTCCACCACGACACCCGGCGCGGTGGACACGGTGTTGATCCCGATGCTGGAACGAGAGACGGGCGGAGTTTGCGGTCGCGACTTCGGTGTCTGTTACAATCCTGAATTCATCGCGCTGGGCAACGTGGTCAAGGGACTGCTCGAGCCGGACATGGTCTTGATCGGCGAATCGGACCCGGCCAGCGGCGCGGCGCTGGAGGATCTCTACAAACGCTACAACTGCAACACCCCCCGCATTGCCCGCATGTCAATCATCAGCGCCGAGCTGACGAAGATATCGGTGAACAGCTTTATCACCATGAAGATCAGCTTCACCAACCAGTTGCGGATGATCGCAGAGCAGTTTCCCAAAGCCAACATCCACGATGTTCTGGGAGCTATCGGCAGTGACAGTCGCATTGGCCCCAAGTATCTGCGGGCGGGCTTGGGCTATGGTGGGCCGTGTTTCCCGCGTGATAACCGCCTGCTGGCCTACACCGCCCGACAGCTTGGCCTCGAGGCACCACTGGCGGAGGCCTCCGACCGCGTCAACCAAAAGTCCAACCTCGACCTGTTTGAGAAGGTCCAGAAGCTGGTCAGCAAGAGTGACACTGTGGCTGTCCTGGGGCTGGCCTATAAACCGGACACCTATATCACCGAGGAAGCGGCGGGGCTGCACCTAGCGCAACAACTCAAACGCCATGGCTATCGCGTGGTGGTGCACGACTACGGCGCCAAGCCGGCCAACGCCCCCAGCCTGCACGAGTTCGAATACATCGACGATCCGGTCGTCCTCCAGCAACACGCAGAGGTCAAGCTGGCGGTGATCTGCTGTCCCTGGCCGCAGTACCGTTCATTAAGGTTCGCCCCCGGTATGAAGGTCCTCACGCCTTGGAAGTTCTAACCTCCACCCTTCGGCCGCTTATACCAGCATCAGCTTCGATTGATGCCTTATGATTAAATCTGGAAATGACTCAATTCGTGCGGTCGGTGTGGTCGAGCGCGGTCGACGTGGGATGCGCCGCCCTAAGAGTACTTCACGGCTGATCGCATGAGCGCAACCGCAGAGGCCATTCCAGGCAGCCGGCTGGGCCGGTTGTTGGCACAGCGCTACATCCCGCCTTTCAAGCATGAGCTGCCCGGCAACATGGCCGCCATGCTGTCGAATGAGCGGCTGCTCCAGAAACTGCAGGAGAATTGCAAGCTGTTGAAGCGCTGGCTATGGCTCAATGTGAATTTGCAGTCCCGCCTGCTGCGGGACCGCCTGCCTCCACCACCGGCCCGGTTGCTGTGGCTGAGCCCTTCCGGCAACAGTATCGGCGACTCCGTCATGGAGTTAGCCGGACGCGTCCTGCTCGGGGCTTACGAAGTGGACTTGCTAACGGACAAATTCTACGCCGAGCTGTATAGCCACGATAGGTACCTGAGAAGAGTCTTTACGGATCCCAGGGCGATCGACCCTTCTCGCTACGATTTTGCCTTGCAGGATTTCTTCAATACCCGCTCCATCCGTCTAAAATGTCGGCTTTGCCCACGACTGCCCTTTGCCACAATGCAGGGCTTTTTTTGGGGGGCCGATTACAACCGCATTCTGTTCAGTTACTACCGGATTAACCATCTGTTGGGCTATCCTCACACTGAGGATGAATTGCGACCATTGTTGCGGTCACACCTCTTCCTGGAGGACGAGCCCTCCCCATCGCCGCGAGAGCGCGGGCGCAAACGTGTGGTAATGGTCCTTGGCGGAGCCCACGCCGCCCGCACCTATCGCCAGTGGCCCGACGTGATCCGCTGCCTGATCGTGGCCTGGCTGCCCGGGCAAGCCTTCCCGGATTTCATCCTGGTCGGCTCGCGGAATGGGCTGGCCTTTGCCGAACCGGTCATGGCTGCGTTTGGTCCTGGGAAAGCCCAGTCTTTTATTGGGGCCTTGTCCTTGCGCGCCACGGCGCGCCTGATCTCTGACTGCGATTTCTTCTTGGGTCCAGATGGCGGTCTAATGCACTGCGCGGTGTCGTTGGATGTGCCGGGGGTGGCGCTGTTCGCCCGGTCTCGGCCGGATCTCCTCTTGCCACCTAGGACAGACATGCAGCCCATCTACGACCCAACTAGCGTCAACAATACACCCCCGCAAGCGGTGGCAGAGGCCGTCCGCAGCCGATGGGCTGCCCTGGCAATGGCGGGCGCCTTACCGCGGGATGTCGTCGAGATATGAGACGCGGAACTTGGCCAACTCGAGGCGATCGGTGCCGCTGCGCAACTGATAGAGGGGCTTGTTCCCATAGAACGAGGCCCATTGGGAGTAGCTGCTGACGGCCCCCACGATGTAGTCACACTTGGCCAGGGCGTACATGTCGCCCAATGCTGCCACCGGGCCGAACCCAACCGACAACCCCGGAAACTCGTCCCGTTGCCGCGGCTCGTCGCTGCACACCAGGAATGAAACCTTCTTGCCCGGGAACTGCTCCGCCAATTCGTTCATCCATCGCGCGTAGCGCGTAGCCTCGAAGAAGTACTTTCCGCCCTGCCACGTCCGCTGGTCTGCATGGCGAATATGCACGCCAACGACGACTTCCCCTTCCTGCCGCAAGGGCGCCACCGCTTGAGAACTGGCCTGCTCATAAGCCTCGATTGGCCGAAAATAGGCCCGGATCTTCTCGGCGTGCTTCTGCATGGCCGCTGGCGCGCGAAAGATAAAACCGTGCACGAACACGACCCTGGCCTCCGCAATCCGGGCCTGCATTTCCGGACTCTCCAGCAGGATGATGAGCTGCGCGCGGCCCTCCCGCAAGGTCACCGCCTTCTCGCCGAAGACGGGCAGCTTCTCGTTCAGCGCGCTAATCCCGCGGACAATGTGGTAGAACACCCTTGTTTTGCGGATGGCGCCGCCAACCCCAGGAATTACGTCCAGCCAGCTTGGCCCGCTGGCGGCAGGGTAACGGCAGAAAACGTCTCGCCGCGTTGCCTCAAACATCGCCGCGTAGGAATGGAACGTGACGTTGATCACGCGATGCCCATACTCCTCCGCAAAGGCTATGAGATTGGCGAACAGGGCCAAACGGTTGCCCAACCTGCCGCATCTCAGCGCCACAATCAGCAGCTTGCCCTCCTGCGATCGCGCGGGCGCGGGCGCCGAGGGCGGGAGTTGCGGTTGTGAATGTTCATGCTTTGGGGACATCACGCCCGCTTGGTAAATAACCCACCCGGGGTTGTAAAGCACAATGCCCCGCCTCCCGGCGCGCTGCTACCCGTAAGCTGCGTGCTCCGGTGCCCTTGCGCTCAGTGAGCTGCGCCCCCGGGTCGGCTGAGGCCCCCGCAACCGCTTCGTGCATCTCCTCCTCCAGATACGCCTGCCGAACCCGCCACAGCGGCTGCGAAAAAACCCTCGTCTAACTCAGGCCCTCGGAACATACTCGCGCTCCGATGCAACGACCAGTGACGGGAGCAGCATCATGAGAATCCTGGCCATCCAATTCCGCTACCTGGGTGACGCGGCTCTAATGACGCCCGCCCTGCGCGCCCTCCGCGAGCACTATCCAGGGTCCGCTCTCCACGTCCTCGTGGCCGAGGAAGCCGTGCCGCTGTTGGAGCATCTGCCCGGACTTGCCCGCGTCTGGGCTTTCCCCCGGAGACGGGGAAAGGCCAAACCCACCCTGTCCTGGCCGGTCATCCGGGCCCTCCGCCGGGAGCGCTTCGATCGTTCGGTGGATTTCGGTGGCAATGACCGCGGGGCCATTGTCAGCCTGCTCTGCGGTGCCCGAGAGCGCCTGGGGCCCTTATGGCCGGGCGGCTTCCTGGGGCGGCGCTTTTGCTACACCCACACCCATCGCATGCAGTTCGGGGGACACCAATCACTCACCAACTTTCAGCTCCTGTCAGCTTGGGGCATTGCCGCGCCGGAGTATCCGCGGCTCGAAATCTGTCCTGATCCCGCCCTGGCTAAAGCCGCCGAGCAACTGCTGCCGCGCCCGGCGATTCTATGCCACCTGACCACCAGCCAGCCGAAGAAGGAATGGCCGCTCGGGCATTGGGCCGAGCTTTACCAACGTGCCGCCGCCGCGGGGCTGGAAATCGTGTTCTCGACCGGCATCACCCCCCGCGAGCAGGCGCTGCTGGAAGACCTGAAACAGCAGCTTCCAGGTGTGCGCACGGTCCCTGTTATCCCCGACCTGCCGACCTTCCTGGCGGTGCTCAAGCGCGCGCGATTGTTTATCAGCGGGGATACCGGCCCTCTGCATTTTGCCGCGGGCCTTGGGGTGCCGACCATTGGCCTCTTCGGCCCCTCCCCGGCCGACAAGTGGGCCCCGCTGGGCCAAGAGCATCGGGCGTTACAAGCCGATCGTTGCGCTTGTGGTGTGGACACTTCGGTTTGCCTCAGTGCGAGTCCCTGCATGGCCGCCATTTCGCCCGAGGCCGTCCTGCGCTTGGTGCTGGACGGCTCCGCCTCCGCCCCCGACACCCCCCGCTAACGCCACTTCACTATTCTCTGTGGAGCGGCGAAAGCACAACCGCGGTGGCCGAATACGGCGGGAATTTGCACGAGAATTCCGCCGCCACGCCGGCAAGAGTTGTCTGCGCAATGTCCGGCGAACCGGTTCCCGTGCGGGTAGCCTCGTCCTGCGGAATGCCGTAGGAATATATCGTCGCCCCGGATTCCGGCTGGAAGCCTGCGATTGAAAAGTCCGCCTTCAATGTGGCGCCCGGGCTCTTGTTGATGACCAGCAGCGCCAAGGTGCCGTCGGCGCGCCGCGCCGCATAAGCCGACAGCAGCTTGTTATCGCTGTCCGCGCGCACAATCCGGTCCCCACCGCGCGCAAAATATTTCAGCAGCTTGAACGTGTAAAACGTCGGGTAGCGCGTGTCGTTGCCGCACATGATTCCGTGGTCGCCGTATTGCCGCCAGCCGTAAAGTGACGGGCTGTTGTTGGCGTTGCGGTCCTGACCGTTACGAAAATCCCACCACAGGAACGAATTGAATTCCGTCTGCGCAATCTGCCCGAAACTATCCGCCAGATAGAGCGCATTGACCAGGCTGGTGGTCTGTTTGCCCGTCTTCTCGCCAATGGAATTGTTCTCCGTGCAAAGCACTTCCACATTGGTATGCGCCGGGCCGAAATAAGTCTTCAACTGCCGCCGCAAAGCCGCTGCGTCCGCACTCCACTTGGCAGTGGACTGCAAGAGGGACGCGTCATTTTCCCAGCCGGACAGACAAACCGGGTAACGATGGCCGATCACAAAATCCGGCCTTACGCCAAGCTGCGCCAAGGTCGCCAGCATTTTGGGTGTCCAGCCCTGGTAGCTTGTGATGATGAACGTGCCGAGTTGCATCTCTTTAAGAGCATCCAGCGGGACGCCGGCTCGCTCCTGCCAGGTCATGGCGGCGACCACGCCGATCTTGATGCCCGGGTCGGCGGCCTTCATCTGAGTGAAATACTCCTTGGTGCGCCGGGCGTAATTCACCGGGTCGTGCGGGGGCGAATTCTCATCGTGCTCCCAGTTGCCGTAGTTTTCATTCCCGATTTCCCAGTATTTGAAGCCGCAGTGATTGGTGATGTTGGCGCAACGCACCCACGCCGCCGCCTCCTCCGGCGTGCCGGAACCATAATTGACCGTGATGAAAACCTGCGCGTGGATGTTCGTGGCAACGTGCATGAAGCTTGAAAACGGCGTCGCCCACGTCCAGAGATTCTTGCCGTTCCTGTTCAACGCCCAGTGATAATCATCCGCAGGCGAACCGCCCGGCCACCGAAGCGCCTGCACCTCCAGTTCGCGCAGGGCGGAAACCGTCTCCGGCGTGTCGAGCAGCCCGTCCCACATCACCGCATTGATGCCGAACAACCGCGCGTCCACCGTCTGCACCACCTGCCCCGCATCCACCCTCACCCGCACTTCTTTGGTAGCGCCCCTGCGTTCCGTCCCGCCTGAGTGGAGCTTGGCGCTGTCGCGGCGGCACAGGAGCGCAACCTTCAGGCTGCAGAAGCGTGAAACGCGAAGCAGACGCTGAGATTTACCAGTGCCCCCTCCCAATTCCATGCTGCTGCAGCCTGAAGGCTGCGCTCCCAAGCCGCCATCCGCAAACTGCGTCCCATGGCCCCAACTACAACATGGCCCCGCGCTTGCCCAAGCGACCAATGCAACAGGGATGAGTGCAGCCATCCTTCTGCATTCTGCACTCTTCATTCTGCCTTCGCCTTCCCCCTCCACACCCAGTCGCCGTTCTGAATGTCAACCGAGCCATCCTGGTTGAAAGCGGCCTCGCCGTCGTCGTCCTTTTCATTCCACCCGACGGAGTAAAGGACGAACGCCCCGTCCGCCTCTCGGCGATATTTCAGCGGCTCACCTCCAATCACGTCGTGCGGAACCTTGGCGATGAATTGCGGCGCCAGCGCATCGAGCGAATCCGGAAACGCCCCCCGCGCCAGCCGGCAGCGCTCCAGCGCAATCGCCGTGCGCGCCAGGTCCACCGACGCCTGGCCGCATGCAAATTTCGGCGCGGCATCGCCCAGCACCGGCAGTATCAGCCGCTCGAACAGATTGAACGGACCGGCAGCTTCAGCCCTCAGTGCCGCCTCCCCACGACGGGCCGTCGCCGGCGAAAAAGTCCCCCGGCCCGCACCCGCCAACGGGACGCAAAACTCCTCCATCGCGCGGGCGCAGCGATACTCGTTTTGATAAAACCAGCCGGCAGGCATCCAACGAACGACCCACCCGCTCGGCAGCTTCACCTGGAGTTTATTCCCGCCGAAATCAATCAAGGCCTGCAATTCCTGGAATCTCTCCCGGTGCCGACGCAGGAATTCCAATTCGTCCGCCTGACCTCCCAGTTCCCCCTTCATGCTCAGCCTCCAGGCTGCGGCAAAATCCACCTTCGCCAGTTCCGCCTCGAGCGCGGCCAGTTGAGCGTCCGACCACCGGTGTGCCGCCAGCCCTTCCCAGACCGGCTGGAGCATGAGCTGCACCATCGCAATCCGAACCAGGTGCGAAATCAGGAGCGGCTCCGTGCGAACCTTGTCCGCCAGTTCCAACCCGAGCCGCACATCCTCCAGCGCCTTGTCCACCTGGCCGTTTTGCAACTCGGCCACGCTGCGCAGTTGCAGCACCTGGGCGCAACTCTTCAGGGCGGCCAAGTGCGGCAGGTAAATCATCATCGGCGATTCACTGTCGTAATTGATCGGATACCGCGAGTAAGGCATCTCGCAGGCGACCCGCAACTCCTCAATCACCCCATCATATTTGCTCAACGCGAGCAGCACGTCCGCCGCCGGCGACTGCGCTTGCGCCGGAACCGGAAACGCATCGGCCCTGCCCGCTAGGTCGCGGTAATACCTTTGCCAGCCTTCCAGCCGGGTGAACGTCCCTTTGACTCGGTCCCCCGCGCAGTTGGTCGGTCCGGCCGAACCTACGGTGATTGGCACGCGCATCCGCGCGTCGAAGTGCGCATCGCGCTTCTCGGCGGGGATGAGTTTCCCCTCCCGCGTCAGAAGCTGCCCGTAGCTCGTGAACACGATGGGCGTCATGGCAAAGTTCTGTTCGTCCGGCACCGGCGGCGGCACCACGCCGGCCAGGTTGAACCGTTCCCCTCTGGCTTCCCACTTGTGCTTGAACTGGTTCCACGCATGCCACCCGCGCCAGTCTTCCTCGGCGTAAAACAGCGCAATCGAAGCGATGAGGCAGGCCCCAACCAGACGGACTGGCTTTAGAATCCGCCAGCGACAGACCCAGCGGCCCACTACCCACACGCCGAGAAAGGCCGTAGCCGCGGCCACGCTGACCCCAAACAGGAAAAGCAACGGCTGCATCCAATCCGAAAAGCTCCGCCGCCCGCCGGGCAGGAACTGCGTGACCGTCAGGAGGACCAAAAAGGTCGCTGCCATTAGAATCAGCCAGAGGCGCAAATAGCGCGGCCCTGTTCTCGCCTTCTTCCACCAGCTTTCAGGTTCTTCATTCATAGCTTATCGTAGCAGCCGACGTGAGGGCGTGTTGCCCAACCCACTTCGTTGGGAGGGCGAGCGTCCTGGCGAGGCCAAACTTCTCCAGACTCTTTGAGAGTCAGGGCTCGCGAAAACGCTCGCCCTCCCTAGAATGGGTCTTCTGCCAATCTCAAGTCAGCACGCCTCAACGCTCAGTTCTTTGGGCAACGCGCCCGTGAGTCGGCTCATTCGTCTTAGGCAGAGCGGACTTACGTCCGCTGCTACACCATCAAACTCTCAACGCGCTCGCTGCGCGGCCGTGGCACCGGGAAATTAGACCGGTCAGCGCCGCTTGGCTCACGCGAGCCAATCAGTTTTCCGGTTCGTCTGGCGTTGGGCGTGGAGTTGCATTCGGACGATTCCGGCATGAGCCAGTCGCTCTTTATCGCCGAAGGACGAACGGTTCCTCCTCACCGGCGAGGCGCGGCATCGAGGATTGATACGCCAGGTCGCCCTTCAAGACCCGTTACTCCATCAGGCAGTAGTTGGTGCTCGTCCACCTGCAACGTCCCGATCACGGCCTGCGAGTAGGCGTTGATGCGCTCAAACCACGTCCACGAGGCGACAGGATGACGATCCCGTGGAGGTTGAGGTGTCGATGAAATGGCTTCCAAACCAGAGCGGCTTGGAGTAAACATGGATTAGTAAGCGATGAGTGCGACTGAACGCAGGCAAAAGGCTCGACGACGAAAAACGGCAGAAGCTGGTTCGTATTCAGAACCCACTGGACTGCATTACCGGCTGAATGAGGAAGCCCCCGGCCGAAACACGGCACCCCAACCCTACAAAGTCGTTTCACTCTTTTCAGGGGTGATGGGTCTTGACATTGGTTTGGAGAAAACGGGCCGGTTCGAGGTCATCGCTTGCGTTGAGAAGGAGAAGGCGTTTGCCGACTCGATTGAGGCCAACAAGAAGGCAGGCAGAATCCTCGGCCGGCCTGTCGTGCTTCACCGCGATATCACGCAACTCGAACCTGCTGAACTGATGGCCGCAGTTGGCATCAGACCCGGGGAACTGGACTTACTGGTCGGAGGACCACCCTGTCAGTCCTTCAGCACAGCGGGCAAGCGCGGCACGGTGCAAGACCGCCGAGGCACGTTGCTTTGGCAATTCCTTCGCTTTGTAGAGGTGCTGAGGCCGAAGTTCTTTCTGATGGAGAATGTCAGGGGACTGTTGTCAGCAGCACTTCGACATCGTCCAATCGCGGAGCGACCCGAAAAAGGTGGACTGCCGTTGGAGCCGGACGAACAAGCTGGCTCTGTCGTGCGCGCTTTTGCCGGGGATTTGCACCGGATCGCAGCGGCGAAGTACCACATGGATTGCTTCGAGGTGAATGCTGTGAACTACGGTGCGCCTCAGCTTCGTGAACGCGCGCTGTTCATTGGCAATCGCTTCAATGCGGTCGTGGAGTTTGTGACACCAACCCACGCTGCGCCTAAAAACGCGAACGCAGGCGACACATTACCTCTGTTCGCTGCCAGCGAGGCCGACGCGTTGCCATGGCGGACGCTAGGGGAGGCTTTGGCGGGACTCACCGACCCGAATCCCGTGGTCATGGATTTCAGTCCGCGCAAGAAGCGCTATCTGGCGTTGGTTCCGCCCGGTTCGAACTGGCGGAGCCTGCCGCTGGAACTCCAAAAGGAGTCGATGGGCAAGGCTTGGATTGCCAAAGGCGGTCGCTCCGGATGGTGGCGGCGGCTCACTTTCGATCTCCCATGCCCGACGCTCGTTACGATGCCAAACCACGCCGGCACTTCTCTTTGTCACCCGACGGAGACCCGAGCCCTGACCTTACGGGAGTATGCACGCATTCAGGAATTCCCCGACGATTGGGAAATCTGTGGCACACCTGCCGAGCAATACGCTCAGGTCGGCAACGCCGTGCCTGTGCGTCTTGGCGAAGTCGCTGGCAAAGTCATTGCCCCGGAGTTGGACGCACTTGCCAAGCGTGGGTTCGAGCCGTACTCCACCAGCCCGTCCGCCTACCGCATTGTCTATGTGCAGTCGCACGTTCGCACCCGACAGTGGTTCAAGAACGGCAAGACTTACGTTTGGCAGGACGGAGAGGGGGAAGACAACGACAAGCCGAGCTACGGTGCGCCAAAGACGAAACGGCGGAGCAAAGTGCTGATTGGAAACTGATGCCATGCCACATTCAGGGACGGCCAACCCACTCTTTGACTTGCTGAAGTCACAGATTCGTCGATACGAGCCGGGTGAAGTCATGCGGCTCTTTGCCTTGGTTGCGAAGGAGCGTGTCAACGCGCTCGCGGACGTCCTCGCTAGATACATCAGCACGAACCTTCCTGAAGCCATCGCGAAACGCAATGGAGTCTCAGATTACCGGACCAACCCATACGTCTTGCTTACGTGCGCCAGTGTGATGAAACTCGCCGACCCCGCACGGTTTGCCGACTTCCTTTTCAACAACAAGCTGTACATGGGGCTAGAGACTTCCTTTGGCAAGTCGATCGAGGCGGCCATCTTGGGTTTCTACCCGTTGGACTGCGAGCAGTCGGCTAAGTGGGCTGACCCTCCGGAAAAGGTCGCGGAGGCGCAGTCTCTCGTCGGGCTGTCCCGCGAGCAGAAAGCCAAGCGTCGCCGTCAGTCAGTGTGGCGCGAAATCGACAAGTCCTGCGTTGTTGGGAAGCGGCGCTACCTTATCTCCGTCAAGAGCGGACCAAACTGCATCAACGACACGCAAGTTCAGGCGATGACGGACGCCATTACCACCAACCACGCGAAATGGCTTGAACAGTCTAAACGGACCTACCCGCAGGTAGACGGTCTCGATATTATCATTGGCCTTACCTACGGCACCGAGCGAACCACGAACAACAAGGAGAACCAAATTCTGGCTAAACTGATGGGCACAGGTTTCGCGGAGGAAGACCGCCGCAGGTTCCCGGGAGTTCTCATTGCGCGTAAAGGGCGAGTCACGCGCGTTTACCGTCAGGTCGGCAGGGGGTTTTGGGCTTCTATTGGATGCCCATCACAGCCGATCGAGTCGCAGTTTGTTTTCCTTGAAGTATTACTTGCTTTAGCAAAGGCGCTGAACTTGGCTGCAAGGCAAGCCGACCTTGAAACGCGGATCAACCTTAAGATCCAAGCGCTCTCCACCGCTCTGTCGGGCCTGATGTTCCCACGGAAGGGACTTCCCACATGGGTTTCAGGTTCCTTCTCGGACACCGAACTCTTCTGGTTCGCAACCGCGCTGACCGCCTTTTACGACGAAGGCATTTAGCCTGTGGAACGACTACTTCGGAAAGAACTACCTGGCGGCAGCTTTGTTGGCGTAAGCAAGGAACGCTCGAAGCGGATGCGGGCTGTCCGCGGACGCGGTAACAAGACCACCGAAAATCGGCTTCGCAGCGCCCTCGTGCGGACTGGCGTTCGCGGATGGCGACTGGCCCCAAGGGAAATAAGCGGCCAGCCAGATTTCTACTTTGTGAAGGCTCGCCTGGCAGTTTTCGTCGACGGCTGCTTCTGGCATGGTTGCCCGCGCTGCGGACACATTCCGAAGACGAACGGCAAGTTCTGGCGGGCGAAAATCCGAAGAAATCGGGCTCGCGATCACATGATCACTCGCCAACTGCGGGCTTCAGGGCTCAGCGTCGTGCGGATTTGGGAGCATGATCTCCAGAAGGACATCACCGGCTGTCTGCGACACCTAAATTTGCACCTGCAGCAATAGCTCTCAGGCTAGAACCCATCTCATGCGCCTGACGCGCGGGCTGTGTTCGTCATGGTGGTTGTTGGCTAAGTCGAAAGTCCTGCCATCGCTTGGCGGTCGATGCAGCCGGATTGCGCCCGGGAGCCTTTGATGGTCGCGCGGTCGAGCCGCAGGGGAATGAACCGGCGCTCCTGGTTCAGGGGGTCGCGAAACCGGAACGTGCCGGCCTCCAACTGCGCCCAGTCCGAGCCGAACGCATTCGCTGAAATGCAGAGCACGAGCACACGGGAGTGCTCCAGCCCTTCCTCGATCTTCGCCGGGATGCTATCGCCGGGCTTGAGCACCCATTCATCAAACCACACCTTCAGCCCGTCCTGCCGCAACCGCTCCGCCAACGGGCGCACCACCGCCTTGTCCTTCGCGCTGTGGCTGAGAAAGAGATCATGTGTGAAATCTTCAGTCATATCTGGTGTTCGCTGCTAAGCATTATCTCGTTCCCCCTTCAAGGCTGCCTCGATTCTTTGGACTAGGTTCTCCATGCCTTCAAGCCCTTCCGGGCTGCGGGGAAAGCGGGCAATGGCATTTTTGAACTTGTCGGTCCGAATGCCAAGATGCTCGCCTGCCCGGAGGATAATCGGAAGCGTCGCAGCCGCTTTTTGCCAAGCGTTAACGTTTCGATTACCGCAGTACTCACGCGTCGCAGCGCGGCCGATCGCTGCTTCGTCACTCTCAGCGGTTTCGGGCTCCCGGCTGAGAAGCTGGACCCATTCCTGGGAGTCCTTGTAGTCCCATAGCGCTCGATGAAATTCCTGGATCGCTCGAAGCACCTCCGTCCGGTCCAGACCATCCGCGCCCAGTTGATCGAGCCCCTTCATCGCTACTCGCGTCCGCGCCGACCTTCGGAGGGCGTTCCTCTTCGGTGGCTGCGGCCATTTCGCCGGATGTCGGCAAGCATCCAGGAGCTTCGGGTACTCCGGACCGCGGTTTCTGGGGAGCCAATTGATGTAAAGGAATTGCGCCAGGGAACCTCTGATGGGGGCATCGTCGAGCCGCAGGGGAATGAAACGGCGCTTCTTGTTAAGCGGGTCGCGAAACCGAAACGTGCCCGCCTCCAACTGCGCCCAGTCTGAGCCGAACGCATTCGCCGACATGCAGAGCACCAGCACGCGCGAATGCTCCAGCCCTTCCTCGATCTTCGCCGGGATGCTGTCGCCGGGCTTGATCTCCCATTCATCGAACCACACCCTCAGCCCATCCCGGCGCAACCACTCGGCCAGCGGCCGCACCGCCGCCTTGTCCTTCGCGCTGTGGCTGAGGAAGACATCGAATTGGAAATTCTCGCTCATCTCGTTGAGCTTAAGCAGACGATCTAGCTCCAAACTCCTCCGTGTGAAGCACTTTCAAGGTTTCCAGTTTTGTCTCCCCAAGGTCATCGTTATTCCTCTCCATCTCGACCACTGCCCAGAATGGCTGTTGGTGGTTGTTCAGATTAAACCCCTGGACTGCCAGCCTTTGTTTTATTTGATCAAGACACCCCTGCTCAGTGACAGCCCGACACGCTGCTTCTGTGCCGACTGACCCCCGTCCCGCGAGGAGCATAAGCATCACGCTTGCGTCGCGAGGATGTGGGCCGCGTACAACCAGGCCGAAGTCGCGCCGGTATCGGTGTTCCTGCTCAGGAAATCCGGCAGGCAACCAGAGGCGGCCATCCATGTGGACGTCAACATGCACATCGCGGAGATCCTCACTATTCGGGTTGGGCCTAAACGCAAAAGCTGGTTTCCAGCGTTGACAGAACTCTGCCAGCAATCTTCCCGTCCAGCGGTTTGCCTTCGGACTTCCCAAGCAATAGAAATTGACAGGAGTGAAGCAGACGTCGGCTTCATAGTCTCCAGGGTCCACGAGGTCGGGCAATCGGGTCAGGCTCGAAACCAAGCCAAATGCGTAAATTAGTCCTCGAATTCCGACGTGGTCTGAAGATGTGCGACGAAGTTTTGGATAGCCTCCGCCTTTCTGGCGAGCTTGCCTCCACGAGAGTGGGCTGGCTGCCACAACGCACTTCCTATCCAAGGAGGCAATGCTATCGGGAAGAAGCATTTCCTTCAGGAGCGTAACGAGCGTGTCTTTGTCGCCAAGTTCTGCATTCAGGCTGCCCCTTAAAGCTACGCGAAGCGCGTTCAGTCCTTCGGCCGTGTTCTCGTACTTATGCACCCGGAACTGCCGGAGATCGAACGGCAGATTCTCGCGAGCGTCCTGAGTGAGCAAAACGAGCCGCTTCTTCTGTGAAATTGCCAGTGCCACCTCGTAAACCACGTTGCTGTTAAGACCTGTGAGATCCGCAACGCATACTGAGGCTTCTTGAATACCTCTTACAATGCCTTCCATTACGTTCAGATGGGTTTGCTGGTCTGCACGGAGGGCTTTCAATCCAACGTTCTCAGCAGCCTGGGAGATCGCTTTCTCATAAACAGGATTGAGATCCTGCGCGAACGGCATCATCACAAAACAAGTGTTCATAGGCAGATTTAAATGCTTGGCTTTGTTACCTCCGAAAACGCATGAATCCATCCTGAGACGGCACCAAGTGCCGCTCCTGGCTCAGGGGGTCGCGAAACTGGAACGTGCCCTCCTCCAATCCCGACCAATAGGGACCCGAGCCGAGCGCAATCCCCGACATGCAAAGCACCAACACGCGGGGGTGCTCCGGCCATTGCCCGAGGAAAGGCTGAAGGCTGAAGTTCCGATGGGCTTTCTTCGCTCTGTTGAATGAGGCAATCCTTTCAGGATTGAGCAGAGTGCGCGGCCCTGAATTCTTTGCCTTCGAATGAAACTGGGGCACCATGAGCCGGCTGGGCGGCAGCGTTTCCTGGCTAACAGGTACTTGTAATGGTTCATCTGCCATGACGGACCCTTGGGCGGATAATGGGGGCAAGGGGACGAGTTTGTCACGCCAAATCGGAAGGGGAGTGAACAGCGAAGACGCGAAGGAAAGGGCGAAGGCTAACTGCTAATCGGCGTAGAGGAAATGGCTCAGGAGGAAGGGGGTAGGTGGCCTTGGCGCTTGACCAGCGCCAAGACCCTGGGCTGGGCGGCGCGAAACGCGTCGTGCAATTCCTGGATGTCGGCGAACCGGAGGCGCTCAAATGCCGCACGTAAATCCGCTTCGCTCACCCGTTCGTGTCTCAGGAGGAACTCGATGTCGGAGAGGTCTTCAGGGTCGGCGCCCCGCATCATCTTGGTGAGGACCAGGTCAAGCGTCGCCGGCCGGAGGAGCTTCAAGTGGGTAAAGGAACCCGGGATGGGGAGCCGACGATTGAGCCAGTCGGGGAGCAGGAACACGTCCTCCTCTGTGAAAAGGTGAGTCAGGTAGAGGCCGCGGGCCGCCAACTCGGCGTTGGTGGTATCTCGGGCGCTCCAGAACTGCTCATCAGCACGTAGTTGGGCCAGTTGGGCCAACGGAATGATCGCGTCCACGTCCTGAGTGGTCTCGTGCCGAGGTTCGTGGGAGGGGAAGCCCAGCGCGAGGGCGGCGCGCCCGTACAGCGTCAACTCGACCGGGTGATTGAGGTGACGGTCAAGGGTTTGCAGGATGAAGAGCGGGCTATTCACGGCGGTTAAGCCACTGCGGCGGCGCATAGCCGTCGCGCGTCAGGCCCGGCAGGATGGCGAAGCGTGTCCAGTGCGGGAGGGCGTCGGTGCGGACACGACGCCGCGGATGGAGCCGCCTCCGCAAGGTCGCCCACGGCTCCAACGCTGCGTCCACCCGCTCGCAGGCGGCGGCGATGTGGAGCAGGACTGGTTCGACGCGTTCCATCTCCGCGAGGCGTGCCAAGCGCTGAGGTTCCACACGGGGCGAGGAAAGCAACTGGGCCGCAGCGCGAATCAGCCACGGCTCATCCGGCATCTGGCCTAGACACAGAGCGACGCCGATTTCTTCGTCAGGGATGCTCGGGTTGTCTCGTGGGAGCGAGGGATCGAAGTCGCGCTGGTAGTGTGTGGCGCCCCGTTCCACCGCGGTCTTCAGGAGCCATTCCGGCAGACGGTCCCCGGCCCCGCTCAGCCGCGCCAGTCGGATGGCCAGGCCCGACACATGGGCGGTGTCTCCCAGTTTGTGGGCCAGCGTAGGGGCCGAGGCTTGGTCCTTCAGTTCCATCGGCAGCAGTATATCAGAATGGAGCCTGAAGCGTGAAGCGTGAAACGTGATGCGTGATCTATCTGGGCGCAAATCAGGTCTTAAACAAGGATGATGGGGCTGAGGTGCACGAGTAACTTGAATACGGCCGCAGAATCCCCATGCCCCACGGCGACCGGACCCTATCTGAGCCCTGGATACGGATTTGGACCTCCAGCAACGACTTGGCGCAATCGAGGCGCAGAGAAGCGTTGGCTCCGCAAGTCCCTGGCTGCCAATGGGATGCGCTCAAACCTTTGTGACGATGCTGCCAGATAAATATCCTCAGGGCGCCCGCGATGCCCTGGCTGACCCCTCCGCTACCGCGTGCGGGCCTCACCGGAGCCTCCCCGTAGCACCTCTGATCGCCGATCAGAGGTGCTACGGGGAGGCTCCGGTGGGGCTCCGGCGGGGCTGCCGCCCTGTCAGCGGGAATGGGCAAGGGGGTTGGCGGCGGGTGGGGGCCAAAGGCTGGTCTTTTTGGGGAGCCAATCTGGGCCAGGCCAGAGGTGTCAACCGAGAGCGCGGCAATCGGCGAAGGAGCAAGGCCGAGGCGGAGCTTGGCCGCTGATTCTACCGACTGGCCACCTTTCCGCAGGGCGTGAGGGCGGTGGTCGGGGTCGCAGACGTCAGGAAAGCGACTCCAGGGGTTACGTGCGATAGCCACACCCTGCCCAGCGCGGCTGCCCCGGCATTGAGCATTCCCGAGTCGAAGGCCAGCTAGGCGCAACCTCAAAGCGCCCCCAGCCAGCGCCATACCCTGTTCTTGGCAGCTAGGTTCAAACCGACCAACAGAGCGGCGCCGGCGGCCACCAGGGCGAAAAGGAATGCCGGGCCGCGCAGAAAAGCCGTACCGGTGCCGCCCGGGCTCGGAACCCATGCCACGGCCAGGTGAAAGAGCCAGTACCCACCAACCGCTGCCGCCGCGCCGTAGCCGAGACCATCAAGCAGCCCGAGCCAAAAGACCCTCTTCTCGCGTCGCCCGGCTTCGACCCAAGGTTCTTGCGCTTGGGCCCCCGGTGCCCCGCCTTCCCGCATTCGGACGCCCGGAGCGCTGGCCTTCCCCTCCACAGCAATCTGCGCCCGAAGGCGAGCGGCGAAAGCCGGCGACAACCTGGGCTGTGCCAGCGTGCGGGCCAGCTTTTCCTCGAGCTGCTCCCATTGACGGCGCAGGGCCTGGCATTCCGGACAGACTGCCAAATGCGTCTCGACGTCGCCTGCCTCGGGCGCCGGGAGCTGACCGTCCAGGTATTGCAGCAGCCGCTCTTCGTCTTGCGGCGAATGGAAACTAACTTGTGGGTCCATAAAGGGGCACCGACGCGGGAGCGCGCCGGGAATTGATCTTGAGCAGTTCTTTCTTGGCGCGATGGAGAAAGGTTTTCACCGTGCCCAGCGGCACGCCCAACAAGGCGGCCACCATCTCGTAGGATTTCTGTTCCATGTAAAAGAGCGTGATCACCTGCCGGTATTTCTCCGGCAGTTGGCGGAGCATCTGGCGCACGTCCATTTCCAGGCCGGACTCCGGGTCGCTGGATTGCAGGGCAGGCACGCTGTCTATCGCCGCTGCGAAACCCGGTTCGTCCATCGAGACCGTTGGGTGCTGGGCGCGCCGTTTCAACTCCGTGAGGCAGGTATTGCGCGCGATGGTATAAATCCAGGTGGAAAGCGAAGCCCCGCCGTGGTAGCCGGGCAGCCCTTTCCAAGTGCGCAGCAGAGCTTCCTGCGCCAAGTCCTCGGCCTGAGTCTCGTTGCCGATCATACTGTACGCCAGATGAAAGACCTTTACCGAATACCGCTCCACTAGCAGCTCGAACGCTGCGTGATACTGGCCAGCCGCCAGGTGTTGGCGGATGTCTCCGTCCACTGATTGCGGCGGCGGTCTATCAGTCACAAGCGGCGCTGCTTTGGCCGGGCCGCCCACCGCGGGCATGCCCTCGGCCTGGTTTTGGTGTCGGTCCTGAGCTTTATACTGCGCCGACCGGGCCAGGGTTTCAAAAACATTCGTGAAACAATCTCGCCTCCGGGCAAGTCACAATCCACAGCACTCTCGGCACGTCGCCGGCGAGAGCAGCAATGCATAAACAACCAAAAGAAAGCATCGAACTCTATGGAACCTGAAACACTAAGCCTCCTGATTCCCATCATCAGCATCATCATGGGCGTCGGCATCGGGATGTTGGCGATCTATCTCGGCTACCGCAAACGCAAGGAGCTCTACACCTGCTACCACCTGGAACGGATGGCGGCGATCGAGAAAGGCATCGAGTGCCCGCCCTGGCCTGAACGCCTCCTGGCTGACGAGCAGGCATCCCCATCCCCATCCCCACGGCGGCACTTGCTCAAGGGCTTGGTCTGGCTCTTCATCGGCCTGGCAGGCGCGGTCGCCGTCTATGCCACGTTCGACCTTCGCCACGCCCTTTTCGGCCTGATCCCAATCGGCATCGGCCTCGCGCACCTCATTTACTATTTCGTCGAGGGTAGAAGGGAAGCCGAAGCGGCGGAGCAAGCCTCGTCGGCGCCCAGGACTTAAACCGGTTGCCGGAAATCAGTCCTCTCGACTGGGCAGGGCGGCGCGCAGGTCATGGCGGTAGAGGCCGATTTTGTCGAGTGGGATGGGTTGGAAACCGAGGTTCCACGCCGGGGAGTCGCTCTTGAGCGCGAAGTCCCCGGCCTGGGCCGGTTTGCCGGGCGGGTGGACGAATGAGGGGACGGCGTTGGTGAGGTTGTTTTCCAGGAGCGGCATCCCGGGCGTGGCGTGCCAGTACGTATTAAGCCACTTACCGATACAAATGTTCCGCGCGACCATGTTGTTCTCGGGCGGCACGCCTTTGAAGGCGGCGCCGGTGATGGCCGGGCCGGCGGGCGGGCCGTAATACTGGTCGAGCGTCTGGAGGGCGGGATAGCGCTCGCGGTAAAGCGTGAGCGGCACTTCCATGAGCCGCTGGCGCATGGTCTGATCCACCATGCCATGCCAGACGGGAGAGGGGTCGAGGCCGCGGCCATCGAGTTCGACGGCGTAGTCGCAATCCACGAAGATGTTGTTGAGGACCTGGTGGTCGCGCCCGCCGCCCAGGAACGCGGCGCGGTGCACCTTGTAGAAGACGTTGCCGAAAATCTCGGTGCCGCTGACGCAGTCATCCATATAAACACCCATCGAGCCCATGCCGACGCCGCCGGTGTCGTGGACGAAATTGTAGCGGATGCGGTTGCCGCGGTAGGTGTAGTCGCGCCCGGTGTAGATAGCGCCGACGTCGCCGGTCTCCAGCGCGTAATGGTGGATCTCATTGAACTCGATGGAGTGGTCGTTGCCGTTGAAGAGGATCGCGCAGTGGGGGTGGTCGTGGATAAGGTTGTGCGAGGCGCGCTGGCCGACGCCGCCGATGAGCACGGCCGGCACGTAGCACTTGGACCAGCGGCCCTGGCGCGCGAAATGGCAGTTCTCGACGAAGTGTCCGCCGGGGTGGAGCGTCTGCCGGTCGCCGCCGTCCATTGAAACGCCGCCGTCGCCCGTGTCGAAGATGTCGCAGCTCAAGACGCCGTGGCCGTCACCGCCTTCGATGGTGACGCCGTAGTCGCCGATGTCGCGGATGAGGCAGCCGGCGATAAGATTGCTGGTGCCGCCGCGGATTTGGACAGCGCTGCCGCGGGTGGCTTCGAGGATCAGGCCGCGGAAGGTGACGTGGGAGACGCCGGTGAGCTTGAGCAGCGGCGCGGACAGGAGGGAGAGGAGGGTCTCGGGGGCGGGCCCGCGAGTTTGTGACGCCGAACCTTGAGCGTCGAGCTCCGAACCTTGAACCTTGAACTGCGGGGAAGGCGGGGGCCAGAAGTAGAGGAAGCCGGTTTTGCGGTCGAGGAACCACTCGCCGGGCTGATCGAGTTCCTCGAGGACGTTGAGGAAGTAGAAACGCTGGCCTTTGCGGAAGCTGTACATGCCGTAGGGCGGGGCGGTCTTGATAAGGCGACGGTCGAGGTCAATGGAGGCGACGCGCTCGTAGGAGTTGGCCCAGTCCCAGGACCAGTAACCGTGGACCCACAGGTCGCTCGTGTCCTTCCACCGGCGGGGGCGGTCGCCGCTATAGGCAAATCCCTCTTCCAACTTGCCGACTTGGCCGCCGTGTTCGTCTTTCCCCGCGCCCGCGTCAGGGTAGCCGGCAATCTGCTCCCATTCACCCTCGTTGGGCCAGCGTGCGAGGGTCATCGGGCGGGCACCATAAAACAGCTCGCAATGGGCCGGGGTGAGCGGGCGGCCGAAACCTCGGGACCGCATCTGGCCGAAGTCAGTGATGCCGAAGGCTTTGAGGTCTGTCTGCACAACATGCGTGCGTGCGGCTTCGGGGAGGCGGGCAAGGATTGCGGGATCGGTGACAGGTTCAAAGCCGGACAGTTTCCGGCCACCGATCAGCCGAACGGCCTCTCCGGGACCGGCGCCCCAGATGACGGGAGCGTCCGGTGTGCCGGAGTCGGCGGCAGTGAGTTCGAGGGCGTTGGTGCGGAGGTATTCGCCGCCCCCGATCCAGATGGTGAGGCCGCCCTTGGACGGCTTGCCGCCCTCCTTGAGGCTTCGGGCCACGTCGCGGGCACGTTCAAGCGTGGCAAAGGGTTTGGCTTGCGTTCCGGCGTTGGTGTCCCTGCCGACGGGGGAGACGTACAGCTCTGCCGCAGGACAGGGCAGTGCGAGAAGCACTGATGCGCCGAGGATCAGAATGGCCGTCACAATTGCTCCATCGCAGCGTCCATCGCCGCGAAGAGCTGGCCCATCGTCGCCTCCGTTTCGTCTCCCATATTCGAGATGCGGAAGGTGGTGCCTTTGATCTTGCCGTAGCCGCCGTCAATCAGGAAGCCCTGGTCCTTGACCAGCTTCTGCAGCTTAGGCACATCCACCACGCGCCCGCCGGGCCGAGCGCCGTTGCTGACGCAGGTGAGCGTGAGCGACTCGAAGCCCTTTTCGGGGAAGAGCAGGAAGCCGTGTTTGCCCGCCCAATCGCGGGTCATCTGGTTGGTGCGGCGGTGCCGCGCATAGCGCGCCTCCAGCCCTTCGGCGAAGATGTCCTGGAGCTTGGATTCCAGCGCATACACGTGGCCGATGCTCGGCGTGCTCGGCGTCATGTTCTGCTCGGCATTCTTTTGGAACTCCACGAAGTCGAAATAATAGCCGCGGTCCTTCATGGTCGCTGCTCTCGCCCGGGCGGCAGGGGAGCAGACGAAAATAGCCGTGCCGGGCGGCAGCGCGAAGGCCTTTTGTGTCCCGGCCAGCAACACGTCTATGCCCAGCTCATCAAACTTGAGCGGCACGGCGGTCATCGAGCTGACGGAATCCACGATGAACATCACGTCCGGGTATTTCTGCTTCAGGGCGGCGATTTCAGCAATGGGACTCATCACGCCGGTCGAGGTCTCATTGTGGATCACGGTCAGGGCGTCGAACTGGCCGGTGGCGAGCCTTTTCTCCACGTCGGCCGCTCGGATAGGCGAGCCCCACGGAACCTGGAGGGCCTCGGCTTCCTTCCCGCACCGCTTGGAGACATCAAACCACTTGTCAGAGAAGGCACCGCACATGCAGTTGAGGACCTTCCGGGCGACCAGGTTGCGAATAGCGCCCTCCATCACGCCCCAGGCGGAGGAAGTGCTGATGTAGACCATCTGCTGGGTGTAGAGCAGTTGCTGCAGTTGCGGTTGGATCTTCGCGTAGAGGTCTTTGAATCCCTGCCCGCGGTGCCCAATCATCGGCGTGCAAAAGGCACGGAAGGTCTTTTCGCTGACCTCGACCGGTCCCGGAATGTGTAGTTTAACGTGTCCCATAGAGCAGATAGCTTCTCTTACCTGGATTCGAGGCGAACATTCAAGTCGAGCTTTGTGCTAATCGCCTGTTTCTGACCGCCCATGTTCATTGCCATGTCGGTTTCGGAGTGTAGGTCCATTGTCCCCTCGGAGGGAAGCAGTTTCCCCAGATCAAACATGCCCTGGCCGGTGCCCGTGCCGATCATTTTGTTGACATCTACCTTCAGCCCGGGCATGGCCGGGCTTTCGATCTTCTGATTGGCGGCGCGCTGAGCAAAGGTGCGTTTGGTCGTCACGTGCTCCCCCTCGATGGAGACCAATTCGAAGGTCGTCGTTTGATCTATCACCATCCCCTGCGATTTGATGGGCATCCGCACCTCCCACCGCGCGCCCGGCCCCACGGCTTCCTCGGGCAAGGGAGCGGCCATCGAGGAGAAGGATTCCCTCATCTGATCCATTACCTGGCGGGTCTGGGCATCCGCGCCGGGCGGCACCTTGAACTCCATCCCTTTGGTGAGGCCGCGGCTGGAGACCGTGCCGGTGCCCGACATCCCCTTGGCCCCGCCTAAAGCGGCTTTCATAAGCTCGGCAAGCTGCGGGGTGCCTGCCGGATCGTCCGCCACGTTCACCCCGCCCATAACCAACTCGTAGGTGATGTCGCCTTGGCCGGAAACGTCCTTGACCGTTACGTCCATAATCATGGTCATCGCCGGCAGTTTCATGGCCTGGCCTTGCATCCCGCCCATCGTCGTTTCCACTGCCATTTTCATGGTCAAGGTGAGTGTCTGCTTATCGCCCGGGCTCGGGTGCAGGCGAAGCACCTTGCGCGGCTCGGCTCCGGCCTCGAGCAGCTTAGCCTGCGTAGTGGAGCTTGAGGTGATGGCGTTGGCATCGGCGTTAGACCCGGGCGCATTGGTGCCGGCGCCGTCGCCGGCCGCGGCACGAGGCTTCTCCGACAGAGCGGCGAGTTTCTGCGCCAGGTCGTTCAGCCGGAAAGCTACCAACTTGACGTTCCAGCTCGGGTAATCCTGTTTGAAGCTCTTCAACTCCGCCAGCGCCTCCTGGTATTTGGCCTTGGCGAGGGCGGCCTTGCCGCTCGAATTCAAGTCATCCGCCTGCTGAATCAGATTGTAGATCTGCAGGTACTGTTCGTCCCCCAGATCTGCCCGCGCCGGGGGGCATGAGCCCAGCAGGATGGTCAGGACCAGCAGCCCGGAAAACCACGTCGAGTTGGCGCGGACCTGCTTTCTAACTGCGGAACCGATGATGCTGACTTGATTGCTGAGCTTGCACATGCGTGCCAGCGTAGATGGCCTCCGAACCAGGTCAACTGAAAAGGAGCTTCCTCCCCCCAAGACCCGGACGCCCCGCTCAGGCAAAAAAGGACTGGCGCACCCCGGCTCCTTTCTGCAATAGTCTTCGGCTTAAATTTATGAGAAATAAAAAGCATAGCTACTGGATAGTCCTTTTGTTCATCACGCTGCTGGCGTCAACGGGTGTTTATGCCAGCGAATCGGACATTGTGATTCCTGACCTGACGACGGTGCATTTCGGTGGTCTGGGCGGCGTCAGCGGCGTGACGCTGATGTATCTTGGGATCTTGATCTGTTTCGTCGGGGCGGTTTTCGGTTTGGTCCAATACAAGCAGACCAAGGCCCTGCCGGTGCACGAGAGCATGGCGAAGGTCTCCAACACCATTTGGGAGACCTGCAAGACCTACCTGTTCACCCAGGGCAAATTCCTCGCTATCCTCTGGCTTCTGATCGCCGCCTGCATGGTGTATTACTTCATGGGGCTACAGCACAAAGGGATAGGCAATGTCGTCATTATTCTCCTCGCCTCAATCCTGGGCATCTTGGGCTCCTACGGCGTGGCGTGGTTCGGCATCCGTATCAACACGGTGTCCAACTCCCGGACCGCCTTCTCCGCGCTCAAAGGCAACCCCCTGGCGACGCTGGGCATTCCGCTCCGGTCCGGCATGAGCGTCGGCCTGCTGCTGGTGGCGGTGGAACTGTTCTTCATGATCTGCATCCTGGTCTTCCTGAAGGACTTGGCCGGCCCCTGCTTCATCGGGTTCGCCATCGGTGAATCCCTCGGCGCCAGCGTGCTGCGCATCTGCGGCGGCATTTTCACCAAGATCGCCGACATCGGCTCCGACCTCATGAAGATCGTGTTCAAGCTACCCGAAGACGACCCCAAGAACCCGGGCGTCATCGCCGACTGCACCGGGGACAACGCCGGGGACTCGGTCGGGCCGACGGCTGACGGTTTTGAGACCTACGGCGTGACCGGCGTGGCGCTCATCGCCTTCCTCGCCCTCGCGCTGGCGGCCAGCCCCGCGATCGGCGCGACGCTTATCATCTGGATCTTCGTCATGCGCGCGCTGATGATCGTCACCTCGCTGGCGTCCTACTTCCTCAACGAAGCCATCAGCAAGGCCATGTTCGGCGGCAAGAAGGACTTCGACTTCGAAGCCCCGTTGACGCACCTCGTCTGGATCACTTCGGCGGTCTCCATCGTCGTGACCTTTGTCGCCAGCAAGCTGCTGCTGGGCGACTTTGTTGACGCTGCCGGTGTTTCCCAGCCTGCGCTGTGGTGGGTGCTGTCGGTCATCATCAGTTGCGGCACTGTGGCGGGCGCGTTGATTCCCGAATTCACCAAGATATTCGTCAGCACCACTTCGCGTCACGTCCGCGAAGTCACCAACTGCTCCAAGCATGGCGGGGCCTCGCTGAACATTCTGTCGGGCTTCGTCGCCGGCAACATGTCCGCCTTCTGGATGGGCCTGGTCATTCTCGGCTTGATGTTCGCCAGTTTTCTCTTCGCCACGTATCAAGGCTCGCCCGTCGTGGCCCTGTTACCGGACGCCTTCAAATTTGCCGCGCCGATCTTCGCGTTCGGCCTGGTTGCCTTCGGGTTCCTGGGCATGGGGCCGGTGACCATCGCCGTGGACAGCTACGGCCCCGTCACCGACAACGCCCAATCGGTCTATGAATTGAGCCAGATCGAGGGCATCAAGAACGTAAAACAGCAGATTAAGGCGGACTTTGGCTTCGACGCCGATTTCGAGAACGGCAAGTATCAGCTCGAAAAGGGTGACGGCGCGGGCAACACCTTCAAAGCCACCGCCAAGCCGGTCCTCATCGGCACGGCGGTGGTCGGCGCCACCACGATGGTGTTCGGCATTATTATGATGTTGATCAAAACCTGGACGGGCGAACACTTCCACCTGGCCGAAGGACAAGTGGCGACCCCTGAACAGCTCCAGGCGGGCGTGCAATTCGTGATGAGTTCGCTCAGTGCCTTGCAGCCGTATCTCCTGCTCGGCTTGCTCATGGGCGGCGCGGTCATCTACTGGTTCACCGGCGCGTCCTGCCAGGCGGTAGTGACCGGCGCCTATCGGGCCGTCGTTTACATCAAGGAGCACATGAAGCTCGACGCCACGACCGCTTCGGACCGGGACAGCAAGGAAGTCGTTCGCATCTGCACCGAATACGCGCAGAAGGGCATGTGGAACATCTTCATCGTGATCTTCTGCTTCGCGCTGGCGCTGCCGTTTTTCAACCCGTACTTCTTCATCGGCTACCTCATTGCCATCGCCTTCTTCGGCCTCTTCCAAGCCATCTTCATGGCCAACGCCGGCGGTGCCTGGGACAACGCCAAGAAGATCGTCGAGGTGGACCTCCGTCAGAAGGGCACCGACCTGCATGCCGCCACGGTCGTCGGCGATACGGTGGGCGATCCGTTCAAGGACACCTCCTCAGTGGCGATGAACCCCGTGATTAAGTTCACGACCCTCTTTGGCTTGCTGGCGGTGGAGATCGCTGTGACCATGAAAGACCAGGGCTTGAAGACCTGTATCGGCGTCTGCTTCTTCCTCGTGGCGCTTTGCTTCGTGTATCGCTCCTTCTACGGCATGCGCATCCCCGAAGAGGATACCGCCGGTACGAACGGCAACTTGGTCCTGCCTCACAAAGTCCATCGCGAAGAAGCACTTGTCGGCAAGAAGTAGCCAACGGCTCATGAATGCCCTGAACCGCCGGGATTGGCTGCGCATCACCGGCGTGGCGGCGCTGGGGCTTCCATTGATCACCAGCGCCGCCCCGGACCTGCGCGCCCGGGCAAGGAAGAAGCTGAAGCTGGGCATTTTCACCAGCGTTTATGCCGGTCTGCCACTGGAGGAAGCAGCCCGTCGCATGGCGGCGGACGACTTCCACGGTGTGGTCCTGGAGTATGCCTTTGCCGATGTGCGGTTCGATCCCTGGGCGCCGGACTGGGACAAAGCCCGGCTGATCAAGGACACGCTGGCAAAGCATAACCTCAAGATCGTCGGCCTCTTTGGCTACTACAACCTCGTGGACCCGGACTCCACCCGGCGACAGCGAGGGGAGCAGCGAATGCAGGTCTTGATCGAGAACTGGAGGCAGTTCGGCTGCCCGATCATCTCCACGGAGACGGGAACCTTTAACGACAAGTCCGAGTGGTTGGAGTCACCGGAGAATCTGACCGAGAACGGCTACCAGACCTGCTGCTCGGCTCTGGAGAGGCTCGTCAAGGCGGCAACGAAGACCGGAGCAGTCATCTCCATCGAGCCTTATTGGCGGAACGTGATTGATTCCATCGCGCGCGCCCAACGGATCGTGCAGGACGTGCCGGGGCTCAAGCTGGTAATGGACCCCTGCAATTACTACCGCAAGGAGGACTTGTCGCGCATGGACCCGATGCTCGAGGAGATGTTCCGCGCCGTGGGCAAGCAGATCGTGCTCGCCCACGCCAAAGATGTGAAAGCCGCCGCCGAAGGCACCGATTTGCCGGCCTCCGGCCAGGGGGTGCTCGATTATCCGCTGTTCCTCCGTTTGCTCGCGGGCCTGAACCGGGAGCTCTACCTGATCATCGAGCATCTGACCCTTGAGGACGTGCCCCGGGCGCGGGACTACGTGCTGGGCCAGTTCGAGAAGATTTAGCCGCGAGTAAGCCTGGAAAAGGCCACGCCCTCAATCTCGACCAGCAACTCCGGTCGGCAAATATCGGCCACGGCATAGACAGCGGGCACTCGTCCGAAGCGCCGTTCACAAATCGCCCGGCATTTGGCCAGGTCCTCCGGCCGCTTTAGATAGACGCGTATTTTGGCCATGTCCTGGAGCCTCGCGCCCGCCCCCTTCAGACCATGAGACGCGAAGTTGTCGGCGGCGATGAGCCGCTCGATATTATCAATTGTCTGCGTGGTCTGCTTTTCCGGGTCGCCCAGGTGACAGCTTTCCGAGTGAACAATGCTGGCGGTGCCCGAAACCCAGGTCGTTACGTAATTCCCCAGCACCAGCGCGACAGCCCGCGAGAACTTTGGGCTCGGGTTTGAGTGCTGTGGGTCATACGAATACGCCGGCGTCTGCTGTGGATTCTCCAGCGGTAGCAGGAGGACGTCGTCGCGCTGGGTTTCCAGCGCCATGCAGCTTGCGACCAGTCCGTTTCCGGACATGCCGATGCCGGTGCTGGCGGGGTAAACGCCGCGCGGCGCATCGGGGGCAACGGGAGAACAATTGAACTGGATATCCTGGTAGAAGCCCGTCCGTGCGCGATTCAGTTCCTGGTAGCGTTGGACTCTGGCCTCCGGCTCGGTGATGCCGCCCAGGTAGAACCAGGTGCGGACGACACGCTCAAAACTGCTGCCCGCGCCAACCAAGGCAGTCCGCAAACGCCCCAGCGCATCCAGAGTCTGCGCAAAGGCTCCCTGCGCTGAAGCGCCAGGGGTGACTCCCGCACAGTAAACCCACCGCACGCTGTCATAGCTGACCGCGAGCGCCTGCGGGCCAAAGTGCTCCACCCGCACCGTCTTACCCCCGATGGCCCAGATCTCCATCGCCAAAGCCGCGCCGCAGCAAGGAGCCTGCAACACAAAGTTGGTCACCGGCAGTCTGGGACCGTAAAGCTCGGCGCAAGCCCGCGCACACTCTGCCCGGTCTCGCGCGTTCTTCAGGAAAACCGTTTGCAACGTGACGGCCATCGGCTGAGGCTGCTTTTCCAGGACGGCGCTTATGACCGAGAAGACCTCACGGACCTGCTCGCGCACCTTCCCTGACCCTCGAGGCGTGATCATGAGGGCAACGCGGACAGAATCGCCCAGGTCCACGTAAGAGCAGCCTGCCCCTTCCGCGAGATTCGAGGGGGGTTCAGTCGCCACCATAGGCGGTGGCCGACGAGCGCTGCGGCCACGCGAGGTTTTGGCGACCCGCGCACGCCTGCGCCCAGCCGATAAAGTGGCACTCATACGACCCGAGCATAGCAGGGCTGTTGCCTATGCAAAACAATTGCCTGCATCTCCAGATGGACTCTGCCTACGGCGGGTTTCACATTTATTGGCTTTTCCAGTTCGTATTTTGCCGCTACAAACCCTCTCATGCGAGCAAAGTCTGTCAGTTTTCTACACATTACAGCCACGCTGTTGTGCTTCAGCATGATGGCGCCCAAGGCCGAGGAACTCAAACCCATTCCGCTGCCGGCACCCCAAACCGAAGGCGGGAAACCGCTCATGCAAGCCCTCAACCAGCGCCGGACCATTCGTAACCTCAAGCCCGGCAAGCTGCCCGACCAGGTGCTGGCAAACCTGCTCTGGGCCGGCTTCGGCATCAACCGTCCCGAAAGCGGACATCGCACAGCCCCGTCGGCGATGAATTCCCAGGAAGTGGATCTCTATGTTGCGCTGCCCGAGGGACTTTACCTTTACGAGGCGAAACCACACCAGTTGCAGCCGGTACTGGCCAAGGATCTGCGCGCCAAGACCAGCGGGCAACCCTTCGCAACTAACGCCGCGGTTGTGCTGATCTACGTCGCTGACCTGCCGCGCCTTACCAAGGCAAAACCTGAGCAGCGAGGGTTTTACGCTGCCATTGATACCGGGTGCATCAGCCAGAATATTTACCTGTGCTGCGCTTCCGAAGGTCTGGCGACGGTGGTGTATGATCTGGACCGCCCGCCGCTCGCCGCCGCGATGAAACTCCGCCCGGAGCAGAGGATCATCCTCGCACAAGCAGTCGGTTATCCAAACAACTGATAATTCGAAGCCGCCCTCAGGACAGCTTCTTCAACAGCCCAGCCGCTTTTGCAGCCTCCTGGGCTGTATCCAGCGCAAGATGCGTGATGTAACGTTTGCCGAGGGCCGCGGCTGAAAGTCCGCGCAGGTTGATGCCTGCCTCGGCCAGCACCTTGGTCAGCTTGGCCCCCATTCCTGGCTTGTCCGCTCCCTCGACGCGGAGGGAGTGGAGACTGCCGGTCTTCTGGAACCCGGCGGCTTCGGCGGCTTTGATCTGTTTCGCGCCCTTGAGCGGCGTGACAAACACCACCCCGCTCCCCCGCTGTTCCGGCGCCCGACGGGCGATGATGAACTCCAAGTTCACACCGGCCGCAGCCAGGGCCGCAAGTTTATCCGCCAACCCGCCGGGGCGATCATCAATCGCAGCGGCCCACGTATCTGTACGGTTTACATTCAACTTCATAATGGGTTTCCTGTTAGTTGTTGCTATCCCATGCAGGTAACTATCTCACCTGCCGGACGGTTTCGCCACTGAATAAGCGCACCGTTTGGCCGCCCAACGCCAGCAGGGCGGCCTGGAATCAAATCAGCAGGAAAGGGAAGCGAATAGCAGCCAAATCTAGGGAGACTCTGCGGCCAACGCAAGGATTTAATCTTCCGTTTGCCACTTTTACTGCTGGCCTTAGTTATGCGGCGAGGGCACGGTGAATTTGATATGGCGAGCATCGCGATCCTGCGGACCGGACTTGCCGACCGAAGACATGGTCAAGCAAACACAATTGGCATTGAGCGACGCGGCCGAGTGGCTGGGCGATTGGCATCCCTTGGCCGAGCAACTCGGCTCGACCGAGGGGCTCGTCACCTTGGGGTCCGTCTCCGCTTCGCTGCGCCTGGTGCCGGTGCATAACCTGCCTTCGCTTCGCCTTTTCCTGCGGAACTACCAATCGCAGATTCTCCTCCCGTTCGAATTGCCGGCTATCCAAGGCGCCCACGGCCACGCCGCGCGGCATGAAGTGCGTGAACTGGTCGCGCTGGATCGAAGCCTCGCAACGCAACCCATCCTCCGTGATTTTGCTGCCGCGAGCCGCCGCGTCGGCCAGAGTCAATTGCGCAAGTTGCGGCCGTTGCGTGACCAGCGCGTCGTGCAACGCTATCTGGAGGCGGTCGAAGGCGGCGCGGCGGACGGCTGGCACACCTTGGTCTATGGTCTGACGCTGGCGGTCTATTCCTTGCCGCTTCGGCAAGGCTTGCTCGGTTATGCGCACCAGACCACACGCGGCTTCATCTATTCGGCCGCCCGCATGCTGCGCCTGTCCGAACACCAATGCCGCTCCCTGTTCGACAGCTTGAGCGCCAACCTGCCCGAAGCCGTCGAAGCCCTCATCATGCAGCAAGTCGCTGGCTAGAGACAGGTGCTTATCCATTTCGTAAGGGCGTTGTCGCTTCCAGTGCTCCTTGACCGCGTCCAGTGGCTCTGTGATGTCCTTTTTCACCGTTTTTAACAAGGCCTCGGTCTTCGGCAGCTTGCCGGGCTCGAAGAACGGTCCGATGGCCGGCGCGAACAGGAAGATTGACAGGGTCGAGTCCTTTAAGGCCTTGGCTCGCTCAGCAGGCGTCCGCCCTTCGAAGATCGCGCGCGCCGATGCCAGGTCGGCTGCTTCCTCCGCGGACCCCGGCGCAGGAGGTGGCGCCAGGAGGGCCACCCCGTCTGGATGGCCAGGGGCGAGATAATAGCTCTCTGCCAGCAGAGGGAGCGCAACGAACAGGAACAGGCATACGGTCAGGGCACGGCAACCTCGCGCAGGGCGGCGGCCCGGGCGTGGCTGGCTGCATTTCAAATTCACACGCATATTCTTCACCATGATGATGTTAGAAGGCTGTCCTGCACCCTGGCAATAGTCCAGCGACAGGCAGCCTCAATCCGCGCGGAGCTCGGAGCACCGAACTCCTCCGCAGCCGGTGAAAAACCAGTTTGCCCTTCGCATTTTCGGGAACCAAATCCCGTTTCGTCCCTCTTACTGTCACGAGAGTGCCTCCTGTTCGTGGTCGCGGGCGACGAACTGTCTGGACATAAGTCGGCTTTACCGCAGTCGGTCAGGGCCGCCCACGCGCCACCCGGGAGCACACAGACAATTATGAACCCAAAACGAATATTGGAGCTGCCTATGAAGAGCAAGACAAGCAACGAGAGGACAATGACGGCGCGGCAGCCACTTCCCCCCTGCGGGCTGTTCCTGGCGGCAATGGTATTGGTACTGGCCTCAACACCCGCGTCGGCGGGCGATGGCCGGGAGAAAAACGACGATTACCAGCAGCTCAACCTCGTACCTGACCTGCCCGGGATCGCGCGGCTGCAGGACACGAATCTGGTGAACGCCCGGGGCATGTCATTCAGCACGACAAGCCCGTTCTGGATCAGCGATAACGGCAGCGGATTGGCTACGCTATACGCAGTCACCAATGATATGAATGGCGTGGTCCACGTGGTTAAACAAGGGCTGCAGGTTACGATCCCAGGCGATGGCACTCCCAGCGGCCAACTGTTCAATGGGACCACCGCTTTCCACACGGACCTGTTCATCTTCGCAAGCGAGGATGGCACTATTTCGGGTTGGCGAGATCAACTCGCCTTGGGGCCTGGCGCTCGCGCCCGCCAACTTCGGCGCGCATGCGGACCAACTGCTCGTCGGCAACTTCGGAAGCGGGACGATCATGTCGTTTGACGCCGACGGCAAATTCCAAGGCCTCCTCGAGAACAAGCATGAAAGGCCGATCGTGATAGACGGCCTTTGGGGGCTGGCGTTTGGAAACGGCGGCAAGGCCGGAGTCCCTGGCACGCTCTACTTCACCGCCGGTCCCGTCAGTGAGAGCCATGGCTTGTTCGGCAGCCTCGAACTCGTGCCCGAACCCAGGCATAGCCACGGTCACTACCACGACGGTGCGGCACGCAGCCTTCCTTTCGCTCCATTATCGTGCGCAGCCTACAGGTTGCGTACGGTGAGCGGCGCAGCCGCCGCGCTCAGCGAATGGAGGTTGCATGAAACGTCCAATGCGCCATGCTGTGCGGGTTGCCTTCCGGCCACTATGAGCGCCAGCCGCCAAGTCGAAACCGACGTGTCTGTCCTTAGCAATGCCGGGGCACTCGCTCTAGCGAGTGCCCGCTGGGAGCTTGCGCGGGCCGCCCCTTCGCGAGGACGAAAAGTCGCATTCTGTCTCATCGCGGGGATGCTCTCGGTCGTGTGCGTGGAGGTGCCGGCGGGGTCCACGATGTTTCCCTTTTTCACGGTTTGGGGGTTGCTCGTGGTCTGGCCGCTGTACCTGCTCCACAGTGTATTTCTGGCCGGGGTGGTTTTCCGATGGGGCAAGCCCGGTTTTTGGCCGCTGTATGCCGCCGGCATGCTGTATGGCATGTACGAGGCTTACATCACCAAGGTGGTGTGGGTTTCGTTCCGGCCCGAAGGGCCGTTCTTCAGTGCCGGGGGGATCGCTCTGTTCGAGACGATCATCCTCGTCCTCTTTCTCCATGCGCTCTTGGCGTTTGTGGTCCCGTTGCTCTTCACTGAGATGCTGCTGACCAATTCAGCCGAGGTGTTCCTGGGGCTGCCCCGATGGACGCGAAACTCGATCCGGGCGCATCCGATGGTCTGGCTGGGGTCGCTGATGGCGATGTTCGGGTTGATGCAATTCGTTAATTCCCCCTCCGTATGGAGTTCCTTATGGTCGGGGGCCGGCAATGGTCTGGTGATCGGCCTGGCGGTGCTCTGGTGGCGGCGGTCGGGCGGCACCCGGTATTCGCTCCGGGAGTTGCTGCCCGGGCCCACGGGACTAAGGACATTGGGAGGGCTGTTGCTCGCGTGGTATGTGTTTTGGGGAATCGCCATCAAGCCCAAGTCCATCCCGCCGATACTCCACGGGCAAATGACGGTCTGGCTTCTTTACGCGGCGTTGCTGCTGATTTTCTATCGGTGCCTGGTGCGGTCGCGGCAAGCGCCAGCCGCTACCGGAGAGGGAGCAACGATAGTCTTCGGGTGGCGGGGGTTCCTTCTTTGTTGCGGCCTGGCAACGGCCGTGACCACTGGGGCGCGGCTCTTGGTGCACCAGTTTGCGGTGGTGCAAATGGCTGTCTTTTTCGGCTTCTACATTGTCGTAGGTCTGGCGTTGTTAGGCGGGGCAGTCCGTTATGCCACGGGGCGCCTTCCGCCCTAATGCCCGGTGATTGAGGTTCAAAGCCGGCCTGATCCGTCGCCCCAACTCGCTACGACCACGTCCACCGAATTCTGCTGGTCACTCTTTTGACAGCGCTCCTGACCCCTTGTCCGGCTGGTTGGCGCGGTTAATGGAATGGACGCCGTCCGCGTGCGTCCGGGGCGCGTCAGTCCTGCCCCAGCCGGACAGTGGGTTCATGGCGGAGGCGCAACAGGTCGTTATCGGAGGAGACAGCCGCCTCGTCGGGGAACACTACGACAATGGAGGTGAATCGGTCGCTCTGCCATTGCCCTTCGCGCATCAGCCACTTCTTGACGAAACCGGCGACGGATTGGCGGCAGGCCTCGCGGACGAGTTGGAGGTGGGCGGCGTCCCCGGCCCGTTGCTCCAGGCTGGGGGTCATGCTGCGCTCCAGCGCGTCCAGTTGCTCGTTCTTGTCGAAGCGCGCCCAGCCGCTCTCGGCCCGCCGCTCCATCTCCTCGGTATGAATCGCCGGCGGGAGGGTGGGGCGGATTGACGGCGCCTGGACGAGACAGACCTGGCCGCGGGCAGCCAGGCGCCAGGGATCAGAAAGGCGGAGGTGGTAGCGGAAGGAAACCGGCACGCGAATCTCGGCGACGGTCGTGCCCAGGTACACCCAACCCCAACCGGCCCATTTTTCGTCCGTGCGCTTGAAGGACTCGTCGCAGCGGGACACGGCTAGTTCGAGGATGTCGCCTTGTGTGGAGGTGATCTGGGGGATGCTTTCACGAAAGGTGTGGGTGATGTTGCCGGTGATGAAATTGCGCGCAATCTCGGGCGCCGCGCCGATCACCTTGTCCACGGTGTCCTTGACGCCCCGCACGGTCTTGAGATAGGCAACGAGCGCAAAGCCGGCAATGATCACCAAGGCGGCGGCAATCATGGCCGTGGCCCAGGGAAAGGGTTTGCGTGTCTGGTTGCTTTCCATACTACGTGCGGCGGCGCCGGAAGTAATTAGACGGCACGGTTTCGGCCTGTCAACCTTCGTATTGACAGGCGCGAGGATATTCTGGTAGCCTGGGCTTGCAGGAAGAAGGCTGGAGTCGGGTGGAGTTTGGAATAGAAAGAACCGGCCCGCTGCTGGAATGCGTGCGGGCCAAGCAGCGCTAAACCTATGGATGCTGAACTGCTACACTACACGTCCGGCGAGGAAGTCCAGCTCGGTGACCGCGTTCAGTTCGGTGGCATCTTTGCCACCGTGGTGGTCGTGAGCGACGGCGAGACCTACGAACTCGCCTCCGGTTACGAAGATTACGCGGGAGTCGGGCGCGGGGTGATGGTCTGCGACGACGATGGCACGCTCACGACCATTGAGGACACGGACGAGCGATTGATCTTTGTCGAGCGGGGCAGGGTCTGAGCTCCGGCTCGTCGTTGCTTGCCTCGCTGCAAGCGGAGCAGGGTCCCCGAGAGCAGCGGCGCCTTTGTCATTCCGCTCGTCCACGCCAACACATCCCCCCCACCGGCGCGGCCTTGACAGACTTGGCCCAGCAGGCTACCGACTCCCCTTTTGTGCCAAGAGCCGCGCCAGCAGCAGGGCCATTTCCATCGCCTGTTCGTAGTTGAGGCGGGGATCCAGGGTTGTCCGGTAATCCCGGCTCAAATCGGCTTCGGTCACCCCGCTGGCCCCGCCGATGCACTCGGTCACGTTGTCCCCGGTCAGCTCGAAGTGCACCCCGCCGAGATGGGCACCGCAGCTTTTGAGAATGCGATAGGAGAGCTCGAGTTCGCCAAGGATCTTATCAAACCGGCGTGTCTTGATGCCGCGCTGGGTCGTCTCGGTATTCCCGTGCATGGGGTCACAGCACCAAAGCACCTGCCGGCCCTGGCGGCGTATCGCCTCGACCAGCGGCGGCAAGCACTTCTCCACGCGGTCAGTTCCCAGGCGGTGGATGAAGGTTAGGCGGCCCGGCTCGTTTTGCGGATTGAGCACCTCGGCCAGCGCCAGCGCCTCGTCGGGCGTGACGGTGGGGCCGATCTTCAAGCCGATCGGGTTGGTGATCCCGCGGAAGTACTCGACGTGCGCGCCGTCCAGCGCGCGGGTCCGGTCCCCGATCCAAGGGAAGTGCGTTGAGAGATTATACCAGCCGGCGCGGCGCGGCACTTGCCGGGTCTGGGCCTGCTCGTAGTAGAGGTGCAGCCCCTCGTGGCTGGTGTAGAAATCCACGCGGTTGATATCCGCCAGCACACTCCCGGTGAGGGTCTCCATGAACCGCAGCGACTCGCCGATGGTTTCGACCATGCGCATGTAATCAGCGGCGTGGGGCGAATTGGCCACGAAACCCAGCTCCCAGTATTCGGGGTGATGCAGGTCAGCGAAGCCGCCTTCGATCAGCGAGCGAATGAAGTTAATCGTAAGCCCCGAACGCTCGTAAGCGCGCAGCAGCAGGTCGGCGTTGGGCGTCCGATCTTCGCGGCTGAACCCGGCGCGATTGATCATGTCGCCGCGGTAGCTGGGCAGGGTGACGCCGTCGTGCGTCTCGGTGTCGGTCGATCGCGGTTTGGCGTATTGGCCGGCAAAACGACCAATCCGGCTTACGCGCTTCTTGCCGCCCTGCACGAGCACCAGGCTCATCTGCAGGAGGATCTTGAGCTTGCTGGCGATGGCGGCCGATTCGCAGTCCTCGAAGCTTTCCGAGCAGTCGCCGCCTTGCAGCAGGAACCTTTCGCCGCGCGCCGCCTCAGCCAATTGCTGCTTGAGGTGCTCGATCTCCCAACTAGTGACTAGTGGCGGCAGCCGGGCCAACTGGCCCAGCACGCGTTGCAGAGCGTCGGGGTCGGGATAGACCGGCTGCTGGGCGGCGTGCCGGGTCTGCCACGAAGTGGGCGTCCAAGCCGGGCCGCTCAAAGTGCTGTCGGTTGCAGTCGGCATACGTATTTCAGCATTCAGACTCCGGGATTCCGGCAGAAATGTAAAGAAAGGTGGCTCAGCCCTTTCGCGGCTTGATCAACCGGAGCACGTCTCGGGCGCTGACGGCCTCGTGGAACACCATCGCCGCAGGCCGCTCGGCATGCGAGTCCTGCGCCGTCGGCGTTGATTGGTCGCGTAGGGACGAGATCGTGGCGACCTGGCCAATGACATTGCCGCACTCGTCGAGCACCGCCGAGCCGCTCGACCCCTGCGCCCAATCCGTGCTGACGTTAATCCGTGTCGGAGCAACACCCGCCGAGGAACGAGCGTCCGACGCGCCGGAGGCACCGAGCTGATAGAACCGATTCACAATGCCGGCGCTGAAGTAATCCCGATGCTCGACCGGGTCGCTGTAACAGTAGGCTGTGTCGCCGGGATAGATGTTGGCGTTCAGCGGCAATGCTTTGAAGCCGGCGCCGGCGACCCGTACAATGCAGGCATCGCTCTCCCGGTTGGCGGCCAGCACCTCGGCGACCGGGAAGACGGTTTCCTGCTCGTCCATCGCCACCAGGCAGCCCTCACGCACGTCCCCGCCCGGCTCGACGACGTGGAAGCAGGTAGCCGCGGCGCCATTGGTGGTTAAGAAGAAGCCCCCGGCCAGATTAAGGTGCCAATTGCCGCACTTGGGACACAGATACGACCAGCCGACGCGCACGTGGCTATGGCGCGCGGCGATGCAAATCTCTCTCGCCGACAACCTCCGTGTGCCGGCTTCGGGCAGCGCCAGTTGGCAAGCGGTGCGCTTCAACTGCTGCCTGGCTTGGGCGGGCTTGAGGCCGTCGCCCTTTACGGACAGCTCCTTAGCTACCTTCAGCAGCGAGGCCAGATACTGGGGTTCCTGGTGGGCCTGGTCGCAAATGGGCACGCCGGGAGCCTGGGCGCGCGCGCAGCAGCACCCGGCAACCGCCATGGCGACCATCCCCGCGAGCTTGGTTCTGAAAGCCGCTTGCATGGGCCCATCCTAGGCCATCGCTTGTCGGACGACCAGCGCCGAAAGCGCCGGATATCGGTGCCGCAACGTCCTGTGGCAGAGGATGCTTTCTTGCTGGTCGTTCGTGCGCGAGGTAGAATGTGCCCGCTGCCTGTGAATAAGCCGCAGGCCAAACAGGTCAAATTGGTGCCGCTGGCAAGCGCCAGGGGCGCGGTGAGAATGGCCGGGTGACGCAGCGGCCTCGCCGTCTGCGTCCGGCGCTGGCCCGGGAACTTTAACGGAGGTCCTACGGAACTCCTACGGATATCCTACGGATACCCTACGGAGCCCCTGGCTATCCCCTCCAGGGCGCCGCGGGTGTAACACCAGTGTAAGACGCGCTCGCCGCGCTCAGGCATTCTCACCACTTAAAGCCGCCGTGCCAGCCGGGTCGCCAGGCGGTCCAGTGCCGGCGAGCGGTCCAGCGGCGCCAACCGCACTTCCAGCAGACAGAAGCTCTCGGTCCATTGCTCCGCTTCGATCAGCGCCCGGTCCAGCTCTTCCTCGGTCTCGACGACGAACCCACGGCCCGCCCTGAGGACCTCCGGCAGGCGATGGTATTCCCACGGCCAGACGTCGTTATAGGGTCCGTCCTGCATGTGCCGTTCGGTCCCGTAGCCGCGGTTGTTGAGCAGCACCACCACCGGGTTAAGCCGGTAGCGGGCGACGGTGGCCAATTCCATCCCCGTCATCTGGAAAGCGCCATCGCCCACCAGCACCAGCGGACGCAGTTTCGGGTTGGCCAGTTGGGCGCCGACGCTCGCGGGCACCGCGAAACCCATCGAGGTGTAGTAGGCCGGGGCGATGAATTCAGTGCGCTCGCGGATGAACAGATCGGTCGCGCCAAACAAGGCGTCGCCCACGTCGGCCACGACGACAGTGCTATCGGTGAGAAAAGCGTTGAGCCGCTCGAAGAGGCATCGAACCGTCAGCGGCCGGCGCGGGTGCCGAGGGCGGCGGGCGGCGGGCGGGGTGAACTGCGCGGGCCGGGGGATCTGGCCGAGCTTGCGCCGGCGGAGGCGGAGGCGGAGCAGGCCGGCTACAAAATCCTTGAAACGCACTTCTTCGTAAGTGTGGTAGCGGATGGAGAGCTTCTCGCTCGTGGCCGAGATCGAGCGCGCCGGATCGAGGCGCGCCGTGTAGATCCCCAGGTTGATGTCCGTCATAAACGCTCCGAGCAGGATGGCGCAATCGCTGCTCTCGACGTACTGGCGGACATCGTCGCGGCCCATCGCCCCTTCATAGACGCCGAGATAGAAGGGATGGTGCTCGCCGATGACGGACTTGCCGAGCACGGTGGCGGCGACGGGGATGTTCGTCTTCTGCGCGAGTTGGAGGAGTTGGTCTTGCAGGCCAAAGCGGTGCACCTCGACATCGGCCAGGATGACCGGCTGTCGCGCCTGGTTGATCATGCGTTCGGCTTCGGCGAGCGCCTCGCGCAAGCTCCGCGAATCGCTCCGCTCGTGGAATTCGGCCGTCTTGTGGTGGGGAATGCCGGGCACAGCGACAAGGTCCCGCGGCAGTTCGATATACACTGGCCGCTTGTAGCGCAATGCGGCGTGCAGCACGCGGTCAATTTCCTGGAACGCCGTCTGCGGATCACTCAGCACCGTCGAGGCGATGGTAAGCTGTTCGAACACCTTCTTCTGGGTATCGAACTCACGCACCTTGTGATGCAGCAAGGGGTTCTTCTCCCGCTCTTTCATCCCCGGCGCGCCGCTAATGACAACGACGGGCGACTTCTCCGCAAATGCCTCGGCGGTAGTATTGGTGACCTTCAAGCCGCCGACGCAATAGGTCACGCAAACCACGCCGAGCCCCCGCACGCGGGCGTAGGCATCGGCCGCGAACCCCGCGCCTTGCTCGTCGCAAGTGTTGATGAGGCGCAGCTTGCTCTTGGAGAGTAGATCGTAAAACCCGAGCACGTAGTCGCCCGGGATGCCGAAGACATGACGCACGCCGTGAGCGTACAGCCGCTGGATGAGGTATTCGCCAATGGAAGGTGAGGTTGTAAGGGCCTTTTGCATCAACGCTGTGGCAGCCTAGGCTGGCAGGCG
>Ga0326728_10003418_pt1 | contig 49430 bp, 40 predicted proteins | sample MB3enrmetagenome_FD_207602 | JGI IMG/M metagenome (GOLD analysis project Ga0326728, IMG submission 207602) | Lab enriched peat soil microbial communities from McLean, Ithaca, NY, United States - MB31MN | ecosystem: Environmental > Terrestrial > Soil > Wetlands > Peat | place: USA: New York... | reverse complement strand
TGGCACTTTCGGAACGGCCCAGGGCTATCCCGCGGGCCAGAATCCCCTGTGCGTCACCATCGCGGATTTCAATGGCGACGGGAACCCGGACCTCGCCGTGACCGCGGGGGACAATTCGCTCTCGATCCTGTTGGGAAACGGCGACGGAACGTTCCGCGCCGGCGCGTCCTACCCGACCGGCGCCAACCCCATGTACGTTGCCGCCGGTGACTTTAACGGGGACGGCAAGATGGACCTGGCCGTGGCGAACACCGGCGCGCAGACCGTTTCCATCTTCCGGGGCAAGGGCGACGGCGCCTTCCAGGCCGGTTATTCGTATGTCACCAGCTACCAGCCGCAGAGCCTTGCGATCGCCGACTACAACGGCGACGGGAACCTGGACATTCTCCAGGGAACCGGGGACGCCCGCATGATCGGCCCCGGCATCCAGAACGCGATGACCGATCTCCTGCTGGGCAACGGGGACGGCACTTTTCAAGGCGCTATCTCGGTGGCGGTTGGCGGATCGGCGGGGAGCGTCGCCAGCTTCCTGGCCGTCGGGGATTTTAATGGCGACGGCAAGCTCGATGCCATCCTGAACGACCAGTACGGAGGCAACCTCTATCTGTTCGCCGGCGACGGCAAGGGCGGGTTCCAGGCCCCCCAGACCATCGATGCGCTGGCCGGCGGAGGCGTTCAGACCGGACCCACGGGAGCGGCCGCCGGCGACTTCAATGGCGACGGCGAACTCGATCTGGCCGTCACCGAGTCGTTCACCGGCCAAGTCGCGGTGTTGCTCAACTCGGCTTCCGGGCTGCAGCTCTCGGGGACGTTCTCCTCCGGGGGCTCGACTCCGGGTCTCGTTGTGGCAGCCGATTTCAACGGCGACGGCAAGCTGGATCTGGCCGTGGCGAATGCCGCCAACCTCAGCCCGTTCCAGCCAGGCAACCTGGCCGTCTTTTTCGGCGACGGCCACGGCGGCTTCCAGTTGTCCCAAACCTATACCGCGGGCGCATGGCCTCTCGGCTTGGCGGTCGCCGACCTCAACCACGACGGATATCCCGACCTGGTGGTGACGGACTACGGCGGAGACCCGTCCGTCAGCCCCAGGACGCCGGGCGCCGTATACGTTTTCCTCAACGACGGCCATGGAGGATTCCAGGCGCCGTCACAGCTTGCCGCGGGTGGCGCCTACCCCTACGCCGTCTGGATTGGCGACGTGAATGGCGACGGCAAGCCCGACCTGGTCGTGGCGTCCGAAAACGCCAATGTGACCTACTCGCTGGCCGTTCTTCCCGGCAATGGCGACGGCACGTTTCAAGCGCCCACCACGGTCTCCACCGGGTACCACCCGTCCGGCGTCGCTTTTGGAGATTTCAACGGAGACGGCATCGTGGATCTGATGGTGAGTCACTGTTGTGGTGCAACCGACATGACCTTCATGCAAGGCAACGGCGATGGAACCTTCCAGCCGGAAGTCCACTTTAACAGCGCTGCGAATTCGTTCGCGGTGGCCGCCGCCGATCTCAACGGAGACGGCAAGCCGGACCTGATCGTAGGTGGCAGCGGCCCGCTATCCGTCACGCCCATGCTGGACAATGCACCCCCGACCATCGCCTTCGGACCGCTCTCCAGCAAACTCCTCATGGCGAGGCCGTTCACCGTGAGCGCATCGGCCTCTTCGGGCCTGCCGGTGAGCTTCAGTTCGCAGACACCCGGGATTTGCGCGGTCTCCGCTTCGACAGTCGCGCTGCTGGCCGTGGGGACCTGCACCATCCAGGCGACGCAGGCCGGCAATACCATTTATCCAGCCGCAGCCCCGGTCAGCCGGAGCTTCCAGGTGACGGCCGGAACGCCGTCACCGTGCGACATCAATGGAGATGGCGTCACAAATGTCGTCGACGTCCAGCTCATTATCAATGAAGCTCTTGGCGTGGCGCCGGCGGTCGACGATCTGAACGGCGACGGGGTGGTGAATGTGGTGGATGTGCAGATTGTCATCAACGCGGCGCTCGGGCTGGGTTGCTCGGCGCGGTGACGGCTGTGGCCACCGGATCGCCGGCCGCGGCCGGAGTCTGGCCCCGGTCACATCAATTGCGGCAAAATCTCGCCCGCCGCTCCGCGCAGCGCGCAATCCACCACCGCCGACGCGGGCGTCTCTTCGGTGTTGATCTCGATCACCCGAGCGCCGGCCCGCCGGGCGTGCGGGATCAGACCGGCGGCGGGGTACACCACCGCCGAGGTGCCGATCGCCAGGAAAACCTGCGCGGAGGCGGCGGCGTGCAGCGCCTCCTCCATCATTCCGGCGGGCAGCGGCTCGCCGAACCACACCACGCCGGGCCGCGCCAGGCCGCCGCAGGCGCAGTGCGGGGGCAGTTTAGGCAGGGGCGCGCGGCGGTCCGGCCAGTCCGCGCCGCAAGCCGTGCAGCGCATCCGCCAGATATCGCCGTGCAACTTGAGGATTCTCCCGCTGCCGGCCAGGTCGTGCAGGCCATCCACGTTCTGGGTGATGAGGGTGAACGCCGGCTTGCGGGCCTCCAGTTCCACCAGGGCGCGATGGGCGGCATTGGGCTGGGCCTGGCGGATGGCCTGGCGGCGCCAGTCGTACCACTCCCACACCAGGCGCGGGTCGCGCGCGAAGGCTTCGGGGGTAGCCATGTCTTCGGGCTTGTAATTCTTCCACAATCCGCCGGCGCCACGAAAGGTGGGGACGCCGCTCTCAGCGGAGATGCCGGCACCCGTCAGCGCCGCGACCGTTGCGGCCCCGGCCAGCCATTGGCGAGCTGCCTCGAGATTCGCCACGCTTACAGATTCAGCAGTCTCTCCAGGATTTCGATTTGCCGCTCGGCCTTCCCGGCATATTCCCGGGCGGCCGGCAGATCGCCCTCGTTCAGGGCTTCGTTGGCGCTTTGCAGGTAGGCGTTCATGAGGCCCTCCGGCTGGGTGAAGCGGGCGTTGAGGCTCATGCCGCTGGCCTGCTGGGAGCGTTTGAGACTCTTCAGGCTGTCCCGGATGGCGCTGGCGCGCACCTCCAGTTTCACCACCCGCTCGCGGGCTTGCGTCATTTCCCGGCGGGTGGGAGCCTTGGGAGCGGCCGGCTCGGGTTCGGCACTGGCTTGCCGCTCCGGCTGGGGCGGCGGCTGCTGCGCCTGGGGTTGCGGCTGCGGCGCGGGCGGCTGAGGCTGTGCCCGTGGCTGCGGCGGTACGGGCTGGGGTTGAGCGCGCTGAGCCACCGGCGGCTGCGCGGCGGGTGCCGGAGCTGCGGCCGGCTTCGCCGCCGGTGCGGGCTGCGGCGGCGCCGGCTCCTGTGGCGCGGGCTGTTGCGGCGCGGCTTCCTGGGGCTGCTGCGGCGCGGGTTCCGCTTGACTGACCGGCTGCGCGGCGGGCGGCTGGGCCGGCGCGTTGGCCGCGGTCAGATGCTTGACCGAGTCCGCGATGGCGCCCTTCCACGGCCCGAATTCGATCACGCAGACAATCGCCGCCGCCACGGCGATTCCGCCCAGCGCCATCCATAGCCCCCGATGGCTCCTGGGCCGCGCGGCAACCGCCGGCGGTGGCATGGAACCGGCCACCGGCGCCGCCGCCATCATGGGCGGGGGCACGGCGGGAGGAACCGGCGGGTTGGTGGTCGCAAAGGGCGCCCGCGCCGGCGTTGGAGGCGCGGTCGGGGATTGCGGCAAAGGCGCCGCCGCGAAGGCCGGCTGGGTGGGAGCCTTGAGCGTCGCCGCCACCGCGGCCAGCGCGTTGCGGAACGCCCCGGCGGTCTGGAAGCGCGCGTTCGGGTCCTTGGCCACGGACATTAGAATAAGGTCGTTGAGCGCCTGCGGCAGGCTGGGATCGAGCGTGACCGGCGGGACCGGCGTCTTCTCCAGGTGCGCCGCCATAATGGCGTACTGGCTGTCGCCATCGAAGGGCCGTTTGCCGGTGACGAGCTGGTAAAGCGTCACGCCCACCGAGTAGAGATCGGCCCGCCCATCCAGCGTGGCCACGCCCTGAATCTGCTCCGGGGACATGTAGTAGAGCGACCCCATGGTGGTGCCCGTCATGGTCAGCTTGTGGTCGGTGGCCGCTTTGGCGATCCCGAAGTCCATCAGCTTCACCACGCCCGCCTTCGTCACAATCATGTTGGCGGGCTTGATGTCGCGGTGGATGACGCCCTGCGCGTGGGCATACTCCAGGGCCGACAGAACCTGGCTGGCCGCGTCCAGCGCCTGCAGCACTGGCAACGGACCGTCCTTGAGCTTCTGCTCGAGCGTCACTCCGTCGACAAACTCCATCACCATCAGAAGCTGGTTGCCGGCGCGGAAGGCGGTGCGGAGCTGCGCGATGTTGGGGTGGTCCAGGCTGGCCTGAACCTTAATCTCCCGCTGGAACCGCTCGGCCAGGCCGGGATCGCCCGACAGGTCGGGCAGCAGAATCTTGAGGGCCTCCACGCGGTCGGAGATCAGGTTCCGGACCTGGTACACCGAGCCCATCCCGCCGGCGCCCAGCACGCCCACGATCTGGTAGTCGCCTACTGTCGAACCGATCTGCAAATCCATGACGTCGCCTCCCGCTGTTACTCCTGCCGCGCGATGCCGCTCCCTGGCGGAAAACCGCTCCCTTGCCGCCGCGGCCCGGTTGAGAGCCGCCGGCCGCGGCGCCCTCCGGCGTCGGGCGGTCCGGCAGCGCCAGCCAATCCCGCGGTCCTGGCATCACCTGTTGCTGACGGTGTCCTTTACCTTGGGCGTGCCCGGCCCGCTGAACTTGCCCACCGCCGAAGTGGCTTCCACCTCGGTGATGACCACCGTGCCCACGGCGTCTTCAATGCTGCGCAGCACCTTGCCCGAATCGGGGTCGCGCACCTCGCGCACCTTGCGTTTTACGCTGAGCGTGTCGCCCACCTTGAGACCGTTCCGGGAGCCGATATTGAGCACCAGCGTGCCATCCGGCGAAGCATCCGCCACCAGGCCGTTGATCTCCACCGTGACGGTGGGCAGGGAGGCCGCTTTGGCGATCAACCCCTGGGCCACCTCGGTGACCGCCTTATTGGTGGCTTCGCCCAGGATGGTGTTCTGGAAGCCGCTGGATTTCATGTCGAGACCGCCGCCACCGGCGCCGTAAGCGCTGCCGCCCGCACCGAGAAGCCCCACGCCGCCCCGCGAGCTCTCGCCCTTGCCCGGCGCGCTGGCCAGGATCTCGGCCGTGCTGGTATCGATCATGCGCGCGGTAATCTGCACCACGGCGGTGGATTTCGACTTCGAGGCTCCGCCGATGCCGAACCGGCCGGTGACGCCGCCGAGCGCCCCGCCGCCCACCTTGGTGGTCGAGTTGTCATTGCCAAACTGCGTGATGCTGCCGATTATGATCGCATCCACGCCCAGGATGCGCGCGATCTTGGCCGCCGAAGCCGGGTCCGCACGGTCGCTGTTGGAAAAATTCTGCTCGGCGATGATCTTGTCCAGTTCCTTGCGCTCGATCACCGAATAGGTGCCGTCGTTGACCAGCCGGTCCACCAGCATATCGGCAATGCCCTTGCCGATATCCTGATTGCTGCCGAAGATCTGCGAAACGTAAGTCGAAACCGTGGCATAGTCGAAATTCATGACCGCCACGCGCTTCTTCTGGGCCTCGGCCGGGGCCAGCATGGTGAGGAACAGTACAAGTGGTATCAAACTGCTACGTCGCATCTGGTGAGCCTCCAATAGCACAAACATAGGCGAACCGGCGCGCCGGAGTCAACTGGGGTGCTGAATTCCGGTACCAGTTGGAGCGGCGCGCACGCTCCCATAGTCTAACGCGCAAGATAGCGCCGGAACGGCTCTAAATATGCGGCCCTCCGCCGGCGGCTTGCCCCTGGCCTGCGAACCGGTTCTAAAGCACGTCCTGTCAACGCGGTTAAAGACTTTATCGGTAGCATCCGATAATCAACTTGTCGGACCCGTGATACGCCATGATCGCAATCGTTGGAATCGTCATCGTTCTGGGAGCCATCGCCGGCGGCTACCTGATGGATCAGGGGAAGCTCCTGGTGTTGGTCCAGCCGGCGGAACTGCTCATCATCGTCGGGTCTGCGGTCGGCACGGTGATTGCCGGCAACCCGGTCGCGACCTTGAAGAAGATCGTGAAGGGCCTGGCGGGTGTATTCACCGGCAGCCCCTTCACCAAGGCCTTCTACCTGGAAAACCTGAAGATGGTGTATGAACTGTTCACCATGGCGCGGAAGTCGGGCACGGCGAAACTGGAGGAAGACGTCGACAACCCGGCCAAGAGCGCCGTCTTCACCAAGTACCCGAGGTTTCTGAAGTCCCATCACGCCCTGCATTTCCTGTGCGACACGCTGCGCATGGCGGTTTCGGGCGGCGTCGAGGCCATGGATATTGACGCCATGATGGAGTTGGACCTGGAAGTCCATCACCGCGAGGCGCACGAACCCATCGGGGCGCTGGCGACCATGGCCGATTCGCTGCCCGGCCTGGGAATCGTGGCGGCGGTCTTGGGGATCATCGTCACCATGGGAGCGCTGGGCGGTCCCAAGGAAGAGATCGGACGCAAGGTGGCGGCCGCGCTGGTGGGAACATTCCTGGGAGTCCTGTTGTGCTATGGCATCTTCGGACCGCTGTCGTCGGCCATGAGCAAGCACAACGACGCCGAAGGCTACTACTTCGGCTTCCTGCGCATGGCGGGGCTGGCGTTCGTCAAAGGCCTGAGCCCCATGATGGCGGTGGAACTGGCGCGGCGGGCCATCCCCACCAACGTGCGCCCGACGTTCCACGAAATGGAAGCCGCCTGCCGCGGCGGCGGCTCGGTCGCCAGTAAGGCGGCCTAGCCATGGCCGTCAACCAGCCGACGGAATCCTCCTCCGCCAAGCCGCAGCCGGCCATCATTGTCGTCAAACGGAAGAAAGTGGTGGCCGCCGGCCATCACGGCGGCGCCTGGAAGGTGGCCTACGCGGACTTCGTCACCGCCATGATGTCGCTGTTCATCGTGCTCTGGCTGATGAACGCGGACGACGAGGTCAAGAAGGCCATCACCTTCTACTTCAACAACCCTTCCGGACTGGGGACCATGATGGGCACGGGAATGGCGGGAGCCGGCAGTTCCCTGGTCGTAATCCCCAAGGATGACATGGCCAAGCTGCGGGAAAAACTCCAGCAGTCGCTCAAAAACCTCCCCGCCTTCCGCCAATTGAAGGACCACGTGGAAATCACCATCACGGCCGACGGGCTGCGCATCGAGCTCATCGAAACCGAAGCGGGCATGTTCTTCGAGTCCGGCAAAGCCGTGCCCACGCCAGGCGGAGCCGAACTGCTGGGGCGGCTGGCGGAAGAGCTCGGACAGTTGCCCAACAACGTGCTCATCGAAGGCCACACCGATTCCAAACCGTTCTCCGGAGACGGATCGTACTCCAACTGGGAACTTTCCAGCGACCGGGCCAACGCGGCGCGTAAATGCATGGTGGAACACGGATTGCGCCCCGAACAGGTGGGCCAGGTGAGAGGCTTCGCGGACCGTCAACTGCGCCATCCCGAAAACCCGATGCATGCTTCCAACCGCAGGGTCTCGGTGATCGTGCAGTACATGACCCCGCCGCCCGGCGCCCAGAAGCCGGACCCGCCAAAGCCGGAAAGCCCGCCAGCCCCGGAAGCTCCGCCCGGCGCCAGTTAGCGGCTCTCTTGCCCGCCGGCAAGGCTTCCCCCGGCGCCCGTTAGCGGCTCTCCCGTTCGCTCCCGGTTCGGACTGAGCTACCCTGGAACTGAGAAGTCCATGACCATCCGACAAACCATCGACGAGTTCCTGGGCATCAAACGCCTCGCCATGGTAGGCGTCTCCCGCAACCCCAAGGATTTCACCCGGTCCCTGTTCCGCGAACTGCGCTCCCGCGGCTACGATGTCGTGCCGGTTCACCCGGAAGCCAAGGAGGTGGACGGCGTTCCCGCCGTGCCGCACGTGGCGGACGTATCGCCCCCGGTCGAAGGCGCTCTGCTGCTCACCCGTCCGCCGGTGACCAGCGAAGTGGTCCGCGAGTGCCACGAAGCCGGGATCCAGCGCGTCTGGATGTATCGCGCCGCGGGCAGCGGGGCGGTCAGCCTGCAGGCCGTCCAGTTCTGCGAAAGAAACGGGATGAGCGTGGTGGCCGGCGAGTGCCCCTACATGTTCCTGCCGAACGCCGGCTTCCCGCACAACTTCCACGCCTTCTGCAAGAAGCTGGTGGGACTGTATCCCAAGTAGACGCCGCGGCCGCGGGGTGCGAAGTGTCTTACCGCGCCTCCATGACGCTCGTCCCGAGAATGAAAGACGCGACCCCCGCGAAGGTGTTCACTTCTTTCGGGCAATGGATGTAAGCCTGGTAGTTGTCCATGATTCCGATGCTGCTGCAATCCACGATGTCCAGCCTGCCATCGGCGGCCCGCACGGCTTTGTTGACGATTCCGGCGTAGGCCTGGCGCACCACCGGCATGTATTCCTCCCGCCCGATGTAGCCTTTGTCGATCGATTTGCGGATCAGGTAAGTGAACATCCCCGTGCCCGACGTCTCATTCCAATTACCGGCTTCGCGCGGTTTGTCGACCACCTGGCACCACATTCCCGTTTGCGGATCCTGCACTTGCTTGAGCCCCGCGCACAGGCTGCGCAGCGCGCTCAGCAGGGCGGCCCGGTCGGGATGATCCCGCGGCAGGTAGTCGAACACGTCGGCGATCAGCACCGCGAACCACCCCAGCCCCTCGCTCCAGACCTCCGGCGCGAGGCCCGTCTGCTTGTCGGCCCACGAGGCGGCGCGCGACTCGTCCCAGCCGTGCAGCAGCAGCCCGTTCGGTTTGCGGCAATGGCTGAGCACCAGCTTCATCTGCCCGGTGACCTGGTCGAGCGCGGCGCGGTCGTGCATCGCGGCGCCGTAACGCGCCTCGAACATCTCGCCCATGAACACGCCGTCCACCCACATCTGGTGCCTGGCCCAGTCGGCGTGCCAGAAGCCGCCGTCCTGGTTGCGCGGATGGTGCGCGAACGCCGTGTGGATGGTGGTGGCGGCGATCCTGTACTTCTCGCTCCCGGTCTGCTCCCACATGAACAGGATGGCGTAGCCCGGCAGGAAATTGTCGAGCGCCGTGGGCTTGAAGCCCGGAATTCGCCCCTGTTCGTCCACCTGCTGATCGACGTATCGGCGGATGTAGTCGAAGTAGCGCTTTTCGCCGGTCAGCCTCCACAGCTTCTCCATCGTGAACATGGCGTACCCGGCCTGCCAACTGAAGTGGTTGGTCTCTCCCCGCCAGTGAATCGCGTCCGGATCGGGGAATCGCGCGATGAGCGTGTCCGCCACCGCGGCGGACCACTGAAACGTTCCCGGCGCCTGCGCGGCAGCCGCGCCCAAGCTCAACGCCATCGCCAGAAATCCGATCCGCAGCGGAGGCGGCGCGCTACTTCCGATACTCATCGGTCTAATCCTCCTAAAGCCTGCCCTTCATAAGGTTTTTTCTTTGCGCCTTTGCGCTTTGGCGTGACAATGTGTTTCTCCAACCCCCTGCCCGCGCCTTCCTACATGTACTCCGGAATCCGGATCCCCAGGATGCCGGCCGCGCGCTCCAACTGGTGGCGGAAGAACCAGGTCATCCACAGCAGGAACACTTTCTTCTCGCGGTTCTTCTCGGGCAGGATCGGGTACTTCTGATAGAAGTTGGAGAAGTCCTGCGCCAGTTGAAACGCATACCTGGCCACGTGCGCCGGTTCGCCGGCCTCGAGCGCCCGTTCGAGCGCCGAATCGGCCTTCGAGGCGGCCAGCAGAATCTGCCAGAAGTCCTCGAACTCCAACTGGCGCGCCAGTGAGGCGGCGTTCAACTCCGCCGCGAAATCCGGCAGGACGTCGCCGCGCGCCACCAGTTCCCGAAGGATCTTACCTGCGCGCACGGCGGCGTACTGCACATACGGTCCGGTCTCGCCGGTGAAACTGAGCGCTTCCTGCAGGTCGAAGGCGATCACCGAATTGCGCGTGAATTTCAACAGGAAATAGCGCAGCGCCGCGATGGCGATGGCGGCCGCCACGCCCCGCTGCTCCTCGGGGGGAACTTCGGCGTGCCGCGCGGAGACTTCCTCCAGGGCCTTCTCGATCAGGCGGTCCATCAGATCGTCGGCCTTCACCCCCAGGCCCTTGCGCCCGGACACCCCCACCGAGGATTTCTGGCGGTCTTCTTCCGACAGGGGCAGGCCCAGATCGGCGCAGCAGCGCGGCGTGAGCGTCACCATCTCGTAGGAGAAGTGGATCGAGCGGTCGGCCTCGCGGTGGTAGCCCAAGCCGCGCAATCCGGCCACCACCACTTCCTGCAGATAGGACTGGCGCGCGTCGATCACGTTGTACACCCGCGATGCGTGCCCGAATTCACGCTGCCGCCCCGCGGAATCGGCCGCCGGCTCGGCGGTGGTGACCCACAGCACGCGCCCGTCGGCGTATGTGTGGAACGGCCGGTAGTGGAAATCTTTGCCGAGCAGGCCGAACTTCCAGAGCTGATAGGCGATGTCCTTGCCGACGTAGGTGACCGTGCCGTCGGAGCGCACGATTACCTTGCCTTCCTCGGAAAGCCCCGGCATCACCCAGCACCCCGAGTTCTTGCCCTCGGTTTCCAGGTAGATGGCCTGGCGCTGGCGGAGCAGTTCGAAGGCCGACGCCCAGAATTTCAGGTGCAGGATCTCGCTCTCGCGCGGCAGCACGTCGTACTCCACACCCAGCCGCAGCATGGTCGCCAGGTGCGCCTCCACGATGGCGTCCGCCACCAGGTGCGCCAGTTCCGCCAGTTCCCCCTCGCCGGCTTCAATGGCGTGGAGCGTGGCCTTGCGCCACTCGAGCGCCTCCGGATGGCTTTTGTAATAGCCCGAGGTGTAGGCGTACAGATCCCAGCAACGGTAGTCGAAACGCACCGCCGGGTCGGCCAGCATGGCCCTGACATCGGCCGGGGTCTTGTGCTCAAGGTAGTGGAAGCCCACCACCACGTCGGCCACCTGAACGCCGGTGTTGTCGATGTAGTTCTGCACTTCCACGCGGTGGCCGCTCGCGCGCAGCATGCGCACGAAGGTGTCGCCCAGGACGGCGTTGCGCAGATGACCGATGTGCGCCGCCTTGTTGGGGTTGATGTTGGTGTGCTCGACGACGATCTTGCCGCCGTCCGGCTCGCCGGATGGCGCGGCCTCTCCGCCGGCCAGCAGCACCGCGGCGTAGGCGCCGCGGTCGAGGCGCAGGTTGATGTAGCCGCTGCCTGCCACCTCCATGCGCGCCACGCCTTCGATGGGCGCGATCTGGCTCACCAGTTCCTGCGCGATCTTCCTGGGGGACTGGCGCAACGGCTTGGCCAGTTGAAACGCGGCCGCGACCGCCATGTCGCCCAGGTCGCTCTGCCGCGGCTGCTCGACGGCCACCGCCAGGTCGATGCCGTAGCGAATCTGAATGTGCGCTTGAAACGCGCGCGAAACGTTCTTTTCAATGGAATGAAACACGGGAAACTACGAGTATAGCGTGGCGGCGTGCCCGTTCCGTTGCCGCGCCGCTCCGCGTTTCCCTTCGTTGCGGCGCTCTATGCTATCTTCTCCGGTGTCGATGCCTGCCTCCGGCACCCGCGTGCTTCTCGCCACAGCCCTGGTCTGCGCGGCCGGCCTGGCGGTGAACCTGTGGATGGCCGTCAACAACAGCGGCGGCTTTGGAGTGGACTTCAACCAGTTCTACTCCGCCAGCCGCCTGGCTGGAACCGGCAGGTTGTATGACTGGGACGCGCTGCGCAAGCTGGAGCTTGCGCACGGGCCGCCGGTCCGCATGGGCCGTCTGCCGGTGGTCGCTTACGGCGTGAAGCTGATCGGCTGGATGCCATATCCCGCGGCCCATGCTGTCTGGTTGGCGGCCAGCGTGGCCGCGCTCCTGGTCTTCGCCCTCGCCTGGCCGGGGCTGAACCGTCCGCTCGCCGCCGTGGCGCTGTGCTGGAGCATGCCCGCGGCGCTGCTCCTGGTGCTGGGCCAGGACCTGCCGTTCTGGCTGATGTTCGCCGCCGTTGGACTGCTTTGGCTATCGCGCGGGAGACCGCGCGCGGCCGGCGCCGCGTTCGCGCTGTGCATCTGCAAGTACCATCTGGCCGCCGGCTTCCCGATTTTGCTGGCGGCGCAGAAGCGCTGGAAGGCGCTCGCGGCCGCCACGGCTGCCGGCGCCGTTCTGGTGGGCGCGTGTTTCTGGATTGAAGGACCGGCCTGGCTGGCTCGCTATCGCGACGTGCTCACCCAGCCGCTCTTTTCACCCGCGGCCCCCCGCATGGCCAATCTGCGAGGCATCGCCTGGTGGCTGCCCTGGCCCGGCGCCGTGGAGATCGTGCTGGCGATTTCGGTGGCGTGCCTGTTCTGGTGGTTCTGCCGCCGGACGCCGCACCTCGGCCTGGCCGGCGCCGGGGCGGCGGCCGCCGGGATGCTGCTGGGGCGTCATGGCCAGGCCGGCGATTTCGCGCTGCTCATCCCGCTCCTGCTTTTCACGGTGCAGCGTCCCGGCATCCCCGCATGGCTGAAGGTTTGGGCGGTCCTGCTGCTGACTCCCGTCCCCACCCTGCTGGTGGTCACGAACAAACCGTTTCTCGGGCAGGTTCCGATCGTGGCTTTCGTGGTGGCCGCGCTCCTCCGCGAGTGCCTGGCCAAACCGCCCGCCGACGCTTCGCCGCCCGGTGCGGCGTAAAGCGGCGGCCAGCCGGGCGCTTCGGCCGCGCGCTCCGGCCCCGCCGGGCGCGCGACATAGGAGTGAATTCGGCGCCGCGTTGTGGCGACAGGTTGTCACCCTGCCCCGCAAGGGCGCGCCCGCCCGCGACCGGTCCCTCAGCCGCTCCGGGCGGTATCATGAGTCTGTCAGCCGGAAGGGGAGTGCCTAATGCGGCTTCACGCCAACCGTTCGATCCTTGCCGTAGCGGCCTGTTTGGCCGTTTCCGCCCTTGCCAACGCCCAGAACCGTCCCGCGCCGGATCTGGCCACCCAGCCAACGCTCTACGTGGTGGGTTATGCGCACCTCGACACCGAGTGGCGCTGGGAGTATCCGCAGGTCATCGACGAATACCTGAAGGATACCCTGCTGCGGAATTTCAGCCTGTTCGAGAAGTACCCGCACTACGTGTTCAACTTCACCGGCTCCAACCGGTACCGGTTCTTCAAGGAATACTATCCGGCCGATTTCGAGAAGCTGAAGAAGTACGTGGCCGCGGGACGCTGGTTTCCGGCCGGCTCCTCGGTGGAAGAGGGCGATGTCAACGCGCCCGGCGCCGAGGGCATCATCCGCCAGGTTCTCTACGGCAATAACTGGTTCCGCATGGAATTCGGCGTCGCCAGCGCGGAGTACATGCTGCCGGATTGTTTCGGTTTCCCGGCGTCGCTGCCCAGCATTCTGGCGCACGCCGGAGTGAAGGGCTTCTCCACGCAGAAGCTGGTGTGGGGCTCCTCGGCGCCGGGCGGCGGGCCGGAGTCTCCCGAACGGACGCCCGAAGGCATCCCCTTCAACCTGGGCGTGTGGGTGGGGACGGATGGCCAGGGCGTGGTGGCCGCGCTCAATCCGGGCGACTACGTGGGCAACGTGACCACCGACCTCAGCCGGCCTCTCGCGCCCGGGCCGCCGCCCGCGCTGGACGAGGCCAAACGGACGTTGCCGGATGGCGCCCGCCGCGCGCTCGACGCCTGGCGCCGCGACCAGGAATTCAGCCGCAGCCAGGGCGATTGGGCCGCGCGCGTCAAGCGTAACGGCCAGGTGAGCGGCGTCTTCACCGACTATCATTACTACGGCACCGGCGATATCGGCGGCGCGCCCAAGGAAGATTCGGTGAGGATGCTGGAGGCTATCATCACCAGGGCGGACGGCCTGGGCGCGGGGGACGTGCGGGTGGTTTCCGCCGTTGCCGACCAGCTTTTCCGCGACCTCACGCCCGCTCAGATCGCCGGCTTGCCGCGCTACACCGGCGAGATGGAGCTGACCAACCACTCCGCCGGCTCGCTCTCCTCGCAAGCCTACGTGAAGCGCTGGCTGCGCCGCCAGGAGACGCTCGCCGACGCCGCCGAAAAGGCCTCCATCGCCGCCGCATGGCTGGGCGGCCGCAAGTATCCCATGGAGCGGCTCAACAACGCCTGGACGCTGGCCATGGGCGCGCACTTCCACGACATCGCCGCCGGAACGGCCACGCCGCGGTCCTATGAATTCGCCTGGAACGATCAGGTGATCTCGCTGAACCAGTTCGCCGGCGTGTTCTCGAACGCCACCGAAACCGTGGCCGCGGCGTTGAACACCCAGGCCGAGGGTATCCCGGTGGTGGTCTTCAACCCCTTGAACGTGGCGCGGGAGGACGTCGTGGAAGCCAGGCTGGACCTGCCGGCCGGAACCAAGGCCGTCCGCGTGACGGGCCCGGATGGCCGGGATGCCGCCTCGCAGATGTCTGGCGGCAAAGTACTTTTCCTCGCCAAGGCGCCTTCGGTGGGCTACGCCGTCTACGACGTGTCGCCCGCCCCCGCGGCGGCTTCTTCCTCCGCGCTCAAAGTCTCCGCGTCGTCGCTCGAAAACCAGCGCTACCGCGTGAGCATCGACGCGAGCGGCGACATCTCCAGCATCTTCGACAAGTCTCTGCAGCGCGAACTGCTGTCGGCCCCCGCGCGCCTGGCGATTTCCTACGACAACCCGGAAAGGTGGCCGGCCTGGAACATGGATTGGGACCAGGAGCAGGCCGCGCCGCGCTCCTACGTGGGCGGGCAGGCGTTGGTCCGCGTGGTGGAGAACGGGCCGGCGCGCGTGGCCGTGGAAGTGGTGCGCGAAACCGAAGGTTCCCGCTTCGTCCAGATTATCTCCCTGGTGGCCGGGGACGCCGGCAACCGCGTGGAGATCGCCAACGCGATCGACTGGAACACCCGCGAGGCCAATCTGAAGGCCGTCTTCCCGCTGGCTGCCTCCAACCAACTGGCTACTTACAACATGGACATAGGGACGATCCAGCGGCCCACCGCCGAGCCCCGCAAGTTCGAAGTTTCCTCGCACCAGTGGATCGATCTCACGGACGCCTCCGGGACTTTCGGCGCCACCATCCTGACGGACTGCAAGAACGGCTCCGATAAGCCGCGCGACAACGTCATCCGCCTCACCCTGCTGCGCACGCCCGGCACACGCGGCGGATATCCCGACCAGGGGACGCAGGACCTTGGCCATCACGAATTCGTCTATGGCATTGCCGGACACAGCGGCGACTGGCGAGGCGGCCAGACCCTCTGGCAGGCCTATCGCCTGAACCAGCCGCTGGCGGCTTTCGAAACGGCGCGCCACCCCGGCGCCATGGGCAAAGAAATCTCGCTCGTCCAGGTTTCCAACCCGGCCGTGCGCCTGCTGGCGATGAAGAAAGCCGAGCAGGGCGACGAGGTGATCGTGCGGCTGGTGGAAACCCACGGCCGCCCGGCGGACAACGTGCGGATTACCTTTGCCTCCGCCCTCACGGCGGCGCGCGAGGTGAATGGCCAGGAGCAGCCGGTGGGGCCGGTGGCGATTCCGTCGGGCGCGCTCGTGGCCGGTTTCACCGCCTATCAGCCGCGGACTTTCGCGGTGAAGCTGGCCGCGCCGCGCGCGTTGGTGGCGCCGGTCGAGTCGCAGCCCGTGACGCTCGCGTACAACCTGGCGGTGGCCACCGCCGACGGCGCGAGATCGTCGCCCGGATTCGATGCGCAAGGCCGGGCTTTGGCGGCCGCCAAGCTGCCGGGCGAGATCGATTACGGCGGCGCGATCTTCAAGCTGGGTCCCGCCGGTGGGGCCAACGCGCTGGTGGCCAAGGGACAGACCCTCGATCTGCCGCCGGGCGCCTTCAACCGCGTCTACGTGCTGGCGGCTTCTTCAGATGGCGACCGCCAGGCCGCCTTCCGCGTGGGAGACCGGACGGCCAATCTGAACGTCGAGGATTGGGGCGGATTCATCGGCCAGTGGGACGACCGCGTGTGGAAAGCGGCGGGCAAGGATCCCTACGGCGAGATGGTGAAGATCGTGCCCGGCTACATCAAGCGCGCCGATCTGGCCTGGTACTGTTCGCACCGGCACTCGGCCGATGGCGCCAACCAGACCTACGCCTACTCGTACCTGTTCGCCTATGCCATCGACCTGCCGGCCGGGGCCAGAACCCTGACCTTGCCGGACGACGACAGGATCCGCGTGATGGCGGTCTCGGTGGCGCGCATGGCGCCGGCGGTGCGGCCGGTCTGGCCGCTCTACGACACGCTGGAGCGGTAGCAGTCCGGGCATATGCGGGCGCTATGTGGGGCAGGTTGTTAACCCGCCTGCCAGCCATTTGCACGCAGCCGCCCAGGCGGGATGCCATCCCGCCGCAGGATGCCATCCTGCCCCACAGGCGATCGCCATCAGCCCGCCAGTTTCCGCAAGGATTCCAGGTAGGGCGGGTGAGCCACGCCGCGCTCCGTGACGATGGCGCAGACGTAGCGCGCCGGCGTCACGTCGAAGGCCGGATTCTCGACCGCCGTGGCCTCCGGCGCTACCTGCCGGCCGCCGATGTGCGTGACCTCCGCGGCGGCGCGCTGCTCGATGGGGATTGCGTCGCCGGAGTCGAGCGTCAGATCCAGCGTGGAGATGGGCGCGGCCACGTAAAACGGCACGCCGTTCTCCCTGGCCAGTACGGCCACCGTGTAGGTGCCCACCTTGTTGGCGACATCGCCGTTGGCGGCGATCCGGTCGGCCCCCACCACCACGCAGCCGATGCGGCCCGATTTCAGGAAGTGGCCGGCCATGTTGTCGGTGATCAGCGTCACGGGGATGTGGTCCTGTTGCAGTTCCCACACCGTCAGCCGCGCGCCCTGCAAAAACGGGCGGGTCTCGTCGGCGAACACGTCCACTTTTTTGCCGGCGTCGATGGCGGCGCGGATCACGCCCAGGGCCGTGCCGTAACCGGCGGTGGCCAGCGCTCCGGCGTTGCAGTGCGTGAGCACGGTCTTGCCGTCGGGCACCAGCTCCGCTCCGTGGCGGCCGATGGCGCGGCAGATGGCGATGTCCTCCTCGCGGATGGCCAGCGCTTCCTCCACCAGCCGGCGGCGGATCTCGGCCGGCGGCCGGCCCGCGAGCGACTGGTACAAGCGGCGCATGCGGCCGATGGCCCAGAACAGGTTGACCGCCGTGGGCCGCGTGGCGGCCAGCGTGGCGCAGGCGGTCTCCATGCGGGCGTCCAGGTCCGCGTCGCTCGCGCCCAGCGCGCCCAGCGCCACGCCCATGGCGGCGGCCACCCCGATGGCCGGCGCTCCGCGTATGATCATGTCGCGGATGGCGCGGGCGACCTCCTCGCAGGTGCGGCAGGTCAGGTAACTCTCTTCGAGCGGCAGGCGGGTCTGATCGATCATCACCACCGCGCCGTCCACCCATTGAATCGTCTCTACCATTAGTGGTGCGGATTCCTTTCGGCGATCAGCGCGATCGCCAGCAGCAGGAACAACAGGCCATTGTAGGATGCATGCATGACGACCGACGCCTTAGTCGACTTGCTGGCGTGGCGCATCCAACCGAAGCACGCGCCCGCGCCGCTCAGCAGCAGGGCGTGACGCCAGGAATTGCCGTACTCCCGGAAATGCAGCAGCCCGAACGCCACGCCCGCCATCAGGATTCCGGCCGGCGCCCCGAAGCTGCGCGCCAACAGCGGCTGAAGAAATCCGCGAAAGGCCAGCTCTTCGCACAGCGGGGCGATTCCCACGCCGAAGATGGTCATCAGCACCAGCGCCAGGGTGCCCTGCTGAAGCAGTTCCGACATCTGGTTTTCGGTCTGGGGCAGGTGGATCGCCGCGCCGGCCAGGATGGCGGCCATGGCGGTGCCCGCGCCCGCCGCCACCACGTAGGGCGCGGGAACCGGCAGCGGCGCCCATCCCAGGCTCTTCCAGAAAGGGCGATCGTACTGCACGTGGAACATCAGCCGCAGCGCGCCGAACAGCACGGCATAGCCCGCCATCTGCGCCAGCAGCAAAACGGCCACGGACACGGGCCCGGCGGCGTGCAGATGAAACACGGCCATGGCCGCCTTTGCCAGCAGCAGGCTGAACATCACGCTGGCCACGGTGAGGCCGGCGAAAAGCATCAGGTCGCCGTATCCCCAGAAGACTTCCGGCTCCGCCTCCGGCGGCGGCGGCTCGGGCGCGTCCGCGCCGGGAGCCTCGGATGCGCCGCACGGCGGCCGGAGATCTTCTTCGTTCATCGGTTCAGGGTCGTTCATCTTCCTCGATCAGGGCTGCGGCCAGCAGGGGGATCATCAGTTCGTGATGCCCGGTGATGGCGTAGCCTTTCCCGGACGATTGCGCGTGCGGCCGTTCCAATACGTTGACGCGCGGGCGGTAATGCTGCAGGAAATCGAAATTGGCGGTGGTGAAACCGCTCAGCGGGCGGCCCAGGTTGCGCACCGCGGAGACCGCCTTGAGGAACACCTCGGGCAGCAGCACGGCCGAGCCCACGTTCAGGTAGACGCCGCCCGAATCCAGATCGGCCGCCAGGGCCGCGAACAGCCGGAAATCGCGCAGGGACGCCTCGCCGATGGCCGCCCCGTCGGCCGCCGGATGGGTGTGGGGCGTGTCCGTCCCGATGGCCACGTGGACCGTCACGGGAGTGGAGTTGCGATAGGCCTGGAGCAGCAGGCTGCTCTCGCCGTGCTTGGGGTGGGCGCCCAACTCCAGCCAGCGGCCCAGCGCTTCGCCCATGCCCAGGCCCTCGCTCACGCCGCCCGCGATGGCGCGGTTCATCTCGTGCCCGGTCTCCTCGGCCGCGCCGAAGCGCCCGTCGGGCAGCACGGCTTCCACGTCCTCGCTGGTGTGGCCGGCCAGCGCGATTTCGAAATCGTGTATGGCGGCCGCGCCGTTCATGGCGAAGGCGGTCGCGTAACCGCGCCGCATCAGGTCGATGAGCACCGGCGCCAGGCCGCACTTGATCGCGTGGCCGCCCAGGCCCCAGATAATGGCGCGTTCTTTCCGCCGCGCCTCGCCGATAGCGGCCACCACGGCGCGGAACGAGTTGGCGGCCAGGATGCGGGGCAGCGACTCGATCAGGCCCCGGACGCCGTCGCCGCGATGGTAGGGGATGGCGAAATCGGCGGTCTTCACCTTGCCGCCGCGAGCCTGCAAGCCGACGGTGTGGAGATGGTCGAAATCGAGCGGGAGCTTATCGTATTTGGTCATGGCAGTTTTGTGGGGCAGGTTGTCAACCTGCGGCGGACCCCAGGTGGGTACCCCGATAACCCGCCTGTAAACCCCTGTGCAGGGCCGCACAGCGCAGGCGAGCTTCGCTCGCCGGGCCGATTACGGGTGCCCCCTGGGCGCGGCCGCAGGTTGCCAACCTGCCCCACAAAGCGCCCGGAACCAGTGGACAGCAGTTCATCCTTCATCCCAGCACCCTCCGCAACGCCTCGGCGGTGTAGCTTTTCCTGGAGCGGACCACCTGCTCGGGCGTGCCCGCGGCCACCACCCGTCCGCCATACTCGCCGCCGTCCGGGCCCAGGTCGATTATCCAGTCGGCGGTCTTGATCACGTCCAGGTTGTGTTCGATCACCACCACCGTGTTGCCCAGTTCCACCAGGCGGCTCAGCACGTCCAGCAGTTTGCGCACATCGTCGAAATGCAGGCCGGTGGTGGGCTCGTCCAGCAGGTAGAAGGTGCGGCCGGTCTGGCGCTTGCTCAACTCCTTGGCCAGCTTGATGCGCTGCGCCTCGCCGCCGGAAAGCGTGGTGGAGGATTGTCCCAGGTGGATGTAGCCCAGGCCCACGTCGTAGAGCGTCTGCAGCTTGGCGCGGATCTGCGGCAGGCGCTCCATGGCGGCGAGCGCTTCCTCCACGGTCGAATCCAGCAGATCGGCGATGGAGTGGCCCTTGTACTTCACCTGGAGGGTTTCGCGATTGTAGCGGCGGCCGCGGCACACGTCGCAGGTTACGTAAACGTCGGGCAGGAAGTTCATTTCGATGCGCTTGAGGCCGTCCCCCTGGCAGGCTTCGCAGCGCCCGCCCTTGACGTTGAAACTGAAGCGGCCGGGCTGGTAGCCGCGCTCGCGGGATTCCGGGGTCATGGCGTACAGCTCGCGGATGGGCGTGAACAGCCCGGTATAGGTGGCCGGGTTGGAGCGCGGGGTGCGGCCGATGGGGGCCTGGTCGATGCGAATCACCTTGTCGATGTGGGCGATGCCCTCGATGGAATCGTGCTCCCCCGGCTCTTCGTGCGAGCCGTAGATTTCCCGCGCCAGAGACCGGTAGAGGATCTCGTTCACCAGCGTGGATTTGCCGCTGCCGGATACCCCCGTCACCACGGTCAGCACGCCGAGCGGAATCTCCACGTCGAGGTTCTTGAGATTGTGCTGGCGCGCGCCGCGAATCGCCAGGCTCTTTCCGTTGGGGGCGCGGCGCCGGGCGGGGATGGGGATGGAAAGCGCGCCCGAGAGGTACTGCCCGGTGAGCGAAGCCGCATCCGCGGCGATGCGCGCCGGGGCGCCCGCGGCCACCAGCGCGCCGCCCAGCCGTCCGGCGCCCGGCCCGAGGTCCACCACGTAATCGGCGCGCCCGATGGTTTCGGCGTCGTGCTCCACCACCAGCACGGTGTTGCCCATATCGCGAAGGTGCGTCAAAGTGTCCAGCAGCCGGCCGTTGTCGCGCGGGTGCAGGCCGATGGAGGGCTCGTCCAGCACGTACAGCACGCCGCGCAACTTGGAGCCGATCTGGGTGGCCAGCCGGATGCGCTGCGCTTCGCCGCCCGACAGCGTGGCGGCGGAGCGGTCCAGGCTGAGGTAATCCAGCCCCACGTTTGAGAGAAATTCCAGGCGGCGCCGGATTTCGTCCACCAGCCGCCCGGCGATCTGCGCCTCGCGCTGGTTGAGTTCCCAGTTGCGCACCGTCACCAGCGCGCGCGAAATGGGCAGCGCGGTGAATTCGGCGATGGAAAAGGTCTTCACCCGCACCGCCAGGCTGGACGCCCGCAGCCGCCGGCCGTGGCAGCTTGGGCATTCGGCCGGCGACATGAAGTCCATGAGCGACTCCCGGTAGCTGTCCGGGCACTCCCCGTGGTATTGCTGCAGAGCCTCCAGCACTCCCGGCTCTCCGCCCGCGCCCTCCAGCAGAATCTCGCGCGACTTCTTCGGCAGGTTCTCGAACGGCGTCTTCAGGTCGATGCGGTACTCCGCGGCCAGAATCCGGATGTGCTGCTGCACCGCGAACGGATTGGCGATGGGGCTCAGGCCGCCGTCGAAGAGCGGCTTGGAGGGATCGGCGATCACCTTGGCGGGATCGAAGCTCCAGGTGCATCCCAGCCCGTGGCAAGCCTCGCAGGCCCCGTACGGGCTGTTGAAGGAGAAGGACCGCGGTTCGAGCTGGGGAATGCTGGCGCCGCACTCGGTGCAGGCCAGTTTCCGCGAATACAGCCGCTCCTCGCCGCCCACCACCACCATCAGCACCAGGCCGCCCGCCAGCTTGGTGGCCGTCTCGATGGAAGCCTCCAGGCGTTTCTCGATCCCCGGCTTCACCAGCAGGCGGTCCACCACCACCTCGATGGTATGGTTCTTGCGCTTATCGAGCGAAATGTCTTCGTCGAGCGAGCGGAGGACGCCGTCGATGCGGGCCCGCACGAATCCCTGGCGCGCCAGTTTTTCCAGGTCCTTGCGGTACTCGCCCTTGCGTCCGCGCACCACCGGCGCCATCACCATGATGCGGTCCTCGGGTTTGAGGGCCAGGACGTGCTGCAGGATCTGCTCGGTGGTCTGCCGCGAGATGGGGTTGCCGCACACCGGGCAGTGGGGCACGCCGATGGAGGAGTAGAGCAGGCGCAGGTAATCGTAGATCTCGGTGATGGTGCCCACGGTGGATCGCGGGCTGCGGCTGGTGGTCTTCTGTTCGATGGAGATGGCCGGGCTGAGCCCGTCGATGGAATCCACGTCCGGCCGCTCCATCTGGTCGAGAAACTGGCGGGCGTAGGTGGACAGGGTCTCGACATAGCGCCTCTGGCCTTCGGCATAAATGGTGTCGAAGGCCAGCGAAGACTTGCCGGAGCCGCTCAGCCCGGTGATCACGGTCAGCGTGTTCCGCGGGATTTCCACGTCGATATTTTTCAGGTTGTGCTGGCGCGCGCCATGCACCGTGATACGGTCCAGCATAGTTGAGATAGGAGCGGATTGGGCGACACTTCATTGTGGCGCGGCTTGTACCCGATGTGCAATTGCGCTATAACGAGGCCTGGGTGATGAAATGCAGCCAATGCGGCGGGCGGTTGCGGCGCGTGCACCGGACGCTCCTCGAACGCTTGCGTTACTCCTCCATTTACTACTGTAAGCATTGCGACAGCGAGGAATACGTTCCGCGGATCTTCCAGTATCGCCTGGGCGAGTTCGCCCGCTGTCCGGAGTGTGGTACCCACCGGCTGACCAAGTTGAAAGAGCTGGACAAGATCGACCGGCTGCATTGGGGCTGGTTTCACCTCGTCGAGAGGCTGTCGGGCGGGACGCTCTACCATTGCCGGTACTGCCGGATTCAGTTTCACGACCGCCGTTCCCGGTCGCCGGAAGCCAAGGCGGCGCCGGCGGCGTCCAGACCGCGCGAGGCGGAGCCGCCGGACGAGGAAGATGACTGAGCCGGCCGCGCCGGCCTTGCGCCTCACGGCGGGGCCCGGCGACGCCGGCAAGCGTCTCGACCAGGTGCTGCGGGAGCGGCTGCCCGAATACAGCCGTTCGCGGCTGCAGGAGTGGATCCGCCTCGGCCGGGTGCAGGTGGGCGGGCGGGAACGCCGCGCAGCCTACCTGCTCCGCGCCGGCGAAACGGTCGAGGTGGCGCCGGCCGAGGTTGCGCCGCTGCGCGCCGCGCCGGAAGAGATTCCCCTGGTGGTGCTCTACGAGGACGCCGACCTGGTGGCCATCGACAAGCCGGCCGGGATGGTGGTGCACGCCGGCGCGGGGGTGAATTCGGGAACCCTGGTGAACGCCCTGCTGCATCGCTTCGGCGCGCTCTCCGGAGTGGGCGGCGAGTTGCGGCCGGGCATTGTCCACCGCCTGGACCGCTACACCAGCGGCGTCATGCTGGTGGCCAAGCACGACACCGCGCACCGGCGCCTCGCCGCCCAGTTCGCCGCCCGGGAGGTGGAGAAGACCTACCTGGCGCTGGTGCACGGGGCCATGCGCGGGGAAAGCGGCCGCATCGAAACCCCCATCGCGCGCGACCCGGTGCGGCGCACGCGCATGACGGCGCGCCTCAAAACCGGCCGGGCAGCCTGGAGCGAGTGGAAGGTGCTCGATCGCCTGGAGGGGTTCACGTTGCTGGGTGTGCGCATCGGAACCGGCCGGACGCACCAGATCCGCGTACACCTTTCCAGCATCGGCCACCCGGTGGCGGGCGACACGCTCTACGGCGCGCCGGCCAGGGTGGAAGGAAAGCCGCCGCTGGGCCGCTTCTTTCTGCACTCGCACCGCATCCGTTTCCAGCTTCCGTCCACCGGCGGGGAGATGACGGTGGTGTCGCCGCTCCCGCGCGAGTTGCAGGAGTGGATGGGGCGAAGCGGCGCCGCGTGACTTAACTTAAGCCACGCGGCGTGTAAGCTATTCCATTTCAGCAACTTACGTTTTTTGCGTGACTTAACCCAAGTCACCGCCGGCCGCGAGGTCGGCGTGGGGTTGGGGCGGTGTTATGTGGGGCAGGATGGCATCCTGCGGCGGGATGGCATCCCGCCTCGGCGGCCGTGTGCAATGGCGGCAGGCCCGTTGACAGCCCGCCCCGCACAGCGGCGAACCGCAACCAGGCTGGGTAGGGTTCCCAAAACCACTGGGCGAGCTTCGCTCGCCAGGCGGGATGCCATCCCGCCGAGGTTGAAAACCTGCCCCACAAAACCGTCTCCGGACAAGCAGTGGTACAAACCAGTGCTACCATCGGATTAGCGTTCCCGCGTCACGCTTTGGAGAGAAGCCGTGCGCGTTCTGGTTGGTTCACTCCTTACGCTTACCTGTTTTGGCGCCAGCTATACGCTGCCTGCGACCTTCGGCGGCAGCGGCACCAGCACGGCCGCGGGATTGGCCCGCGACGCCCAAGGCAACCTCTACGTCGTGGGCACCACGAACTCGACCGATCTTCTCACCGTGAATCCGATCCAGAGCCACCTGGGCACAGCCCCGCTCATGGTCACCGCCAACGCGGGCCAAACCTGGGCCTTCCCATTTCTGGCAGGGGCCAGCGCTGTCACCGCCATTGTGGCCGCTCCATCCGCGCCGGGAGTGGAATACGCGGTGACCTCGGCGGGCGTTTTCCGGAGCGCCGATGGCGGCTCCTCCTGGACCGAACCCGCCAGTTCGGGCCTGGCGAGTTGGGTTACGGCGCTGGCGGTGGATGCCAGTTCCGCCAATACGCTTTACGGCGCGACGGCGCAAGGCGTCTATGTCAGCACCGACGGCGCGGCCAGTTGGCAGGCCTCGACGAACGGTCTGGCGGGCGCATACATCCTGGCCATCGCCGCTCATCCCACGCAGAGTGGAACGGTGCTGGCGAGCGTCCAGGATCCAGCCGCTCTGTACCGCAGTACCGACTCCGGCCGGACCTGGACGCAGGTGCTCAGCGCCGTGCAGCCCTACGAGTACTACCCGGTTGTGGCCATCGCCATTGCGCCCAACGGCACGATGATTGCCGGAACCTATCTTGGCTTGCAGATCTCCACCGACGGGGGAAATACCTGGACCGCCGGAGCCAGTCAAGGAGGCGTTCAAAGCAATCAAGCCCTGGCCATCGCGCCCGGCAACCCATCTACTCTCTACCTGCTCAACGCGTGCGAACTGCAACGGAGTTCGGATCTCGGCCGGACCTTCACCACGGTGTTGCCCGCCGTAACCGCTTCCGGTTCTTCGCAGTGTATCGGCACTTTTGCGATCGATCCGCGGAATCCGGCCACGCTGTACGCGGGGGTCGGTGTATACGATTCGACGGTCGCGTTTCTCCTCGATCGCAGCACGGATGGGGGACAAACCTGGTCGCAGATTCCCCTGCCATATCCGTTCAACCCGCTGTCGCTGTTCGTCTCGCCGGTGGACTCGAGAGTCTTCGTGGGCGCGCAGACGTACAAAAACGTGTTCGTCACCAAGTGGAGCCCGGATGGCAGCCGGCTTTTGTACTCCACCTATCTGGGCGGCAGCGGAGGCGACACCGCCGGCGGAATCGCCGTGGATGGAAGCGGCAGCGCCTACGTCACCGGCTTCACGTCCTCGCCGGATTTCCCCACCACCAGCGGCGCATTCCGGACTACCCTGAGCGGCGCGCCGGACGTATTCGTAGCCAAGCTCAGCCCGGACGGTTCGCAACTGGTTTACTCCACGCTGCTGGGAAGCGGATCGGCGGCGGGCATAGCGGTGGACGGCACGGGAAATGCTGTGATCGCCGGGTTGTCGCCAGGCAATTATCCGGTGACGGCGAACGCCTTCCAAACCGCGCCAGGCGCGGGTTGCACCACGTCGGAATTCAACGCCGGCGAAGCCTTCGCGACGCGCATCTCGGCCGACGGCAAGTCGCTCGTCTATTCGACATTCCTCGGCGGGAGTTGCCCTGGCATGAACATACCGGAAGTCGCTCCGGCGGCGTACGCGACGAGCGTAGCGCTGGACGCGGGCGGGAACGCCTGGGTAACCGGGGCGACTCTTTCGACGGATTTTCCGGTCACCTCCGACGCCTTGCAGCGGCAATTCGGCGGCGGCCTCTACGACGGTTTCCTGGCGCGCTTCAATCCCTCCGGCGGCCTGGACTATGCGACCTACCTCGGCGGCGCGGGTTACGACATTCTGGCCGCCATCGCCTTCGATCCGTCCGGCAACATCTACCTCACGGGCGAGAGTGACGGTTTGCCGCAGGCTGCCTCGGCGGGCGCGTTCCAGGCGCAGGCCAGCGCGAATTGCCCGGTTTTCAACCCCGGGCCTTCGTTTCCCACGCCGACCGGCAATGCGCTCGTCATGAAGCTGGACCCCCAGGCGCACACCGTCCAGCGTCTGACTTACCTGGGGGCGCCGCTTTGTCTTTCCCCGTCGTCCATCGCAGTGGATTCCGCCGGCGAAGCGTGGATTGCGGGCGGGGCGCAGTATTACCCCAGCGCGCCGCCCACGGTGAGCCCGCTCGAGATCGGAATCGGACAGGGATTTATCAGCAAGTTCAGCGCCGACTTCACCGGGTTACCATTCTCGACGTATTTCGACCCGGTCGCCGGCCTGGCTCTCGATTCCTCCGGCCTGGCCTATGCGGCGGGCACGGCCGCTTCCAGCGCCATCAACGCGACGCAGCGGGTTTACGTTGCCGCGATCGATTCCACGCCGCCCCCGATTTCGCTGGATTCCGTGGAAAGTGCCGCCCCTCCGACCAATGCATATCCATCCGTTTTCCCGGGGATTGCTCCGGGAGAGGTGATTCGGATTCTCGGCCAGCGGATGGGCCCGGCCGCGGCTGCGCCCGGCGCGGTCCAGTCGGGAGTGCTGGCCACCAGCGTGGCCGGCGTGGAGGTCGCCTTCGATGGCGTCCCCGTGCCGCTGCTGTGGGTGAGCGCCCAGGAGATCGACCTGGTGGCGCCCTTCGAGCTGGCCGCCAAATCCGCCACCACCATTCAGGTTCGATACGACGGCGTCGAGTCGAACGCGGTCCAGGTCGCGGTGACTCCAGTGAACTTGCAGATCCTGGGGGTGTTCAATGGGGATTACTCTCCCAACTCCGCGTCGAACCCGGCGCAGGCAGGTTCGACCATGATCCTCTACCTGGCCGGCGCGGGACAGACCAATCCGCCGAGCCAGGATGGCCAGATCGACGCCGCTCCGCTGGCGGGGCCGGGCGCGCCCATCCTGATCCAGCCGTACCCGACCGACCCGAACAACCCCACGGTGCTGCCGGTCTCCTTTGCCGGCGCGGCGCCGGGCATGGCGGCGGGCATTCTCCAGGTCAACTTCGCTGCGCCGCAGCAGAGCTTGACGTATGTGATTCTCAGCATGGGGAACGCCGAGACGTATTTCAGCGTTTGGATCCGGTAGTTGCGTGGGGCGCTCCAGCCTCACTGTATAATCGGGTGATATGAGACTTTGGGGCCTTCTCCCGGCCGCCGGCGCGCTGGTGGCCGTGTGGGCCGCTCCGCAAAACCCCGTCCCGCCGGGCCAGACCGAAGAGCCGGGCGCGCGCATCACCGTGGATGTCAACCGCGTCAACATGCTCTTCACGGTCATGGACCGCAAGGGCCGTTTCGTCACCGACCTCACCAGGGACGATTTCGAGCTGATCGAAAACAAGCGGCCGCAAATCATCCAGGAATTCAGCGCCGAAACCGATCTGCCCCTGCGGCTCGGCATTCTGGTCGACACCAGCAACAGCATCCGCGACCGCTTCAAATTCGAGCAGGAGGCTGCCAGCCAGTTCGTGCAAAGCGTCATGCGGACGCAAACCGACCGCGGCATGCTGATCAGCTTCGATTCCACCGCGCAACTGGTTTCCGACCTGACCAGCGATCCGGGCGTCCTGGAGGAGGCCATCCGCAGCCTGCGGCCTGGCGGCGGCACGGCGCTGTACGACGCCATCTACTTCGCCTGCCGCGACAAACTGGCGCTCGATCAGCCCAAGAGCAAGTTCCGCCGCGCCATCGTGGTCCTCAGCGACGGCGAGGACAATCAGAGCCACTTTACCCGCGACCAGGCGCTCGAGATGGCGCAGCGCGCCGACACGGTGGTCTACACCATTTCCACCGACACCTCGCGCATGGAGCTGGAAGGCGACAAGGTGCTCAAGTACTTCGCCGAAAGGACCGGCGGGCGCGCCTACTTTCCGTTTCGCGTGGAAGACCTGGAACAGTCCTTCGAGAACATCCACAACGAGCTCAGCCACCAGTACATCATTCTGTACCGTCCCGAACCGCTGATCACCGACGGCCTGTTTCACACCTTCGAGCTGCGCGTGAAGGGGCGGAAGGAACTGCTGGTGCGGGTGCGCCCGGGATACTACGCGCCGCGCATGTAGGCGCCGGAACCGGTTCCGGCTTTACACGTCCAGGCGATTGGCGGCGGCCACGCGGGCGTACCAGTAGCCAGAGTCTTTGATGGTGCGCTTGCGGCTGGCGAAATCCACATAGGTGAGCCCGAAGCGCTGCGTGTAGCCGTGCGCCCACTCGAAGTTGTCCTCCAGGCTCCAGGCGTGGTAGGCGCGCACCTTGGCGCCGTCGGCGATGGCCCGCGCCAGTTCCGCCAGGTGCTCGCGGTAGAAGGCGATGCGGCGCGCATCGGCCACGCGGCCGTCGGCGCCGGGGGCGTCCAGGTAGCTGCCGCCGGTCTCGGTGATCTCGATGATGGGGTGGTTGTAGTCCCGGGAGAGCTGCATCACCAGGTCGTAGATGCCCCGCGGCCAGACCTCCAGGCCGCCGTCGGTCTTGCGGCCCTCGTTCCCCAATTCGACGCGGATTTGAGCCACGGGATCGGGGAGCGGCAAATTGGTTTCCCCCTGGGCCTCGGCACAGTGATAACCCTCGCCGCCCGAATCCGAGACGATCATCCGGCAGTAGTAATGGACTCCCACCCAATCCAGCGGAACCTTCATGATGGTCTCGTCGCCGGGCTTGAATCCCATGGCATGGTAAGGCGTCTCGCAGTGGAACGCCTTGGGGTAATCGCCATAGGTGGCGGCGTGGAGAAAGTAGATGTTGTGGAGGGCGTGGAAGCGGGCGGTGGCGGCGCGATCCGCGTCGCTGGCGGTCTTGGGATAGCAGGGCTCCATGCCGTAAGCGCTGCCCACGGTAGCGTGCGAGGAGACCGCCTTGATGGCGCGGAAAGCCTGGCCCTGCGCCAAAGAGACGGTATGGGCGGCTCTCAAAAACTGGCGGATATCGGCTTTGCAGGGAGGATCGGCGCCCACGCCGTAGCCGAAATAGGTGAAGTGCGTCGGCATGTTAAACGGAGCCCAGACGGTGATGCGGTCGCCCAGGTGCTTGGCCAGGATGGCGGCGAAATCGGCAAAATAGCCGGCCAGATCGCGGTTCGGCCAGCCTCCGCGGTCTTCCAGGGCTTGCGGCAGATCCCAATGGTAGATGGTGCAGAACGGGCGGATGCCAGCCCCCAGCAGGGCATCGGTGAGCCGGCTGTAATAATCCAGGCCTTTCTGATTGGCCGGCCCGGTGCCGGTGGGTTGAATGCGCGGCCAGGACGTCGAGAAACGGTAGCTCTTCTGATTCAGGCGCTTGAGGATGGCGACGTCTTCCAGGTAGCGATGGTACTGATCGCAGGAAACGTCGGCATTGGTGCCGCCGTGGATCTTCCCGGGGGTGTGGGCGTAACGGTCCCAGATGGATTCGCCCTTGCCGTCGGCGTTCCACGCGCCCTCCACCTGGTAGGCGGAAGTGGCCATGCCCCAGAGGAATCCGCTGGGAAACCGGGCGTTGGCGGGCTGGGACGCGGTCTCCGCGCCCGAAACCTGCTGCTGGGAAGCCAAGGCCGCAGCGCCCGTTCGGCTGGCCAGCCATGCGCCGCCGGCAGCCAGGGCACCTTTAAGGAGACTTCTACGGTCCATTTCGCCTAACCCTCCTGTCCGGGAGACGAAAGTGTCCCCTAGTAGAATACTACCACCGCGATCCAAACGATCTACATTTCCAGCTTGCCGTGATACATCAGATCCCTGGTGCGGAATTCGACCTCCCGCTCCGGAAATGCCACGCCTGGGAGGTACAGCCGGAACAGTACCGATTTATCGGCCGGCTTCACTTCGCGCGGAAACACGAGGCGAAGCACCGGGTCGGACTGGCTGGGAGGGAAATGGCCCACCAGTTGCCAGGTTTTGCGGCCGGCAATCATGACGCATTCATCCTCCATCCGTTTCCGCTCGGCCTCGGTGCCGAAGCGGGCGGGCTGGCTCCAGGGGATAGCCAGGACCAGGATTCTTTCGCGGTTGAGCCGGAGGAAATCGGCGTAGTCCGGATCGGGTTCGGGCAGGGTATTCTTCGTGCGCAGACGCAACTCGCCTTCGGCGTCCTCGATGGGGGCGGCGGTAGCGAGGTATGCCAGCAGCTCGGGATTATTCCCGGCGGTTTGCGCCCAGGGGCTGGCGTGACGCAGTGTGTCGATCTCCTCGCTGGTCCAACGTTCCGGCGGCTTGGCCTCCCAGAAGGGCTGCGACAGAAAGAGGAACAGCGCGATGGCCGCATGCGGCATACTGCAACTATGCCAGCAATCCGGCGCGGTTTGGAAGCCGATTTGGACGCTATCGCCGAAATTCAGTCCGCCAGCCCGGAAGCGGCTCACTGGAGGGTGGCGGACTACCTTGGCTACGGCCTGTGGGTGGCCGCCGACGGTGATCGGGTGGCGGGCTTCCTGTTGGGGCGGTCTCTGGGCATGGGCGAAGCTGAGATATTGAACCTGGCAGTCGCGCCGGGATGCCGCCGGAGCGGCGTCGGGAGAGCCCTGATCGGGGCGTTCCTAGGGGAGTTTTCCGGGGGTGTTTACCTGGAGGTGAGGGAGTCTAATGTAGCCGCCCTAGGCCTTTACAAGTCCATGGGGTTTAAGGAGGTTAGCCGACGGAAGGAATTTTACGAGGCCCCTCCGGAAGCGGCTATTGTCATGAAGTTTCATTCATGTTAAGGTTGCGGTAGACGGTGATGCCGTCCTTCATCACATCACGAAGAGATTACCCACCGAGCCTTGTTATCCAAGCAGCCGACTCGGCGCGGCAACCTTACTGGGAGGAATTGCCCCATATGGAACGGAACGCGCAAGAAGAGTTGAAAGCGCATCTGATGGCTACAAACGAGGAGTTTCAGCGCCTGCACAGCCGGCACTCAGAATATGCACAGAAGCTGGATGCCCTCGAAGCCCTCTCCCATCTGACTCTGGAAGAGCAGATGGAAGAGATCCGGCTGAAGAAGCTGAAATTGCGGTTGAAGGATCAGATGGAAGCGATCATGAGCCAGTACCGGGCTCAACAGGTCGCTTGACGTCAGGTGCGCTGCTTTGCGGTGGTCGTATCGGCCCGGTCGGCTTCGGCTGACCGGGCTTTTGATTTTTGGAGGACTTCCCGATGATGTCCGGCGACGAGCCCATACGGATCCCCATCACGGATGTATTCGACCTGCACTCCGTTCCGCCGCGCGACGCCGCGCCGGTGATCGAGGAGTACCTGTCCGAAGCGCACCGTTTGGGGTTGAAGGCCCTGCGGATTATCCACGGCCGGGGAATCGGCGTACAGCGCGAGATGGTCCGGGGCGTGCTGCGGCGGACGAAGTTCGTTGTGGATTTTCGCGACGCTCCGGCCGAAGCCGGAGGCTGGGGCGCAACTATTGTAACTCTCCGCTAGCCAGGGCGGACGCGGGAGCGTATACAATCGAACATGGAAGCCGTTGGCAGGCAGGCAATGGCTTGATAAGAGGACGTGTTCGGGTTCATGATGAGGTGTTTCACGCCGCGGGGGGTGATGCATGCACGGATCGAATGGTAAGGCACGCTTCGAACGGATAGGGAGTCTTCTGGCGACCTGGTTCGCCATCGCGCTGCTGGCGCTGGGCGGCGCCCAGACGGCATCCGCCCAGGCCTTCGCGATTACCAACCTGAGCCCAAGCTCGGTGTACGCGGGCAGCGCGGGGTTCAACCTGACGGTGACGGTGGCGAACCAGGCAGGCGACTACTTCAACGTGTATTGGAACGATACCCAGTTTGGGCCTTTCGTGGTCGCGGACCAATATGTAATTCCGGTGACGCCCGATCTGGTGGCGCAGCCCGGCACCGTGAACATCACCGTTGCGGCAGTCAGCGATGTCCCGGCCCCCACCCCACCGGCGACGTTCACCATTCTGGGGCCGGCCATCACGTCGTTGTCTCCATCCACCGTCGTGGCCGGCAGCGGGGGCTTTACGCTGACCATCAACGGAAACGGATTCACCAGCGACAACTCCGTAAATCCAACGGTGAACTTCGGCACCTACACCCTGAATAACGTGCCCCTCACCGGCAACACGCAACTGCAGGCCAACATCCAGGCCGCGTGGATCACCAGCCCGGGAACCGTGAACGTAACGGTGACCGATGTGGCGGCCAGCACTTCGGCGTCGTTGGCTGTCTCCTTCACCATTACTCCGGCGTATCCGCCCCTGGGGGTGGTGATCGCGCCCATGGCGGGCGCCACCGTGGGCATGGCCTACGACTACACGTTTCAAACCGTCAACGGTTTCCCGCCGCTGAAGTTCACGGCCACCGGGCTGCCGCCGGGCCTCGCGATCAACGCCGCGACGGGCGAGGTCAAGGGCACGCCGACCACCGCCGGAAGTTACCAGGTATCGCTCACGGTGACGGATTCCATCGGGCAGGTGGCCACCGGACAGTTTCCACTTAACGTAGTTTCTCCGGTGGTGGTTGCGCTGGGATTCGGCGGCGGGCCGCTGCCCTCCGGACAGGTCGGGGTGCCGTACCAGGCGGGAGTTTCGGCTGTCGGTGGAACACCGCCCTACTCATTCGCCCTGGTGACCGGCGGCGGAGGCCTGCCCGCGGGCCTGGCGTTTGCCAGTTCCGGCGCCATCAGCGGCACGCCCACCACGCCGGGAACCTCCAAGTTCACTGTGCAGGTGACGGATTCCGCGGGCGGGTCTGCCTCCCTCGGGTTCTCGATCACCATTGCGCCCCCGGCGCTGACCATCACCACCGGGGCCTTGAGCAACGCTCCGGCCGGCGTGGCGCTCAGTATCGCCTTCGCCGCCACGGGCGGGTACCCGGGCTACACATTCAGCGCCGACAGCGGGATTCCGCCGGGCACGGTTTTCAGCAGCAGTGGCACGCTCACCGGCACGCCGGCGAACGCGGGGACCTACAGGTTTACCGTGACCGTCAAGGATACCAGCGGCGCCACCGCCAGCAAGACTTTCAGCCTCACCATTACTCCCCCGCCTCTGGCCATCGTAACGGCGTCGCTGCCCAACGGACAGGTAGGGGTAGCCTATTCGGTGCAGTTCTACGCGGCCAACGGGCAGCCGCCCTACGCCTGGACGGCCGGCGGCACGCCCGCGGGCATCGCCATGTCGGGAACCGGGAGCTTGAGCGGCACGCCCACGGCGGATGGCGCCTACAGCGTCGCCGTCACCGTCACGGACGCCAACGGCGCCCAGGCGAAACAAACCTACCCGGTGACCATCGCGCCGGCGCCTCTGATCGTCACCACGGCGACTTTGCCGGCGGGCGTGGTGGGGACGGCGTACTCCGCCACGCTGGCGGCCAGCGGCGGCGATCTGCCGTACACCTGGGCGGTGCAAGGGCTGCCCACGGGCGTCACCGCCTCGGCGGGCGGCGTGCTGACGGGCACTCCCACAGCCGCGGGCATTGCCACGGTGACGGCCACGGTGACGGATTCCAAGGGCGTCAACGCGACCCAGCGCTTCAGCCTCACGGTGACCGCCCCGCCCATCTCCATCACCACCACGTCGCTTCCCAACGGCACGGTGCAATCGGCTTACTCGGCGACGGTCGGCGCCGCGGGAGGCGCGGGATCGAACAAGTGGGCGGCCACCGGCCTGCCGGGCGGATTGAGCATGTCCGCCGGCGGGACCATTTCCGGCACGCCCACGGCGCCGGGCGTCTCGGTGGTGGTGATCACCGTGACCGACGCGGCGGGCACGGTGGGGGTCGGGACCTTCACGCTGACGGTGGTGATGCCGGCCCCGTCAACCCTGGTCTTCAGCACTCTTCCGGCGGCCCTGAACCCCGGCACGCAAACCGGCGTGCAGGTGGGGATGTCGCCGGCCTATCCGCTGGCGGTGACGGTGACGCTGACGCTCGGGTTCACGCCGGATTCCGGCGCCGACGATCCCGCCGTGCAGTTCTCCACCGGCGGGCGCGCGGTGGTGATCCAGATTCCCGCGGCAACCAGCGCGCTGACGGGCAATGTGTCGCTGGCGGCCGGAACGGTGTCCGGGACCATTACCATTACGGCGCAGTTATCGGCCCTGGGCCAGAACATCACGCCCACGCAGGCTCCGCAGGAATCGGTACGCATCGCGGCGGGCGCGCCGGTGATCAGCAGCATGACGGCGGCGAACACGGCCGGTGGTTTCACGGTGACGGTGATCGGTTTTGCGACGTCGCGCCAGGTGACCCAGGCGAATTTCCAGTTCACCGCGGCGGCCAGCGCCAACCTGCAAACCAGTTCGCTGTCGGTTCCGGTGACGAGCCTGTTCTCGGCGTGGTACGCAGGCGCGGCCTCGGCGCCTTTCGGCAGCCAGTTCTCCTTTGTGCAGCCGTTCACGGTGACGGGCAGCACGCAAAGCATCACCTCGGTGACGCTGACCTTGACCAACGCGCAGGGGACCTCGGCGGCGGTGACGGCGAACGTGCAGTAGGCGCGGCGCGGGCGGTCACCGCGTTTTGGCGATGGCCCGCGCAAATCCGGGGAGCGAGCGCTCCAACTCGTCGCGCGCGATGGTCAGCGAAAGGCGCATGTAGCCCGAGCGGCCGAAGCCCGAGCCGGGCACGGCCAGGATTCCCTCCATCATCAGGAGGCGAACGAAGGCCACGTCGTCCGGTGTGGGCGTCTTCGGGAAGACGTAGAACGAACCCTGCGGGCGCGGCGCGTGGTAGCCCATGGAGGTGAGCGCGTCGCACAGCAGGTCGCGCTTGGCCTGGTATTGCGCCACGTCCACGACGGCGTCGGGCACGGCGGCCACCACCCACTGCCAGATGGCGGGCGCGTTGATAAATCCCAGCGTGCGGTTGGCGAAGGTGGCGGCGTCGCGCAGGGCGGCGATTTCTGAGAGGCGCGGAGACAGGGCCAGGTAGCCCACGCGCTCGCCGGGGATGGCCATGGCCTTCGACCAGCTCCACGCCACCACCGAGCGCTCGATGAGGCGCAGCGGCTCGGGCGGGGTCGCGCCGTCGAAGGTGAGCGGCCGGTAGGGCTCGTCGCCGATGGCGATGATGGGGTCGCGCACCAGGCCGTTCAACTCGCCCAGCACGGCTTCGGAGTACATCGCGCCGGTGGGGTTGTTGGGCGAATTGAGGATGATCGCCCTGGTGCGCGGGGTGATGGCGCGGGCGATGCGATCCAGATCGGGCTGGAACTGGTCGTCGGTTTCGGCCAGGACCGCTTTGCCGCCGTGGTTCTCGACGTAGAAGCGGTACTCGGGGAAGCAGGGGTTGAGCAGGATGACCTCGTCGCCGGGATCGAGGATGGACTTGAGCAGGATGTTGATGGCGCCGGCCGCGCCCACGGTCATGATCACGTCGGCGGCGGTGAACGGGAGGCCGGTGCGGCCGGCCAGTTGGCGGGCGATGGTGTCGCGGACCGCGGGGTAGCCGGCGTTGGGCATGTAGGCATGGCTGCGCGGGCGATTCTCGGCGGCCACGCGGCGCAGCGCTTCGATCACCGCCGCGGGCGGCTCGACCTCGGGATTGCCGAGAGTGTAATCGAAAACGTTCTCGGGACCGCGTTCGCGGCGGAGTTCCAGGCCGGCTTCGAACATGCGGCGGATCCAGGAGGAATGCTCCATCTGCTCGGAAATTGCGCGGGAGACGCTCATAGGACAATGCGAAGCCCGATTGTAGCGCGGGGCGGCCCGCGGGCGCGCAATACGGGTATAATCGTGTCTCTTATGACAACCGCCCTCGACAGGCCAGCGGTCTCGCGCTACCGCTGGGCCATTTGCGCGCTGCTCTTCGTCGCCACCGTGGTCGCCTACCTAGACCGCGGCATCCTGGGATTCCTGAAGGTGAACCTGCAGACTCAGTTCCACTGGGACGACATCACCTATGGCAACATCTCCTCTCTCTTCAAGTGGGGATATGGTTTCGGCATTGTAGTGGCGGGGTATTTCACGGACTGGCTGGGGACGCGCAAGGCATTTGCGATCGCCATTGTGATGTGGAGCGTCGCGGCCATGTCGCCAGGCCTGGCGAACTCGGCATTCACCTTCGGAGCCGCCATGTTCCTGCTGGGGATCTGCGAGGCCGCCAACTTCCCGGCCTGCCAGAAGACGGTGGCCGAGTGGTTCCCCAAGAAAGAGCGCGCCCTGGCGACGAGCCTGTTCAACTCCGGCTCCAATGTCGGCAACATGCTGCCCGCGGCGGTGGTGCCCGTTCTGGTAATGGCCTTCGCTGCCTCCCTCGGGAAGGATGCGTGGCGCGGCGCGTTTGTAGTCTGTGGGTCCATCGGATTCATCTGGCTGGTGTTCTGGCTGCGGATGTACCGCAAGCCGGAGGTCCACCCCAAAGTCTCGCCCGGGGAGTTGGCGCATATCCAGAGCGATCCCGGCGAGCGCATCGAGCGGGTGCCCTATGTGAAGTTGCTTCCGTGCAAGGAGACCTGGGCATTCGGCGGCGCCAAGTTCCTCACCGACGGGGTCTGGTGGTTTTACGCGTTCTGGCTGCCGGGCTATTGGCAGACCACCTTCCACCAGAAGTTGGGAGGCACCAGCCTTCCTCTGATCGTTGCGTTTGGCGTTTCCATCCTGGGCGGCATCGGTGGCGGCTACCTCTCCGGCGCCCTGATCGAGAGCGGCAAGAGCGTCGGCACGGCTCGCAAAACCGCCATGCTCGTCTGCGCCATTTCCGCCTTGCCGGTGATGCTGATGCCTCTCATGCCCAGCATATGGTGGGGTGTGGCGCTGGCCGCCCTGGCCATGGCGGCGCACCAGGGCTTCTCGAACAACCTCTTCACTGTGCCGTCGGACCTGTTCCCGAAAGTGGCGGTGGCCTCGGTGATCGGAATCGGCGGCGGGCTCGGAGCGGCTGGCGGCGCGCTGCTCGACCTGTTTGTGGGCCACATCGTGAAATGGACCGGCAGTTACATTCCGGTTTTCGCGCTGTGCGGGTCGGCTTACTTGCTGGCGCTCCTGCTGCTCCACTTGCTGACGCCGAAGTACACGCCGGCGAAGCTCAATTACTGACGGTGGTATTATCTCCTTACCGTGATTCTGCGGCCGGCCAGCGACCGATCGCTCGTTGTCTCATTCGGCGATGAAATCTCGCCCGAAGCGCACCGCCAGGTGGTGCGCCTGACGCGCGGTCTCGAAGGCGCGCGCGGCATCCTCAATCTTCATCCGGCGTTCGCCAGCGTGCTGGTCGATTTCGATCCGCGGCTGCGCGATCACGAGGACGTCGCGGCCCAGGTGCGCGAACGGCTGGACGCGCCGGCCGAGCGCGCCGCGGTGGAGCGGCGGACGGTGGAGATCCCGGTGCGCTTCGGCGGCGATGACGGGCCGGATCTCGACGACGTGGCGCGGCACACCGGCTTCGCGCCCGAGCGGGTGATCGAGCGCTTCTGCGCGGCGGAATTCGAAGTCTGTTTCGTGGGGTTCGCCACCTGCTTCCCGTACCTGGGCGGGCTGCCGCCCGAACTGGCCACGCCGCGCCTGGCCGCGCCGCGCAAACGTGTGCCCGAAGGCAGCGTGGCCATCGGAGGCCGGCAGGCGGGTGTGTATCCGCTGTCGTCTCCGGGCGGATGGCGGCTGATCGGACGCACGCCGCTGGCCCTGTTCGACCGTCACGCCGAGCCGCCGCCGCTGCTGCGCATGGACGACCGCGTGATCTTCGTGCTGGAGGGCCGGCGGTGAACCGAATCCGCGTGCTTTCGCCGGGGCTGCTCACCACGGTGCAGGATCTCGGCCGTTTCGGCTGGGCGCACTTCGGCGTGTCGGCATCGGGAGCGGCGGATGCGCTGGCGCTGCGCGCGGGCAACCTGCTGGTGGGCAACGCGGAGGGCGCGGCCGCGCTCGAGATGACGCTGGCGGGCGGGGCGTTCGAATTCGAATCGCGGGCGGTGATCGCGCTGACCGGTTCGGATTTCGGCGCGGGGCTGCCGCTGTGGAGCGCGGTGGAAGTGGCCGCGGGGGAAACCGTGCGCTGCGGCCGCACGCGCTCCGGCGCGCGCTGTTACCTGGCGGTGCGCGGCGGCCTGGCGGTCGCGCGGGCGATGGGCAGCGCCTCGGTGCACGTGGCCACCGGCGTGGGCGGTCGGCCGCTGCGCGGGGGCGACGTGCTGCCGGTCGGCGAGGAAGCCGTGCGCGAACCGCGCGCGGGACCGGCAGCGCCGCCCGCGGGCGAGCGGGCCGGCCGGTTGCGCGTGACGCCCTCGGCGCAGGCGGAGTGGTTCGGGGACGAGCTGTACCGCGGCGCGTACACCGTGACCGAGGAATCCGACCGCATGGGCCTGCGGCTGCGCGGCGCGGCCATCCCCAGCCCGGCGGGCCACATGCTGACCGAGGGCGTGCCGCTGGGCGCGATCCAGGCGCCGCCGGACGGCCAGCCGATCATCCTGTTCGTGGAGCACCAGACCACCGGCGGCTATCCCAAGCCGGCCGCCGTGATCTCGGCCGATTTCTGGCGGCTGGGCCAGTTGCGCCCGCGCGACGAAGTGCGCTTCGAGCGGGTCGCCATGGAGCGGGCGATGGAGTTGCTGCGCGCGCAGGAGATGTGGCTGCGCGGGCTGGTGTAGCGCGGTACCTTGTATGCATGCAGACCATCCATAGCATCAGGATCTGGAAGCTCAGCGACAAAGCGCGCGCGGCCTTCGCCGAGGCCGGCGTGGAGCTGACGCCGGATGCATGGTCCCACACCGTGGCGGAGAACGATCCGCAATGGGCCGCGGTCGAGGCGCTGGTCGAGAGATTCAATCTGGACGATGTGGCGAGAGTGGAATATTCCGATGAGGACCGGAACGCCGCGGACTTCCTGAGGATCCAATCCCGCGCCCAGATGGGCTATCCGCAGCCGGCCATGGACGGGAGTTACCGGTCCGCAACCTTTGACTTGGCCGGCTACTGCAAGTTCTGCGGGATCGGACAGATACAAAAGGCCCCGTTCCGCTTGAAGAAGACGCCGGCTTCGGCGCGATCCATCATGGGGCTGAACTGTATCTGCGACGAGCTGTTCGTCAACCTCGAGGTTTGGAAAGAGGTCTTCGAGCCGCTGGGCATCGGGTGCAGACCGCTGGTGCTCGACCGGACCGGCGCGGAGATCGCCTCGGTGGTGCAGCTTGAGATTCCGCAGGTTGCCGGCCTGCCGGTGGAAGGCTTTCCGTGCAAGGTGTGCAGACGCTGCGGGCGCACGCGATATGACTCCGGGGCGCTTCGCCTGGCTCCGTGCCCGAAGCCGGATGCCACCGGCGCGCCCATCTTCAAATCGAGCCAGTACTTTGGCAGCGGGGCCATGGCGTACCACTTGATTCTGGTGTCGCGCCTGGTGTTTCAGAAAATCGGGGCCGCCGGTCTGACGAGGGTGAATTTTGTCCCCTGCGCACGATAGCTCTTCGCGCGCCGCGGGTTTGGGAGCGATCCATGGATTCTATTCGGGAACTGCTGGTTGAAAACGGCTTGGGCCGCGTTGCCGCGCAGATCGCGGCGGGAGTGAAGCACTCGGTGGAGCTTGCCCCGGGGAAGCCCGGTGAAGGCAGCACCCACCGGCTGGGCGGCCGGCCCAATCTGCCGCCGGCCGTCGAATGGCCGGTGTGGCGCGGCTGCCCGCTTGGATTCGTCGCGCAACTCGAATTGTCGGAGGTTCCTCCCATCGAGGGCCTCGACCTGCCCGGCAGCGGCTCGCTCTGCTTCTTTTCCGAGGGTGGGAAAGTATGGGGCTTCCAGCCGGAGCACGCCGGCAGCGCCCGCGTGATCTATTCGCCGGAGCCGCTGGCGGCGTTCCCGTTGCGCGAGTTCCCATCCGATCTGCCGGAGAACCTGCGATTCGACGCCGTCGAGATGATCGCCAGGCCGAGTCACGTTGCGATTCCCAACCCACAGGACATTTGCGTGCAATCGCTCGAGTTGCAGCCGGAGGAGTGTGAGTCCTACTTCCGCGTGCATGAAGAGTGGGTGGCGCGCACCATGGAGACCTTCCATCGGATCGGAGGGTATCCCGATTGCATTCAGATCGGCTGCGACCCCAAGCTGGAGGCCCATCTGGTTTCCCAGGGTCTGGACTGCGGCCACCAGTCGGGATATGCCGAAGGCAAAGAGCGCGGCTTGTGGCCCGGCGCCGCGGAGTGGGAACTGCTGCTGCAGGTGGATTCGGAGGGCGGGATCGGCATGCAGTGGGGCGATGACGGCCGCTTGTATTTTCTGATTCACCGCAGCGCCCTGCGCGAGCGCGCCTTCGAAAAGGCGTGGATGATTCTGCAATGCGATTGATTGTGGTCCGATGAGGCGGTTGCGCGACTTGCTCTACGCGGCGCGGCGGGAGGCGCGCGGGCGGCGGGCGCCGCGGAAGGGAATCAGCAGCCAGCTTTTGACCTGCTGGAGGCGCGCGCAATCGGAGCAACCGGGGGGACAGGCCGCGGTGGCGTGGCCGATGAGGTAGTCGAGCTGCTCGTGGAGTATGTCGCCCAGCGGAGCGGGCTGAATGAACTCGGCAGGGCGGCCGGAGCCGATGGGCTGCGGGGCCATCGACTGCGTGCCGGTGTCGGATGTCGAGCGATCGCGACTCATAAACTTGCTCTCCCCTCGAAATACTTATCGGCAGGTGAGAGGTGGTTTAATAGACTTTTCGCAGGGGGAAACGCGGCGCGGAAAATGGGGGGATTTACCGGACGGGGGATACCGGAGTACCAGGAACCATGCCCGCGTGAAGGGGTATCTCCGCCGGCCGCGCGGCGGCGCGAAGGACGGTTTCCGCCGCGCAGCGGGACGGGTGCGCGGCGTGCGTAAACGGAATTAAGGATGTTATTATCTTATTTCGGAGGCTCGATGGTGCCGACTGCAAGTCAGAGCGTTCTGCCGCTGGAAGAACAATCGTTCATCGATCGCACGGTCGCCGCGCATGCGGGAAAGCCGGGTGCGCTTTTGGGGGTTCTGGAGCAGGTCCAGGAGCACGAACCCCACAAATATCTCTCTCCCGAAGTTCTGGAGTACATCGCGGACCGCATGGATCTGCCGCTGGCGCAGATCTTCAGCGTGGTGACGTTCTTCGCGCTGTTCAACCTGGAGCCGCAGGGGGATCACAGCATCTGCATCTGCCGCGGCACGGCGTGCCATACGCGCGGATCGCGCAACCTGCTGCAACGGCTGCGGCTGGAGCTGGGGCTGCCGGAAGAGAGCCAGGAAGGCGCCGACAAACTGTGCGTGACCACGCCCGACGGGAAGTACTCGCTGCGCACCGTGGCGTGCTTCGGCCAATGCGCCCTGGCGCCGGTGGTGGAAGTGGACCACGCCGTCTTCGGACACATGAACGAGCAGACATTGCACCGGGAAATTGAGCACCTGAGCGGGAGGAAGGCGTGACGCGTATCCAGGATATCGGTTCCTTTAGCACGGTCCGCGAGGCGGGCATGGCCAAGCTGCTGCCGCAGCGGCCGCGGGTGGGCGTGGGCATGGGCACGTGCGGGGCGGGCAACGGCGCCGAAGGCGTGTACCATGCGTTCGCCGAAGCCATCCAGAACCAGGGGCGCGACGTGATGCTGGCCTCGGTCGGCTGTTTCGGCTTCTGCGCCCAGGAGCCGCTGGTGAACGTGCGCCTGCCGGGACGCCCGCTGGTGATTCTGCGGCGGGTGCAGTCGAGCGACGTGAGCCGCATTCTGGACGACATCGCGCGCGGCACGCTGCCCGAGGACCTGGCGCTATGCAAGATCGAGGAGTGGGACCACCTGACGGCCCACATGCGCTACGGCTCGGGATTTCCCAACATTCCCAACTGGTCGGAAGTGCCGTTCTTCAAGCCGCAGAAGAAGATCGTGCTGCGCAACTGCGGGATCATCAGCCCGGACGATATCGAAGAGTACGTCGCCGTGGGCGGGTACCAGGCGTTATACAAGGTGCTGATCGACGCCCATCCGGAAGTGGTGGTGGAGCAGATCAAGGCGGCCAAACTGCGCGGGCGCGGCGGCGCGGGATTCCTGACGGGGTTGAAGTGGGAGTTCCTGCGCAAGGCGGTGGGGGAGAGCAAGTACATCATCTGCAACGCGGATGAGGGCGATCCGGGCGCGTACATGAACCGCAACGAGATCGAGAGCGATCCGCACGCGCTTTTGGAAGGCATGATCGTCGGCGGGTACGTGATGGGGGCGACCGAAGGAATCATCTACGTGCGTGCCGAGTATCCGCTGGCGGTGCACCGCCTGACGCGGGCCATCGAGCAGGCGCGCGAATCGGGCGTTCTGGGCGACAACATCATGGGGCGGGGATTCCGCTTCGACATACAGCTTGTGGAAGGCGCGGGGGCGTTCGTGTGCGGCGAAGAGACCGCCCTGATCGCCTCGCTGGAGGGATTCGCGGGGCGCCCGCGTCCGCGTCCGCCGTTCCCGGCGCAAAAGGGCCTCTACGGGATGCCCACCAACATCAACAACGTGGAGACGTGGTACAACGTAGCGCCCATCGTGGCCAAGGGCCCGGCGTGGTTCAGCGAGACGGGCAGCACCAAGAGCGCGGGCACGAAAGTGTTCTCGCTGGTGGGCAAGGTGAACAACACGGGGCTGGTGGAGATGCCCCTGGGAACGCCGCTGAAAACCTTCATCTACGACGTGGGCGAAGGCGGGGCGGACGGCAAGCCGGTGAAATCGGTGCAGACCGGCGGGCCGTCGGGCGGGTGCATTCCGCAGGAAATGTTCGACACGCCGGTGGATTACGAAACCCTGGCGCAGTTGGGCTCGATCATGGGGTCGGGCGGCATGGTGGTGATGGATGAAGACAACTGCATGGTGGACGTGGCGCGGTACTTCATCGAGTTCACGCATTCGGAATCGTGCGGCAAGTGCATCCCCTGCCGCGTGGGGCTGGATACCTCGCTGCGCATCCTGAACGCCTTCACCCGGGGGAAGGCTGTGGAAGCGGACCTGGAGCGGCTGGACGAGATGTGCCGCATGATCCGCGACACCTCGCTGTGCGGCCTGGGGCAGACCGCTCCCAACCCGCTGCTGACCACCATGCGGCACTTCCGGCACGAGTTCGAGGACCACATCCGGGCCAAGCGCTGCCGGGCGGGGGTGTGCGAGGACCTGGCGCTTTCGCCGTGCGAGAACAGTTGCCCGCTGCACATGAACATCCCGCGATTCCTGCAACTGTATAAGGAAGACCGGCTGGAGGAGGCCTTCGAAGCGGTGGTGCTGGACAATCCGCTGCCGGCTTCCACGGGGCGGGTGTGCCAGCATCCGTGCGAAGACCGCTGCCGGCGCCGGTCGCTGGACAGCCCCATAAACATGCGGGAAGTGCACCGGTTCATCGCCGACTCGATCTACCAGTCGGAGCGGTTCGACGCCATGGCGCAGCGGATCGTGGCGCGCAAGCTGGCGGCCACCGGGCGGAAGGTGGGGGTGGTGGGCGCCGGGCCGACCGGCCTGGCGGCGGCGTTCTACCTGGCGCTGCTGGGCCATGACGTGACGGTGTACGATCCCAATCCGGAGCCGGGCGGGATGCTGCGCTACGCCATTCCGGATTACCGGCTGCCCAAAGACATCGTGCGCAAGGAGATCGAACTGATCCGGCGGATGGGCGTGAACTTCGTGGGCGGCGTCTCGGTGGGCACGGACATCACGCTGGCCGACCTGGACAACCAGTTCAACGCGGTGTTCCTGGCGATCGGCACCTGGAAGGAAGGCTGGGTGTACCTGCCGGGAACGGAGCTGAAGGGAGTTCTGACGGCGCTGACCTTCCTGGAGGGAGTGTCCAAGGAGGAGCCGGCGCAACTGGGCCGCCAGGTGGTGGTGATCGGCGGCGGCAACGCGGCCATCGATTCGGCGCGCACGGCGCTGCGCATGGGCGCCGAAGTGACCGTGATTTACCGCCGCGAAAAGAAGGACATGCCGGCCATCCGCGAAGAGACCGATTCGGCGGCGGAAGAAGGCGTGAAGTTCCTGTTCCTGGCGACCCCGCACCGCATCCTGGGCGACGAGGCCGGGAACGTGAAGGCGATCGAGGTGGTGAAGACCAAGCTGGGCGAGTTCGACTCCTCGGGCCGCCGCCGCCCGGTGCCGACCGAAGAGATCCGCCGGGTGCAGTGCGACACCGTGATCCTGGCGGTGGGCGAAGCGGTGGACCAGGACTTCGTGCGCGCGGCGGGCCTGCGGATCAAGGAACACGGCACGCTGGAAGTGGACCGGTTCACGCTGGAAACGACGCGCAGCAAGTTCTACGCGGGCGGCGACCTGATCTCGGGCGCTTCCAACGTGTCCAACGCCATGGGGTACGGGAAGAAGGCGGCGCGCAACATCGACCGGCGGCTGATGGGCGAAGGGCGATGGGAGCGCATCGGAGCGCAGTTCACCTACAGCAACGTGGCCCCGGCGGAGCCCAGCGGCAGCGGGCGGCACCACGTGGTGGAGCTGCCGGCGACGGAACGCGTGGAGAGCTTCGCGGAGTCGGTGGTGGGGCTGGCGCCGGAAGATGCCTGGGAGGAGTCGGCGAGATGTTTGCGCTGCGATATTAAGGACCATCACTAGGAAAAGCGTGAATGGCCGCAGATGAACACAGATGAACACGGATAAAACAATGCATTCCAACAGTTGGTCTTATCTGTGTTTATCCGTGTTCATCTGTGGCTCGAAACTGTTTTTGGGAAGTTAGGAGCGACGGAGTGCCTGACAAGATTTCGGTTCGCATCGACGGCGAATACGTGGCGGCCCGCCAAGGGCAGACGATCCTGGAGGTGGCGCGGGCGGGCGGGAAGTACATACCGACGCTGTGCTGGATGGAGAACATTCCGGCGGTGGGCGCATGCCGGCTGTGCATCGTGGAGGTGTCGGGAATCGGACGGCTGCTGCCGGCCTGCACCACGCCGGTGCAGGACGGCATGAGCGTGACCACGCAATCGGAGAAGCTGGCGCACTACCGCAGGATCGCCATCGAGTTTCTGTTCGCCGAGCGCAATCACACCTGCGCGGTGTGCGTGTCCAACAACCACTGCGAGCTGCAGGCCATGGCGCAGCGGCTGGGCGTGACCAGCGTGCGGTATCCCTACTCGTATCCCAAGCTGGAGGTGGACAGCTCGCACGAGCGCTACGTGCTGGACCACAACCGGTGCATCCTGTGCACGCGGTGCGTGCGGGTGTGCGCGGAAGTGGAAGGGGCGCGGGTGTGGGACGTGAGCTCGCGGGGCATCCGCTCGACCATCATCTGCGACATGAGCCGGCCGTGGGGCGAGTCGCAGAACTGCACCAGTTGCGGGAAGTGCGTGCAGGTGTGCCCGACCGGCGCCATGTCGGAAAAGGGCTTCGCGGTGGAGGAAATGGTGAAGCACGATCGGAACGTCAGGCGCCTGGCCGCGCGGCGGGGAGGCCAGCAATGAAGAGAGTGCGGGTGGCAACGGTGTGGCTGGATGGCTGCTCGGGCTGCCACATGTCGGTGCTCGACATGGACGAGACGATCCTGAGCGTGGCCAAGCGGATCGAGGTGGTGTACGGGCCGCTGGTGGATGCGCAGGAGTTCCCCAAGGCGGTGGACGTCGCGCTGGTCGAAGGGGCGGTGAGCTCGCAGCACGACGTGGAGCAGTTGCGGACCATTCGCCAGCGCAGCAAGCTGCTGGTGGCGCTGGGCGATTGCGCGGTGACCGGCAACGTGCCGGCCATGCGGAATTCGCTGCCCGCGCGCAAGATGCTGGAGCGGATCTACGTGGAAGGCGCGTCTCCCAGCGCGGGAGTGCCGTCGGACGGGGTTCCGGCGCTGCTGCGCCACGCCGCGCCGCTGCAGGAAGTGGTGAAGGTGGATCTGCACGTGCCGGGCTGCCCTCCGGCCGCGGCCAGCATCGTGTACGTGCTGACGGAGCTGCTGGAAGGGCGCATGCCGAATCTGACGTCGAAGGTGAAGTTTGGATAAAGCCATGAAGAAGATCACGATCGATCCGGTGACGCGCATCGAGGGCCACGCCAAGATAGACATCTATCTGGACGGCGACGGGCGCGTGACGGACACGCAGTTTCACGTCACCCAGGTGCGGGGATTCGAGAAGTTCACCGAAGGCCGGCCGTACTACGAAATGCCGTCGATTACCGCGCGCATCTGCGGCATCTGCCCGGTGAGCCACCTGCTGGCGTCCTCCAAGGCCTGCGACGCGATCATGGCGGTGTCGCCTCCGGAAGCCGGGACGAAACTGCGCGAGCTGGTGCATTGCGCGCAGTTCGCGCAATCGCACGCCTTGAGTTTCTTCCATCTCTCGGCGCCGGACCTGCTGCTGGGCTTCGACTCGGACCCGGCGCACCGCAACGTTTTCGGGCTCATCGAGCAGAATCCCGAGGTGGCGCGCATGGGCGTGCTGCTGCGCAAGTTCGGGCAGGACGCCATCGAAGGGCTCGCCAAGGAGCGGATTCATCCTTCCTGGATCGTGCCCGGCGGCGTGAACGCCCCGCTCGCGCCGGCTGTGCGCGACCGCATTTTGAAGGGGCTGCCGGAAGCGCGCTCCATGGCCGCCAGGACCGTCGCGTTCTTCAAGAGCATCGTGGACAAGTTCCCGGAGGAGATCGCGCACTTCGGCTCGGCGCCGACCATGTACGCCGGCCTGGTGGACGAAGCGGGCGGTTTGCAGTGGTACGAAGGCCGCATGAAGTACAAGGACGCCGAAGGCGCCACGCTGGCCGAGGGTATCCGGGCGAAGGACTACGCCACGTATATCGGCGAGGCGGGGCTCAAGGATTCCTACCTCAAGGCGCCGTACTACAAGCCGGCCGGCTATCCGCAAGGCGTGTACCGCGTGGGGCCGCTGGCGCGCCTCAACGTGGCGGACCGGACGGGCACGCCCGAAGCGGACAAGGAACTGGCGGAATTCCGGCAGCGGTTCGGGCCGGTGGTGCACAGTTCGTTCCACTATCACTACGCGCGGCTGGTGGAGTTGACGCACGCCCTCGAGAAGATGGAGCGGCTGCTGGCCGACCCGGCGATTCTGGACACGCACGTGCGGGCGCACGCGGCGGTGAACTGCCTGGAAGGCGTGGGCATGATCGAGGCGCCGCGCGGCGTGCTGATCCACCATTACAAGGTGGATGAGAAGGGCGCCATCTGCTGGGCCAACCTGATCGTGGCGACGGGGCATAACAACCTGGCGATCAATCGCAGCGTGGGCGAGGTGGCGCGCTTCTTCGTCAAGGGCGACAAGATCCAGGAAGGCATGCTGAACCGCGTGTCGGCGGTGGTGCGGGCGTACGATCCGTGCCTGAGCTGTTCGACGCACGCCGACGGGACGCTGGCCATGGAAGCCCGGCTGATCGGCCCTGGCGGCGAGGTGCTGGACTGCGTCCGCTAGACCGGTCTTATGTGGGGCAGGATGGCATCCTGCGGCCGAGTGGCACTCGGCCCGGCGAGCGAAGCTCGCCCAGTCGATCCGAACACCCAGCCTGGTCCGGCGGCGCCTTGCCCGCTCCACGTGGCAGGTGGAACCTCGGAACTGAAACGCCGCCCCCGGCTTCTAACTGTTCGTGCGCTCAAGCCTCGAGTTAGTCCTGTCCACGGTGCTCGCGTTGGCCGGGTGCCCAACTTCTCCGCCCAAAGTAGCCACCCCCGCGGAGTCCGAGCATCCGCGGCCAATGATTGGCGATTCCCTCAACTGCGCCAAGTTCGTTCGCTACGTCGGACCTGCATATCCCGAAGAGGCCAGGAGGAGACGCATCGAGGGAAATGTCAGGCTGCGAGTGCTCATCGCCAAGACAGGTGAAATACGCGACATCCAGGTGCTTGATGGCGACCCTCTATTGATTCCTTCAGCACTCACTGCTGTCAGACAATGGCGCTACACCCCCTGCGCACTCAATTCCGAACCCGTCGAGGAGGACACAGTCATCGCCGTAGGCTTCAATCTGAATCAGTAGCCGATCTCCGCCCGCCTCGTACCAACTCGTCCGGCGCCAACTCGTCCGGCGGCGCCGCTCCCATATCCGCTCTTGGGAGTACAATAGGGTTGGAATTGGGACCGCGTTCATTGGCAAAGGAGGTTTCGAGCCATGCTCAGCGCGTTTCGCCATTCTTTTCACCGGCGCCCCGGCTTGGTTCACGTCACGCTGGAACACTGGCTGCTGACGGCCAGTAGTCTGTTCTTCACGGTTCTGACCATCGTGGTTCTGTGCCTGGTGGTCTTCGTGACCCGGGCGACCTGAGACGGCCGCTATTCGCGGTACATGACCGGGTGAGCTTCCCGCATCTCGCGGGCCTGCGCCTCGGCGGTTTCGAGCTGCACCAGCGGCCCCGTGCCGATGCCCGGGCAGTAGCTGGCGGCATTGTGCCACTCGCCCCAGATGTAAATCAGCTCCGGCCAGAAAGGGAAGGTCCGGCACTGGATGGGCTTGGCAGGATGGATGGAGCAGCGGCCGTCGCCCAGAAAAGGGCAGTTGGCATTCCGGGGCATGCGCAGGCGCATGCGGCGGCGGGTGCGGTAGACGTATTTCTTTTCGAATTCCCGGGGAGTGAGCGACAGGAAGGCGGCGGCGCGGGCGACGTCGGATTCGGTGACGTAGACGAACCCCTTCCGCTCGCAGCAGGCGGTGCACCCGGGCTGGCACTCGAAACGCAGGCCGTCACCCATAAAAGCTATTGTAGCGAGGCCGCGGAGTGTCCCGGAAATTACGGGGACGAGTTCTCGGTCCCGTCGGGGATTTGAAATCCATGGATGATCCGCTTCCATTCGACCTTGGGTTTCTGGAAGTTGACCAGAAGACACAGGCGGAGGCCGGAGGCTCGCAGGTAGTTGAGGCACTGCGCCGCGTGCTCGCCGCCGAGGCGTTCCACGCACTTCAGCTCAACCACCAGTGCGTCCTCGACGAGGATGTCGGCAAAGGACTCGCGGACGGGGTGGCCCTTGTAGGTGACAGCCAATGAAGCCCGGGAGGTTGCCTGGATGCCGCGAAGGGCGAGTTCCCTGAGCAGAGCGCGCTGGTAAACTTTTTCGAGGAATCCGGCGCCCAGGACATTGGAGACCTCAAAGACCGCCCCCAGCACGCGCGGTCAGCGAAGCAAGGTATCGATTTTCATCTGTGTTCATCTGTGGCCAGCGATTTTGTGCGGCTACAGGGGTGCATTTCTCAGGACTATTGTCAGCCACAGATGAACCTACAGAGAGCGGGGCTCATCTGTGCACTCTGTGCACTCGTCCCCAGGGCTCAGCATCAGCCTGCGCTTACCACACCCGGCAGCTATCGGCGTGCACCATGGGCTGGGCGGGCTTGCAGGAAAACGCCTTCTGGAACTCGGGCATGTTGACCACCGTGCCGTCCACGCGGAAACGGCCGGGGGAATGCTCGTCGGTCACGGCGCGCCTGCGGAGTTCCTCGGGGCGTATGTTCTCGCACCACACCTGCGCGAAGCCGACGAAGAAACGCTGCTCGGGGGTGAAGCCGTCCAGCTTGTCGCGCTTTTCCCCCAGGGCGCTCTCGAGCGCCATGTAGGCGATGCGCAGGCCGCCGTTGTCGGCGGTGTTCTCGCCCAGGGTGAGCCGGCCGTTGAGCTTCACGTCGTCGATGGAAGTGAATCCGGAATACTCGCTGGCGATGCAGGCGGCGCGCTTTTCGAACTCGGCGCCGTCGGCCGCGGTCCACCAGTCGCGAAGGTTGCCGTCCCCGTCGTACTTGCGGCCCTCGTCGTCGAAACCGTGGGTCATCTCGTGGCCGATC
>Ga0326728_10003415_pt1 | contig 49461 bp, 47 predicted proteins | sample MB3enrmetagenome_FD_207602 | JGI IMG/M metagenome (GOLD analysis project Ga0326728, IMG submission 207602) | Lab enriched peat soil microbial communities from McLean, Ithaca, NY, United States - MB31MN | ecosystem: Environmental > Terrestrial > Soil > Wetlands > Peat | place: USA: New York... | reverse complement strand
GCAGGGCGGCGATGAGGGCCTCAGGGATGCCGCAGATGCCGAAGCCGCCGATGGCCATCAACTGGCCGTCGCGGACCACGCCGTCCAGGGCCGCCGCCGCGCTGGGATAGAGCTTGTTGAGGCCGTGAGATTTTTTGGAAGCAGTCATTCGTCACACTCATGATCCGGCTTGCCGGCGCAACCTCAGGCCGCAAAGGCGCCGCGGCGATCGGGGGCGAGCAAACCTGCTTGGAAGAACGGAATTATCTTTGCAAGTTTGAGTAGCGATGCGCAAGTGGGGGGGCGAAGAACTTTGGCCGGGAAGCTGAGTCATCGTGCCGGGAGATGGGCGGAGTCCTCCGCGATGAGCTGCGACGGACTCGATCCTGCTAAGCCTTTGGGGAGCGGCGATTGCCCTTGCCGCGACTTGCCCGGCGGTCGGCGAGCAACTGCTCAAACTGCTGCTTCTGGGTGTCGTTGAGCAGGGCTTCGATGCGGGACTTCGAGTTCTGCTGAATGGCCTGGAGCTGCTGCCTGCGGGCCTTTGGGGCAAGCGAGGTGTTGGAACGAAGAGCCTCGATCCTCTGGTCGCGGTCCGCGAGGATGGGCTCGATCTGCGCCTGCTGATCGCTGGTAAGGTTGAGCGCCCGGGCGAGCATCTTTGACTGGTTGCCGGGATTGGGCTGGCGCCGATTTGCCCCTCCTTGCGGCGCGGATTGCGGAGTGGGCGTTGCGCTGAGGCTGGTGTCGGGCTGCTGCTGGGACTGCGCGGCGGGGGATTGCTGTGCCATCAACACTGCGCTCGAAAGCAGCGCGCCGAGGAGTGCGGTTGCCGTCTGGGACTTCATGGTTCGATGGGTTCTCCTGCGCGGCTCGTTCTTGGGTGGGGAAAGCCGGCAAAGTCATAGACGCGGATTTGGCGCCAAGGTTGCGCAGGAGCAGCTTGCTGCATACAGCTCTCACCCGCTCACGTGCAGGGAACCATACCGCTCCGCCGCCGAAGATCTGACGCGGCAGATCCCCGGCGCACGGAGCGGAGGTACACGAACGAATGAGCGGATGCCGACGGGGACTTAACGGTGCTCTCCCCCGCGATAACCGGGAAGTGCGTGCTCTTCGTGGGCGTCATGCTCGGCGCTGCCTACATGGCCCTGCCCGTCGCGCGCTTCGTTTCCAAAGAAGTGATTGAAGGGCTCCGCGCCACGCTCGGGCAGCGGGCCGCGATAGCCGCGCCGGGGATCGTAGCGGTTGTCGACGTGGCCGAAGAAGCCGCGGGGGCCGTGGAACCAGCGGCCGGCGCCGATAAAGACGCCGTCCTGAAACCAGTCGGGCCCGTAGTAGCCGTAGGGGGCGCAGTTGTAGGGGGCGTAGTCGAAGTAGCCGTAGGGACAGACCGGAGGCTGGCCTATGTTGATGCCTATGGAAATCTGAGCCGAGGCCTGGGCCGGCACAAAGAACAGCAGAGCAACTGCCAGAGCGGAAAAAACAAGGATGGTAAAGCGGTTCATAAAATCTCCTTCAGTTGGTTGGAACCGGAAACAGGGGGAAAGTTGTTTTCTCTTGCAGCGAGAATTCTAACGCGAAAAGATGAAGCTGCAGTGGAGCAGGTGTTTTGCCGCGCAGGCTCCTGACGATCTATCGCTCTTCCGGGCGAAAGACGGCAGAAGACAACTATTGCACAGACTCTTTGCCGCAGGCACAGGGCTTGCGCTTCATCATCCGGCCGATCAGCGCTCCGGCGGCGATGCCTGCAACGAATGTCGCGAGCACGGTCTCGATCGGATGCCGCCGAACGTTGCTTCTGGTGTCGTCGATCAGCTCCGCTGTGGCGCAGTTGGCTTTTCTGGCGGCACGCTTGGCGGCAATCACGGCATCTTCAAGCCCGTCCTTGACGGCGGATGCCGCGCGCGAGGCCTCGTGAGCGGTCTCTGCAACTTTCTCACTTACTTGTTCCAATATGGACTGCGGCATTTTTGTTTGACCTTTCTCTTCTTCGATGTCGATGTACATGATTTCCTCTTGACCTTTTCCGTCTTCGATGTCGAGTTCGATGTTCATTCGGTTACACTCCTGCGGATTTTTCAATCCTGCCGAGAAGGTTTTGAATTCTTCCGGCGATCTTTTCCGCCCTGCCACTCGCGGCAAGCCTAGGGTTGTTGGCGAGTTCGCCGAGCTTCTGCCGGATCAGGCCTCTAAGCTGGTGAAACTTGCCTTTTGCGCAATCGCTTCTGCTCGGTTTCACGGTGAATCTCTCCTCCGGACCGGGTAAGGCTCTCATCAAGAAGCCATCCCAGCCCGATGCAGAGCACAAGTATGGACCGACGTGATTGGGCAATGCTGGTCTGAATTGCTCGCTGGGCGCAAGCCGGCGAACGGCGGAGGAATCAGCCATGGGGCGGGTGGGAAAGGTCTTTTCGGGGATTCGGCTACGGCTTAAGCGAAGGAGACGCGGTCATCCTTCATAGATTCTGGTCAGATCGCGGGAGATGTAGGGCTGGAGGTGCTGGTTCAGGCTCTGCTCGGTGACCATATCGACCTTGCGGTCGAGGCAGCCTTCGAGCCTCTCGATGAGCCGCATGTAGCCGACCATGCCGGTGGGGCGGCCGAGCCGGACGAGAAGATCGACATCGCTCCCGGGGCGGTCCTCTCCCCGCGCCACGCTGCCAAAGACAGCCGCGTAGCTGACCCCGAATTCGCGAAAGACGGGCGCGGTCCTCTTTTTGACCTCGTCGACGGTCATCGTCTTATACCTCCAAATGCAAGATTGGAGCAGGAGAAGCCGATGTTCTCGGCAAACCCGCAATTTGGCGGCCAGATGGTGGCGGGATGAGCTCCTATCACTCCCAGGCCGAAAAAGCGAAGACGCGCGGACTGGCGGGCGGGTCGTCATCTTGAGATACGAGTCACCTACTGGCGAGCTGATTTAGGAGCCATATGCTTCCTCTATCGCATCTAAGACATCCGGACATGCTCCGCTAAACTCTGCTGATGTCGGGCCTATGTGCGCTGCTCTTATTGGCCTAGCTGCAAGTAGAAAGCCTATTCCACCCAAAAATAGTGCGATACCAAACCATGCTGCTACTGTAACGGCTGCGTCGTTGCCAATATAGGCAGCCATTGCGACCGGCAATGGAATACAAGCTAGCAATAATAATGAGCCAGTCCAAAGCCTCTTTTTTCGGATTGCTTTGTGCACGGCACACAGAGGAACCTGGAGTTCAACCCTTTTGGTGACGATGGCGGCGACAATCAGGTAGAGAATAGGGCTGATCAACAGCAGGTAAAGTCCTGGATGATGCCAACGAAAGGTTAAATCTAGCCAAGGTTCACTCGGAGGAAAGCCGCATTTAACACAACGATTAGGCAACCAGCCTCCGGGAGGAATGATGAAATGACTCCCAACAGCTTTCGTGCGTCTAGGTGCCGGGTCTGATTCAGGGAATATTGCCCTTCTCGATTCTGTCATGGGCTCTGGAGAAATCGAGCTTTGAGGTTCATGCGCCTGTATTAGAGCCGCTGGTTCGGGACTTGCCGAAATTTCATCTGGTAGCTCAATTCGAGAGCCACACCTAACACAGAATTTTGCAACCGCAGGTAGCTGACAGGCGCATGTTGGGCAATACACAGCGAGTTTCTCCATGAAAAGGATGGGGAAATTATAGCGCAAATGGGCTAACATATCCCCAAACGACCATGGCACATTGCATATATTGCGGAGCAAGCAATCCAACAGACGCGTCATTCTGTCTTGCCTGCGGACAGACGCTCTACCGTGAGCCTACCCGAGAAGCAAACCTTTCGGCCAGAAAAACCGCTCAGAATTGGTCCTTGCCTATGCGTGTTCTTATCGGAATCGGCGTGTGTATCTCTTTGGTTATGCTGATGATATACATTGTCAATAAAAATGCGAATTCCAAGAGCAAACCTCAGAATTTAGCCCAGTTCTCGGCTTCAGTGCTCACAATCATCGGTTACGACGGGGCTGGCAACGAAGAGGTACAAGGAAGCGGTTTCATCCTAACCAGCGATGGCCTTGGCGCAACTAATTACCACGTTCTTGAAGGGGCGCAAACAGCTATCGCCCAGTGTTGCAATGGTCGCAAATTTGAAATTATAGCGATCGAAGGTGCTGACGCCGACAAGGATCTTGTGGTGTTTCGGCTTCGAGAGCAAGGCGCCAGCGGATCTCTCCGTGATCTTCCGAGCATTCCTCTTGAAACCTCCGGGGACATATCAGTCGGGGAGAAGATCACGGCAATAGGGAGCCCGCAAGGCCTTGAAAATACCGTGAGTGAAGGAATCATAAGCGCAATTCGCAGCAACAATTCAGTGCGTTACCTCCAAATCACAGCACCCATCTCTCCGGGCTCATCAGGAGGCCCCGTTCTCGACGAAAGCGGTCGTATTGTCGGAATTGTGACAATGCAAATGAATACAGGACAAAACCTCAATTTCGCAGTCAGCTCTGAATATCTTCAATCTCTACTCAACCAGCACCTCCAGTTGTCGCTCAGCGAACTGTGGTCAGATAATCGGTTAATAGGTGCGGCAACAGAGTCTACGGCTAGCAGTATAGAAGAGCAAAATCGAAGAGATGCAGATTTAGGCTCATTCACAGGTGAATTCGCAGGCATAGTACACAATGACACGGTGAATGTATCCGCCAAGTTTGGGCTTCTCGTTGAAGAGACAGATAATGGTCTTGACGGCTGCTTTGTAGTGCTTCGTCCACTAGGAGGAAGTGGTCCCATAAATGGATTAGCTTCCGGTGAAGATATTCGTTTTGTCGCCACCAGTGGAGATGAACGAATCACATTCAATGGAAAACGAACCAAACGATCGATAACTGGAAGATATATCGTCGAGAAGGCAACAGGGGACCAAGAAGAAGGCTGGTTCTCTGCAAAAAAATCGAGGATTCTCGATACCAATTCCAGACTAGACCTTGCAAACTGTCCGACAGATGCTGAACTTCAGTCAGCAAATTGAGTGGGCCTCCCCAAGGTTGCAGATCTAGAGAAGTTGACAACGCCGGCCTTCAGTACTCAATAGAACAGGTACTTGCGCCACCGGTCATCTCCCCGCCCTAACATGCGCATGATCTGGCGGCTGGTGTGGAGCGAGAACGACTTGGGTTCGCGGAGCAGGATCATGTCGTCGATCTCTTCGAGCAGGCGGTTGCCCTTGCGGCGGTTGCAGGGGTGACAGCAGGCCACCAGGTTGTCCCAGGTGCTGTTGCCGCCGCGGGAGCGGGGGATGACGTGGTCGAGCGTGAGCTCGCCGGGCTGCAACACGTCGCCGCAGTACTGGCAGGTGTTGCGGTCGCGCAGCAGGATGTTCTTGCGCGAGAGGGCGCGGGTCTGGTGGGGAATGCGGCGGTACTCCAGCAAGCGGATGACCGAAGGCATGGCGATGAACGAGCGCTGGGCGCGCAGGTTGAGGCCGTGCTCCTCCTCCGTGCGGGCGATGCCCTTGAGCACCAGCACCAGGGCGCGGCGCGCGCCGCAGATGTTGATGGGCTCGTAAGAGGCGTTGAGCACCAGCACCGGCATCTGCAGGATGTGAATGGTGTGGGCTGGAGCGTGGCCGGCCGGCTGCTCGGCGGTGAGCATGGCGGCGCGGGCGATCGCCTTCTGCTTGCGGGCGTGGATCATGGCTTTACCCAACGACATGGCACGGTCTCCGGTCAAAAAGGTTCTTGCCTTACAGGTGAAACAACGCCTTGCTGAGTTCTGGCCCCAGCGGTTCGAACGGCTGAGGGTTGAGAGTCGAGGTCGTCTTCTTCCCGGAATGCGAAGGCTTCCGGCGCGGCGGTGCGGCGGGCGCGGGCCAGCGTTGCCACCCAGATGCTGGCGGCTCCGGCCTGGGCCAGAGCGCGGGCGGCGGCGCGGGCGGTTGCGCCGGTGGTGAGAATGTCGTCGACCAGCAGCACGTGCTTCAGAGTGACGGCCGCGGGATCGCTGACGGAGAATGCGCCGTGGACGTTGATGCGGCGCTGGCGGGGAGTGAGTCCGGCCTGGCTCTCTGTGGCGCGGAGACGCATCAGGGCGCTGGGAGCGAGTGTGAGCTTCCAGTCAGGGTGCGAGCGGCGGAGGTGGTCGATGGCCTCCCGCGCCAGCGCGCGCGCCTGGTTGAAGCCGCGCTGTGCGTACTTGGAGCGATGCAGCGGAACGGGGACGACCAGCAGCTCCGAGGGAGCTTCATTGGCGAGCTGGGCGATTGACTGGGCGAGCAGACGGCCTAGTCCGCGCGCGGCCGGATGCAGGCGGTTGTACTTGAGGGCGTGGATGGCGTCTCTCATGCGGCCTTCATAGAGGCCGAAGGAGACGGCGCGGGTAAAGGGCGGCGGCGCCAGTCGGCAGGAGCGGCAGAGCTGGGAGAGGCCGGCGGAGCCCAGGGCGTCGAGCGAGTCGCCGCAGCGGGAGCATGCGTCGCCGGAGAGCGAGGAGAACTCAGCCCAGCAGCAGTCGCAAATTGGCACGGAAGAGAGGCGCGGCAAGGGGGAGCCGCATAGGGCACAGAGGGAGGGAAGAAGGGCGCATCCGAAGGCGTCCCCGGTACTTCGAAGCACGCTCACCACCGCACGCCACCGGGCAGTGCCGGATGGCGGAAGATCGATCGCGCGTGCACCGGAGTCCCTGTGGAAGACACACCTCACGCCGGGAGCGTTACTCCCTCGCGGTCAGTATAGCGCCGGGGCGGGTGGGGATGCCAGAAGGCCGCCCAGGATTTCACGCAACCTTTGCATGAAACCAGAGCGGCCTTGTGGATAAGCTGTTACGCCAGTTCGAGTTCGATCTTTTGCAGATAGTTCGCCCCGTCCCTACAGGACGGGTGAATCTCATGTGGCGATCTAACCCCGGGTTTAACCCGGGGCTATCTTCGGACCATCCCTCCGGGATGGAGCCCGGCTGCCAGAGAAGCCACGCGCCTGGATGGATCAGGCCAGTTCGAGTTCGATCTTCTTGGCATCGGGGTTGAGTTTAACGATCTTGAAGCTGCGGATCTGGCTAGCGGCTAGCGGCTCGGAGCCTGATCCGGCGGCAGGGGCGTTGCCCTTCCAGCGGTTCTTGAGCATCGACGAAAGCGCGGAGAGGTCCGGCTTTCCGTCGGATGCCTGTGCGGCCGCCGGCTCGGCCTTCTGAACTGCCGGCACTTTGCAGGTGGCGCGGATGCCGTCGCCGATCTCGACCGTTGCGCTCGCCCCGGAGACTTCGACGACGCGGCCGGAGACCTTGTCGCCTGCCTTGTGCTCGGCGATGAACTCGTCGATCGAAGTCGGCACGAGCTGCTTGATCGAGAGCTTCATCTGGCGCTTTTCGGGATCGATGCCGAGCACCATGGCCTGTACGCGCTGGCCCACGCGCAGCTCGTCGCTGGGGTGGTTGACGCGCTTGTCGGGCACGATCTCACTGATGTGTACCAGGCCCTCGATGCCATCCGCTACTTCAACGAACGCGCCGAAGTTCATGATCTTGGTGACGGGTCCCTCGACCTGCGAGCCGATGGGGAAGTTGCGCGGAGCATCGAGCCATGGATCGGCGAGGGTCTGCTTGAGGCCGAGGGCAATCCGCCGTTCTTCCGGTTTGACGGAGAGTACGATGGCATCGACGCGGTCGCCGGCCTTGAGGACGTCCTTGGGATGGTTGATCTTCTTGTTCCACGCCATCTCGGAGACGTGGATGAGGCCTTCGACGCCGGGCTCTAGTTCGACGAATGCACCGAAGTCCATGAGCCGCGAAACGGTGCCTGAGACGCGCTGGCCTGAGGCGTAGCGCTCAGGCGCGGTCTCCCAGGGCTCAGGCTGGAGCTGCTTGAGGCCGAGCGAGAGCTTGCCGGTGTCGGGATCGATCTTGAGGATGCGAACCTGAACCTTCTGGCCGACGGTGAGCACATCCTCGGGCTTGCTGACGCGGGACCAGGAGATGTCGCTGACGTGCAGCAGGCCGTCGATTCCGCCCAGATCGACGAATGCGCCGTAGGGCATGAGCGTGCGGACGGTGCCTTCGAGGGTTTCGCCCACCTGCATGGAGGCGCGGCGGTTCTGGAGCTCGGCGCGCATCTGCTCTTCTAGCACGGAGCGGCGATCGACAACTACGTCTTCGTCGGCCGCATCGAGCTTGGTGATGCGGCAGTTGATGGTCTGGCCTACCAGGTCCGCCATCTCGGCTGCGTCGCGGGTGCCGGAGCGGGAGGCGGGCATGAAGGCGCGCACGCCTACATCGACTGTGAGACCGCCCTTGACGACGGCGGTGACGGTGCCGGCGATGGCGGCCTTGTCGTTGAAGGCGGCCTCAAGCGCGGACCAGTCGGTGGCCTGGCGGACGCGGTGGCGCGAGAGCGTGTAGTAACCGCCCTCGTCGCGGCCGGTGATGGAGACAGACATCTTGTCGCCGGGCTTTACATCGTCGCCGTTGTTGGGGAAGGCCGAGCGGGGCAGCGCGCCCTCCATCTTGTAGCCCACGTCGAGAAAGACCTGGTCGGCGGAGATGGAGACGACAGTGCCTTCAAGCTGCTTGAGCTGATCGCGATGGGTGTGCGTGGACTCGAAGGCTTTGAGCAGGTCGCCGAAGTCCTCGGCGGGCTCCTCGGGCTCGGGCGCCGCGGCAGGTTCAGGCTCTCCGACAGGCGCGGGCTCGGCAGCGGCAGGTGCTTCCGCAATAGCGGCGGCCGGTTCCGGTTCGGGCTCTGGCACGGGCGCGACTTCAGGCTCTGCGGCAGGCTCCGGCGCGGCTTCGATTAGAACAGGCTCAGGCTGGATGGCTTCGGGTTCGGTGGAGGGCTGGTTGGAGAGGTTCGTTTCGTCGCTCATGGGATCAATCCATTTTCCCACGGCCGGGTTGAGGGGCGCGCGGGCGGTGACTTGCGGCAAGGAAGAAGGCAACCGCGGACCCTTCGATGCCCCAATCGCATCGCTCAGCTTTGGACGGCGTTGTCGATGCCGAACATCCAAACACCCCGCTTACGACTTCGAAAAGAAGCTCTCCACATCCGTGATGGTCTGGGTGACGCGGTAGGGCGGCAGGCTTTGCAGGAAGGTGCGGCCGTAGCGCTGGGTCCGGATGCGGGGGTCAAGAAGGACGAGCACACCCCGATCTTCGAGCGAGCGGATCAGGCGGCCGAAGCCCTGCTTGAGCGTGAGCACGGCCTCGGGAACCTGGTAGTCGAAGAAGGGCTTGCCGCCGGCCTCTTCAATGGCCTTCATGCGGGCCTGGACGATGGGGTCCGACGGCACGGCGAAGGGCAGCCGGTCGATGATGACGCAGCTCAAAGCCTCGCCCTGCACATCGACGCCCTGCCAGAAGCTCGAAGTGCCGAAGAGGACGGAGTTGGGCGTGTTGCGGAACTCCTCAAGCAGTGCCTTGCGCGGAGCCGTGCCGTGCAGCAGCAGCGGGAAGTCGAGGACCGGGAGCAGAAGCTCGTAGAGGGCGCGCATCTGGGCGTAGCTGGTGAAGAGGCAGAAGGCGCGGCCGCGCGACAGCTCAAGCACGCGGCGGATGCAGCGGGCGGCGGCCTCGGGAAACTCGGCGGCGCGGGGGTCGGGCATATCGGGAGGAAGGTACAGGAGCGCCTGCTCGCCGTAGCGGAAGTGGCTGGGGACGACCAGCTCGCGGGCTTCCGTGAGGCCGAGGCGGCGGCGGATGTGCTCGAAGCCGCCCTGCACGGTGAGCGTGGCCGAGGTGAGCACGACCGTGGGGATCTGCTCGAAGACCCGCTCGTGGAGCAGCTCCGAGACGTCGATGGGCGTGGCCTGGAGCCAGGTATTGCGAACGGCCTGCCTGCGAGCGCCGCGTACGGAGTCACGTTGATTCGATGAGCCGGAAAAATCGCCGCGCCGCTCGATCCAATAGACCATGTTGTTGGCGTTGGACTCGAGAACGAACTCAAGCTCCGTGCGCAGCCGTGCGGCGCGGTTCTTCAGGGCCGGGGCCTCGTCGACCTCCGTAAGCCGGTCGAGTTCGGCCTCAAGATGGCGCAGAGAAGCCTTTACGCCGAGATAGAGATCGCCGGAAGCCTCAAGAAAACCCTCGCGATCGAGGAAGGGCTGGCGGCCGTCTCCGTGAGGCAGAGCGGAAAAGAGCAGCCGGCCGCGGTCGCGCAACTGCTGGGTGAGCGGGGCGACGTTGACGGCGCTCTGCTGGGCGCGCAACTGGGTCTCGGTGTCGCGGGCCAGCTCCTCAAAGCGCAGGTTTGAGACCGAGAGGCCAAAGTAACTGGAGGCAACTTCTTCGAGCTCGTGGGCCTCGTCGAAGATGACGGCGGCGGCCTCGGGCAGAACTCCGGCGTCGGGCGCGGCTGCGGCCATCTGGCGAACGGCGGCGTCGGCGAAGAAGAGATGGTGGTTGACGATGACGATGTCGCTCTCGGCGGCGCGGCGGCGCATCTCGGTAATAAAGCAGCGCTGATAATCCGGGCACTGGCTGCCGATACAGGCGTCACTGCGGGCGTCGAGCTTCTGCCACAGCTGGCTGGTCTCGGGCAGGTCGCCCAGCTCGGCGCGGTCGCCGGTCTCGGTCTCGCGCTCCCACTCGGCGATCTGCTTGTACTCGTCGATCTCTTCCAGGCCCGAGAGAATCGGCTGATCGCGCAGCGTGACCAGCTTGTGGCGGCAAAGATAGTTGGCGCGGCCCTTCATGTAGCAGACGCGCAGATCGCCCAGCAGCGAGGCGAGAAAGGGAACGTCGCGGAAGAAGAGCTGGTCCTGGAGGGCCTTGGTTCCGGTGGAGATGATGACGCGCTGGCCGGTGCGCAGAGCGGGGAGCAGATAGGCGAGGGTCTTGCCGGTTCCGGTGCCGGCTTCGACGATCAGGTGGCGGTGCTCGGTGAAGGCCTTCTCGACGGCCTTGGCCATCTCAAGCTGTCCGGGCCGGTACTCGTAGGGGAGCGGGGAACGGGCCAGGATGCCGCCGGGCGAGAAGAACTCGTGGAGGCTGGGCAGGGCGCGGAATGAGGGTTCCGAGAAGGGCATCGCGGGCGCGGAGGGCTCAGGCGTTCCCTTCATTCTATTGAGGGGAGCCGGGAAGCGGTTGGCCTGGCCGCGCCGAAGACTAAAAGAAGTCGGGATCGGGATGGGCCGTTGAACGGCGCAGATCGGCCGAGCTGGTCCACTGGTCGATCAACTCCATCTCTTCAAGGCTCAGGTTGCCGGGAACGTTCTTGGCCGATGCGCGCAGTCTGCGACGGCTCTCGGCCCCGCGGCGCGACTCAGGGGATCTCTGGTTGCCGTTGATGCCGTAGTAGTCGCCTCTCTGAACGGCGGGGATCTGTCCGTGGATGTGCATGGTTGAAAACCTCGATGGGCGCGAGGGCATGAGGGGGACCGAATCCGCCTCGGAACCATTAGATTTCATTAATCTTATTGCGATAACGGTCGCATAATGGGAGCGCACCATAACTTGACTAACCTTACTGGACTAAGTAGGCTAAGAGTATGGCGTATACGATCCATCAGGCCAAGACGCACCTTTCCCGGCTGGTAAAAGAAGCCGAGGCGGGAAACGAAGTGGTCGTGATGCGCGGCAAGAAGCCGGTGGCGAAGATTGTGCCGGTGAACATGCCTGCGACGGAGGAGCTACCCTTCCGGTTGATAGGGGCTTTCCGGGGCAAGATTCATTACGACGACAGCGTCTTCAAGCCGGCGACGGATGCAGAGCTGGCCGAGATGGGGTTTGTGGACCTTCTTGAAGGCGATCTTGTTCCTCCGCCTGGCAAGCCATGAGATACCTTCTCGACACGCATGTGCTGCTCTGGGCTTTCGATGCGCCGGAAAAGCTGTCGGAGCGAGTGCGCGAGATTCTGCTGGACCGCAGTGTTCAACTCCTCGTATCGATTGCGACACCGTGGGAGCTGGCGATCAAGGCGAACGCGGGGCGCCTCGATGTCGCCGAGCTGCTGGCCAACTTCGAGGGCACGATCGTTCGAGTCGGTTACGAACTGCTCGAAACGCGAGTCTCGCACGCGATTCGTGCGGGATTGCTGCCGCTCCACCATCGCGATCCGTTTGACCGCCTGATGATCGCTCAGGCGCAGGAGTTGGGGTTACCGCTCGTGAGTTGCGACGAGATATTCGACCAGTATGAAGTGAAGCGGATCTGGCGGTAACCGTCCGCGGGAGAATTCAGGCTCTTCAAAAGAGCTCTTGGGGGTTTCATTGCCTACGTATCGCAGATCGGTAGTGCCGGTAAGGCCGGGCGCGGCGCAGTTGCCGCTGGTTGCCATTGTGGGGCGGCCGAATGTGGGCAAGTCCACCCTGTTCAACCGGCTGACGCGGAGCCGCCGCTCGATTGTGGGCGACGAGCCCGGCATTACGCGGGACCGCATCTACGGGGAGTACGAGTGGGCAGGGCGCGATTACCGGCTGGTGGATACCGGCGGCATCGTGCCCAACGACGCCGAGCTGATCCCGCAGGAGATCTACAACCAGGCCAAGGTGGCGCTTGAAGAAGCCGACGCGATCATCCTGGTGGTCGATGCGCGGACAGAGCTGGCCAGCCCGGACTACGACCTGGTGCGCCTGTTTCAGCGCGGGTCCAAGCCGGTCTTTCTGGCCGTGAACAAGGTAGAAGGCGCGGCGATGGAGGCCGAGGCGGAGAACTTCCGGCAGCTCGGCCTCAAACAGGTATTTCCAATCAGCTCCGAGCACGCGCTGGGTATCGGCGATCTGCTGGATGCAATTTCGGCGGCGATTCCGGTAGTGGAAGGCGTGGAAGAAGAGGTCGAACCCGAGCCCTTTGAAGACGAAGCCGAGGACGCGGTAAAGATGCGCTCCCACGGCGAGTTCGAGCAGCACGAGACCTCGATTGCCATTATCGGCAAGCCGAATGTGGGCAAATCCACGCTGCTCAACGCGCTTACTGGGACCACGCGGGCCATCGTGTCGCCGGTTGCCGGAACCACGCGCGATGCTGTCGATGAGCTGGTGGAGTTCGAAGGCTCGCAGTTGCGGTTCGTTGACACGGCCGGCATCCGGCGCAAGGGCAAGACGCACCTGATGGCCGAGAAGCTGAGCGTGGTGATGGCGCGGAGGCATCTGGAGGCGGCCGACGTGGCGCTGCTGATTATCGATGCAACCGAGGGCGTGACAGCGAGCGACGCCACCATCGGCGGCTACGCGCACGAGAGCGGGCGCAGCGTCATTGTGGTCGTGAACAAGTGGGACGCGGTGACCTCCGGCAGGACAGACGGCAAGCCCTGGGCGGATCGGGAGATCTTTGAGCGGCAACTGCGAAATGTTCTCAAGTACCTGAGCTACGCGCCGGTGGTGTTTTTATCCGCAAAGGATGCCAAGCCCGGCGACCATTCGATGACGCGCCTGCTGCAAGAGGTGATTGCGGTTGCGGCCGAGCGGCGCAAGCGCGTGACCACGGGACAGATGAATCGCTTCCTCGAAAAAATCGACTTCCAGCGCGCGCCGGTGCCGATGTCCAAGCGGATTCGGATCTTCTATATGACACAGGCGGCGGTGGCTCCGCCCACGTTCGTGCTGTTTACGGACCGCGACATCAAGCTGCACTTTGCATTCGAGCGATTTCTTGAGAATCAGATCCGGGAGTCGTTCGGCTTCAAGGGCACACCGATCTGGTTCAAGGTGCGGGCACGCGGCGGAGACTCGGCAAAGCAGTAAGCCTCAGGTAGATCCCCATTCGCTGCGAGTACGAAGCGAGTCTTCCGCCGCGCGCCCGGGCTGCGTGCTTCCATCCAGGAGCAGCCGCGAAAGATCAGGAGCAGGAAACCGGCGCAAGATGAGCGCCGGCCTCCTGCCTGCCCTTGCTACTCCGACCAGACGGCGAGCACGCTGCCCGCGCCGTCAGAGAAGTGGAAGCGGCGTCCGCCGGGAAACTCAAAGGTGGGGACGACAATGGAGCCGCCAGCGGCGACGACCTCGGCCTCAGTGGCTTTGAGGTCCGCCGAGTAGAGGACGATGAGCGGGGCGCCGGCTCCGGCCGCCTCGCCCTTGCTGAATCCGCCGTTGATGCCGGCCGACTGCGCATTGAAGCTTACGTAGTCCGGCCCCCAGTCTTCAAAGGCCCAGCCGAAGACGCGGGCGTAAAACTCTTTCACGCGCGGGATGTCGGTGGCGGTGAACTCGATGTAGCCGATGTGGTGGTGGTGCATGGCTTGAGTCATGGAACTCTCCTTGAGGTTGGGTTGATTGGCGTCGGGGAGCGGCGCAGACACACCACTCCGGTGTGCTCCTGAACGCCTCCATCCGCAGCCTCCCAAGAGCAGGAGAGAGCAGGTAGAGCCCGCTGACTGGCAATGCGCGCGGGCTGCCGAGGTACGGGTCTACGTTAGCAGATTTCTTAAGTGCCTGGCCAGACCCGTGCGGAATGAATTCGGGTGAAAAGATGGCCGGGGAGCGAAGCATCGCTCCCCGGCCTCACGCTGCTGGCAGGCGTGAAAAGCTGTGAACCAAGGTCAATCCCCGAGCTGGAGAACAAACCCGCCCATGATGGTGCGCGAGGGCATGGGAACTCCGGCGATCTCCTGGTAGCCGGTGTTGCTTAGATTCGAAAGTCGAATGTACGGGCGGAGCCGGCCGGTCTCGCGGGCGGCATTCACGTTCCACACCGGGTAGGGCGTGGATTGGTAGCGGTTGGCGACCTGGACCTGATTCTCAATGGTGATGGAGCGGGGAAGCCGCACGGTCCAGCCGGCCTGGGCATTGTTGACCGGATAGTTTGAGACATACTGCGATTGCAAGCCGTGCAGGGCCTCCTGACCGCCGGAGAGCGTGGTCCATGCGAGCCGGATGGATTGCGAGCCGGTGGGGTTCCACTGCACGTATGTTTCCGCACCGGCAAAGCTGAGGCCGTCGATGTTGGCCGCGCACCATGTGTTGGCAGCGGTGCAGGAGGCAGGCAGCCAGGGATTGGGCAGGAAAGCCGCTTTCAAGTAGTCGATGGTCGCGTGCTGGCGGGAGTAGAAGCCGGTGGCGGAAAAGGCAAGTTTCTTCGATGCGAAAGTAAAGCCGCCGCTGCTGCTCCACGCCGACTCGGGCTTGAGCGCGGGGTTGCCGAGCGTGGCCGGGCTTGCATAGTAGAGGTCGGTGTAGGTAGGGATGCGAAAGCCGTAGCCGATGGCGGCGTGGAGCTTCAAGTTTGAGGCGGCGCGGAAGCTTGCGGCGAGTTGTGGACTGAAGACAGCGCGACCGCCGGAGAAGATCTCTTCGCGCGCGCCAAGTGAGAGCGAGAAGCGGCCTGCGGCGGGGCGAAGATCGAAGTCGATGTAACCAGCGCCGCGGTTGCGTGCGTGCAGCCCAAGATTGTTTGAGTGGATTCGGTCGCCGTCTGCCTCAAGGCCGGCGAGCAGGGCGGAAGTCTTCGCAACGGTAACCGTGCGCCGCAGCGATGCCTGCCACGAGCTGTCGATGTGGTTGTTCTCGTAAATGGCTGGGCTACTGCGGAACAAGATGAACTCGTCGGTGTGGCGGCGGTAGCCGAAGGCTGCGCTGGTGTGGCTGCCAAGATCCTGGCGGACGCCGGCGAAGAAGCTCTTGGTGCGCTCCCAAGAGGGGTAGTTGCCGTAAAAGCCGGCCGCGCCGAAGGACCGGTCAGAAGTGGCAAAGAGCAGGTCGGTGATGCCGAGGCGTGACGAGACCCATGACTCCGCAGAGCCGTTCATGTTGCGGTAATCGCGATCGGCGATGAAGCCGAGAGAAAAGTTGCGATCGGCGGTGACGCGCGCGGACCACTGCTTGCGGACCAGCGCGCCGAGCACGGACTCCTCGTTGGACTGAAAGCTCCCTTCGCCTAGGCGCAGGCGAAGGGAGTTGTGCTGGGGAGCCGCAGTCAGCAGATCGATGACGCCGGAGAGAGCGTCGACGCCGTGGAGAGTTGAACCAGCGCCGGGCAGAACCTGAATCTGGTCCATGGCCTCCATGGGCACGGGCAGATCGAGGTTGTGGTGCGCGGTCTGGGCGTCGTTGATGCGGAAGCCGTTGACGAGCACCAGGGTCTGCGCAAAGGACCCGCCCTGAATCACAACGTCCGCCTGCCCGCCGCCTCCGCCCCGCTCTTCAAGAAATAGCGATGGGTTCTGGCGGATCACGTCCTGCGGGGACTCGGCGATAAGCTGCATGGGCTCGAGTGGCAGCACGTCCACCGAGCGCGTGGACTCGGCCAGCGGGACAGGCGTGGCGGTTCCAAGCACAACCAGGGTGACGGTCTCGCCCTTGATGGGGGTGGCTGCTGACTGAGTGGGCGCAGGTGTCTGGGCGCAGGCAGAGAAGGCTGCGCCGAGGAGCGCGGCGAGGATGGCGGAAGATTTATGCACTTTGTCTTATGATCGGGGGAGCCGCGGCGCAAAACAAGCATAGTTTTGTATTGCTTTAGATAGTTTAGGTGCTAAATTATTTAGTTATGACCATGCGGATCGAAGCGTTTCTCAAAGAGAGCCCGATGTTCGCCGTGTCGCGGGCGGCACGGCGGTTCGAGGGATTGGCCGCGCAGGTTTTGAAGGCCGACCGGCTGAACTTTCTTGAAGGACTGGTGCTGGCGGCCCTCTACTTTGAGCAGTCGCGGGCGGCAAACCCCTCGCTGCTGGCCGAGACCTTTGCGACGACAAGGGGAAACATGAGCCACTGCATCTCGTCGCTTGAGGCCAAGGGCTTGCTGGAGCGCAAGATCGACCCCGACGATGCGCGGGCCTTTCTGCTGGCCCTGAAGCCGGCCGGGAAAAAGGCAGCCGTGCGGGTGATCGGTGAGTTCGACGAGTTGCAGCGGGAGTTTGAGAAAGAGATCGGCAAGTCGGCCCTTGCGGACATGCTGAAGTCGCTGCGCAAGCTGGAAAAGCGGACGGGGAAGTAGTCGTTTGTGGACCCCACCCTAGCCGCAACAACAAATACGCGGCGAAGGTGGGGCACCCGGAGTTATTGTTGACTTCCCGAGGTCGGATGGGCGCGCAGGAACTCCAACTGCGCGGTGTTCAGCTTCTCGATCCAGATCTTGTCTCCGTAAACTACCCGCTGCTCGTTCTTTGGATCGTAGCGTGGAATTTTCACGTCGGCGGTGCTGGGATTGCCGGTCCTGGCAAAGGCAATCAGCGTGTCCATCATCTTCTCAGAGAGCTCGCGGTCCCAGGGCGTCCATTGGATGTTTGTCCGGGCACTCTGATTCCCGAGCCAATAGGGAATGTCGCTGGCATGCGCGGCGCCGACCGAGAGAAGGCCCGTTGCATCCGCAGGCCAGGGTGTGACGCGCGCGAACTGGGCGAGGTAGGCAGGCTGTTTGCCCGTCGTGGCCTGCGCGCGCGCCCAGTCACGATTTGCAATGCCGAAGCCGTTGCCGCCAACCACAACCTGGGCCTGCTTTTGGGCCTCGGCGTCGCTGGCTGCCGGGAAGAGTTTGAAGAACTCCTCGGCCTGATCCGCGAATGCGTTTTTGGCGAGGGTGCGCAGTTCGTACAGTGTTTTGACGTAATAGAACTCGTCGCTGCCGCCCTTGTCCTTGGCCGTCGAGGAGACATAGATTGGGACGTCGCACTGCTTGCCGGCCTTGTAGATGTCGATGGGCAACTCCGGCAAAACATAGCCGTCGATGTCGGGACGGCGGACGTAGGAGGCCATATTTGCAGTCGCGGCCAGAACTGCATCCCAGGGCAGCTTGCGCATCTGGGCGAGGCTCGTGACGTGCAGAGCCTTCTCGAGTTTGAGGCCCTCGGCCTCTGCCTGCGACAAGGTGGGCACATACTGATTGCCGGGAGGCAGGATTGCGCCGCTCCAGCCGCTGATGCGGGCGTACAAACCGCAGGCCATCGGAATGGCCTGAAGCAGATGCACCGACTCCGATCCGGCCGACTCGCCGATGATGGTGACGTTGGCCGGGTCGCCGCCAAAGGCAGCGATGTTGCGCTGAACCCACTTGAGCGCCTCAACCTGGTCCATCATGGCCCAGTTGCCCGAGGCATTGCGGCCCGACTCCTTGGTCAGTTCCGGAAGAGCCATGAAGCCAAGCGCGCCAAGGCGGTAGGTGATGCCGACATAGACGATGCCCTTCTTAGCCATCGCCTCGCCGCTGTATCCGGCCTGGTTGGGCGAGCCGCCTGAGAAGCCGCCGCCGTGAATCCAGACCATGACCGGCAGCCTGGCGCCGGCCCTGGCGTCGGGCGGCGTCCAGACGTTCACGAACAGACAATCCTCGGAGTACTGCTGGGCATTGGCGCCGGGGTTGTTTCCGCCGCCTCTCTGGGCACAGGCCGGCCGCTGAACACCGGCATTGAGGGTATCTGTCCAAGGCTTCACCGGCATGGGCGCATGCCAGCGCAGGTCGCCGACCGGCGGAGCCGCATAGGGAATGCCGTAGTAAGCGCGCACACCCGACGAAAGGACAATGCCAGCGATCTTGCCACTATCGATGGTGAGCGGATCGGTGGCTGCCGGCGGCTGCCCCTGTGCAACGACGGTGCTAAGGAATACCGCTGCCAGCAAGGCTTGAATCGATCTTCGTATCTGCATAAGCAATCTCGTTCGTCTTTCTTCCCGGCGGGAATTGATTCAGGCGCTGCCTGAGTTGCCTGCTGAATCGCAGCGTCGATGTCCTGTTGAGCGGAAACGGCGCGAGTGACTTGGTGTCACCCGCGCCGGGTTGTTATCCGCGTTCAAGGCCGCTGCGCTCAGCTACTTCTTGGTGTAGTACTTTTCGAAGAAGTTGAACTTCTCCTTGCTGCCGGCCACGGGGATGGGCGCGTTCTTGTCGCCGATCTCCATGGTCATGCCGGGAGCTTCCGTGGTGGAGGGCCAGTGAGCCAGGCCCGCGCCGTTGGGGTTGCCGGTCTTGATGAAGTTGACCCAGTAGCTGGACACGGTATCGGCGACCTTGCGGTCGGCGTCGGTGATGTTGCGGCCGGTGGTCATGTTGAGCGAGTTCAGCACATACGGCACCTCAGAGGTGTGGAATGCGCCGTACTTATCGGCATCGGGGCCGGGCAGCGCGTGATCCCAGAAGTAGGTGTAGACCGGAGTCTTGGCGTACTTGTTGCGCCACAGGGACCACTCGTAGGTGTTCATGCGGTTGTAATCCCAGGTGGACTCGGTGTACGCGGTCTTGGCTTCGTCGTCGGAACCGGCGGGATAGAGCGCGAGGAAGGCAGCGGTCAGGTCGCCGTAGCGCTTCTGAGCCTGGTCCTTGAAGGCGGCGGCGGTAACGTCGGGATGAGGCGCGGGGCCGCTGTTGTCGTTCTTGTTGAGGCCGGCGAGGCGGGGAACATCGTTCTGCCTGCCCTGCTCGTAGGTGTCGACGACCGAGGCCGTGAGGACGTAGTTATCGACAACGTTTCCAAAGCGGAAGGTGGGAACCTTGCCGTCGGGTCCGGCCGGCAGTGGATCGAGGATCTCCATCCAGCTCAGCTTGCGCAGATCGGCCAGAGAATTCGCGCCCTTGGCCTTGGCGAAGGCCACGCCCTGCTGTTCGGCCTGTGCCAGGGTCATCGGCGCAAAGTTGTTGCCGGAGGCGATGGTGACGCCGCTCTCGTTGATTGCGCCGCGGAAGAGGCCTTTGGCGAGAGGGCTGGCGGTGAGGTTGGTGACCTGTCCGGAGCCGGCCGACTGGCCGCCGATGGTGACCTTATCGGGATCGCCGCCAAACTGAGCGATGTTGGCCTTGATCCACTGGAGCGCGGCGACGACGTCAAGGATAGCGTAGTTGCCCGAGGCATGGTACGGCGCCTCTGCCGAGAGTTCCGGGTGCACAAAACTGGCAAAGATGCCGAGACGATAGTTGGGCGTAACCACGATAACGCCCTTCTTCGCCAGGCCCTCGCCGTCATAGACGGGAACCGCGGCCGAGCCTTCCACGCCGCCGCCGCCGTAGATGTACATATATACGGGCAGCTTTTCACCGGTGGTTTTGGCCGGGGTGTAGACGTTGAGATAGAGGCAGTCCTCGCTGATGTCGTTGTGCGACATGAACTCGTAGGTCCAGGGCTTGCGCTCGTAGACAAGATGCTGGATGCAACTTGCGCCGAACTTGTTTGCCGCGCGAACGCCCTGCCAGGGCACAACGGGCTGCGGCGCGCGCCAGCGCAGATTGCCTACCGGAGGCGCTGCGAAGGGAATGCCTTTGAAGTCGGTGACGGACTTGTCGGTTCCGGCTACGCCCTGGATCATGCCGCCGGTGACTTTTACGGGGCCTGTAATTCCCTTGGGCGCCGTCTGGGCAAAAACAGTTGCGGCGATGACGACCAGCGCCGCGGGCAGAAGTGCGTGTTTCCAATTCATCTTGTTGGTCCTCTCATGTTTCAAACAACAGTCTTGACGAACGTAATTTTCCGGGTCGTGAGCATTTTACCCGGAACGGCTTGAGGCGTACCTTAGCCGTTCCGGGTTGAGCGATGCATCGGGCTATTTATTGTTCATGGTGTCGATGGCGGCATAGACCAGTCGTTTGTACTCGCGGCTGATGTCGATTCCGCGGCGCTTCTGGATCATGTAAACCGTGATGAGCTTTTCTTTTGGATCTACAAAGAAAAGAGACGCCGCCGCGCCCTCCCAGTAGTACTCGCCCTGCGATCCTACGCTCGCAGTCCTGGCCGGTCCGCGATTGACCGCGACCGTCAATCCAAATCCGTAGCCCGGCACCACCGGCCCGCCATAGATCGGCAGATCGCCCAGCAGATCGGAGCTCATCAGCTCGATTGACTTGGGGCTGAGAATGCGCGCGCCCTCCAGTGTGCCGCCATTCAGCAGCATCTGCGCAAAGCGCGCGTAGTCCATGGTGGTGGAGGCCAGGCCGCCTGCGCCGGAGAGGTAGATGGGCTTCTGCTTGTAGCCCTCCTGGGCCTCGTCGGTGGCCTTGACGATCTTGCCGTCGGGGCCCGCATCGTAGAGGGTCGCAATCCGGTTCCACTTATCCTTGGGCACCCAGAACCCGGTGTCAACCATGTGCAGCGGCTTTAGGACGGCTTCGTCCAGATACACATCCAGCGGCTTGCCCGACCAGATCTCAATGAGCCGGCCGATCACGTCGGGGCCGGGGCTATAGTCGAAGCCGGTTCCAGGCTGGTGCACCAGCGGCGCGCTGGCCAGCAGCTTCACTCCGTCTTCCAGCGTGTGGCTCTTGATGTTGAGCTTCGAGAAGATCGAATCGCCGTTCTCGTCCTTCGGCCCGGCGTTGTTGATGCCGCTGGTGTGGCGGAAGAGATCGAGCACTGTGATCTGCCGGTCGGCCGGCACCAGCGAGTAGACGCGCTTGCCGCTCGCGTCCTTGGTGTCGATGGCCACCTTCATGTTTTTGAACTCGGGAATGTACTTTGACACCGGGTCAAGCATCGAAAACTTGCCCTGCTCGTAGAGCGTGAGCGCGGCCACGGTGATGATCGGTTTGGTCATCGAGTAGATTCGGAAGATGGCGTCCTTCTGCATCGGCTTGCCGGAAGCCTCATCCATTGCGCCGAAGGTGTCACTGTAGACGATTTTGCCGTTGCGGGCGATGAGCATGGTGCCGCCGGCCAGTTTGCCGGCCTTCACGTACTGCTCCTGAAGCGGCTTGAGTTGCGCGATTCGCTTGGCAGACATGCCCTGTTCGGCGGGGGTGCTTTGCGGAAGCGATTGCGCGGTGGCGAGTAAGGCGCTTGAGGCCAGCAACAGCAGCGCCGGGATTCTAACGGATGCGATCTTCATCGAGGTTTCCTCCGTTTTCTCCATGCATCGTAACGTTCATCCTGATTTGCGAAAGCGGTCCTGTTTTTACGTTCATTCTGTACTGTCGAACTCGACAGCGTGATGCCATGTCTTAACGCGACGTGATATCCGCGAGAAGATTGATCATCAAGATACTGAGTGTTAATGGCCCTAAAGCCGATTTATCCACGACTTCTCTGGCGGGAAGAGTAATGAATCCCAGGGTCATTAGAACGAAAATAACCCTAAAGACAATGAAGTAAGCACGGAAGATACCTCCAGCATGGAATGTGTGATGAATGCTCACAACTCCACTCACGATCACCAAAAGCATCATGAGCATGCCGTATGTTCTCTTGCGGCTCATCTATGCTCCTTTCCTTAGCATTCAAGATTGAGCTCACCGCCCGCCGGCTGCGGCGGGAGTGGCAGGCGCGGCCGGCGCGCCCATGGGAGCGCGTTTGGGCGCGTGGGCTCGCAGGAACTCGATCTGCTCGGTGTTCATCTTGTCGATTGAAATGGTTTCGCCAAAGATCACGCGCTGCTCGCTCTTCGGATCGTAGCGCGGGACTTTTACGGCTTCGGTCGACGGGTTGCCGGTTTTTGCGAAAGCGATAAGGATGTTCTGCATCTTCTCGGAAAGTTCCTTGTCCCAGTCGCTCCAGACCTTGTTGTTATTCGTCTGATATGTGCCGAGCCAGTAAGCGATGTCGCTGCCGTGCGAAGGGCCGTTGCCCATGCCACCGCCGCCCTGAACGCCGGGCTTGTTGGGCGGGGGCACGTGCGCCCAGTGCACCAGGTATGCCGGCTGCTTGCCGTAGAGAGCCTGGTCGCGGGCCCAGTCGCGGTTGGCGATTCCGAAGCCGGCATAGCCCGAGATGAGCACGGCGTCCTTCCGCGCCTCTTCGTCGGTAGCGGCCGGGAAGAGCTTGAGGACTTCGGGGGCGGCGTCACCGAAATCCTGTGCGGCCAGCCTCTTGAGGTCGGCGACGGTCTTGCCGTTGTCCCAGAAGCCGGCGGCCGCGCCGAGATCGTTGGCGGTCGAAGAGGCCAGCAGCGCCACGTCGTTCTGTTTGTGGGCCATGAAGATCTCATGGGGCGCGGCAGGCAGGAACCAGCCGTCGATAATGGGCCGGGTTTGGATTCCGCCGCCGGGGCCGGCCTGGGCTCCGGGAGCCGTGGCAAGAGCCTGCATGATCTGGTCGGCGGTCATGGAGCGCATCGCGGCAAGGTCTTTGGCGCCCAGCATCTGCTGGACCTTGAGGCCGGTGGCTTCGCCTTCAGCAAGCGTCTTTGGAATCTGACCGCCGGGGGCAAGGTCCGCGCCGCTCCAGCCGCTCACCTTCTTGAAGAGTCCCTTGCCCATCGGGCTTACGACCAACTGGTAGACAGACTCGGAACCCGCCGAATGGCCCATCAGCAGGACGTTGGCCGGGTCGCCGCCGAAGGCCGCGATGTTGCGCTGGACCCACTTGAGCCCGGCAACCTGATCGAGGCTCCCCCAGTCGCCCGAGGCGTTGTGGCCGGTCTCTTTGGTCAATTCGGGATGGGCAAAGTAGCCGAAGACGCCGACGCGATAAGCGAGGTTGACCTGAATAATGCCCTTCCTGGCGAGGAATTGGCCGGAGTAGCCGGGGATGTTGGCCGAGCCTCCCGAGAATCCGCCGCCGTAAATGTAGACGATGACAGGCAGCTTTGCGCCGGGTTTGGCGTCGGCCGGGGTCCACACGTTCAGGTAGAGGCAATCTTCCGAGTAGGTCTCGGCGTTGGCGGGGTTATTTCCAGACCGCTGCGTGCAGGCTGGCTTGGGCGTCGTGGCGTCGTAAACGCCGGACCAGCTTTTTGCGGGCATAGGCTCGTGCCAGCGCAGGTTGCCCACCGGCGGCGCGGCAAAGGGAATGCCGATGTAGGCGTGGACGCCGCTGTCGAGCACCGTGCCGGCAACTTTGCCGAGGTCGGTGGTGACGGGAGCGGTTTTGGTCTGGGCAAAAGCGGTGGCGGCCAGGGCGGCAAACACCAGGCCCCGGGTGAGGGTGGAAGCAAACAATCTCATAGAAGCTCCTCTGCGTAAGGAAAGGACCGCGGTAGCAATCTTAGCGCAGGTTTCTATCGAGATGGACGGGGAGAAGCGGGCGGGAGACCCATGGAGAGATGCGGAAAGAGAAGAGCAGGGACTATTCGACGGGGCTGTTGTTAGAGCGGCGACCCGGATTGCCGGTCAGCTCTTCGGCGGCCTTAACGTAGTCCTCGATGGCGGAGCGGATATTGGCAAGGGCTTCCTCTTCGTTAGCTCCCTGCGACCAGCAGCCGGGCAGGCCCGGACAGGAGACGCTGTAGCCTTCGTCGGATTGATGAAGTACGACGCGGTAGTTTGCCATAAAGCAAAGTTAAACCGACTTAACCTACAGTATGTACCGGCTAAGATCCTGGTCCTTCACGATGTCGGCCACCATCTGCTGCACATACGCCGAGTCGATCAGGAATACCTTCTCCGGACCGGATTGCGTGGTGCGCTCGATGTAGGGCAGAGGCTTGGATGCTTCTTTCTCAATCGTCTCTTTCTGCTGGGCCGCGGTCTCTCCGTCGGGAGCGCGGCGGGCCACGTCGGGAGCCAGGAAGCTTACATCTTCCAGCACGCGTTCCATGATGGTGTGCAACCGGCGCGCGCCGATGTTCTCTGTCTGCTCGTTCACCTTGAAGGCGAACTCCGCCATCTCGCGCAGGGCCTCGGGAGCAAACTCGAGGCGCACACCTTCGGTCTCCAAAAGCGCCGTGTACTGCTTGGTCAGCGAAGCCTTGGGCTCGGTGAGGATGCGCAGAAAATCCTCAACGGTGAGCGATTGCAGCTCGACCCGGATCGGGAAGCGCCCCTGCAGCTCGGGAATCAGGTCGCTGGGCTTGGAGACGTGAAACGCGCCCGCCGCGATGAACAGAATGTGGTCGGTGCGCACCATGCCGTAGCGCGTATTCACGGTCGTGCCTTCCACAATCGGCAGAATGTCGCGCTGCACGCCTTCGCGGGAAACATCCGGCCCGTGGCCGCCCTCGCGTCCGGCGATCTTGTCGATCTCGTCCAGAAATACGATGCCGTTCGACTCGACGCGTTCGACGGCGGCCCGCGTCACCGAGTCCATGTCGATGAGCCGGCCCTCTTCTTCTTGAACAAGATAGTCGAAGGCGTCCTCGACCTTCATCTTCTTCTTCTTGGAGCCGCCGCCGAAGATGTTCGGCAGCATGTCCTTCAGGTTCATCTCCATGTCTTCCATGTTCTGGCCGGAGATGATGCCGAGCTGCGGCATATTGCGTTCGCGCACGTCGAGTTCGACCATGCGGTCGTCGAGCTTGCCCTCGCGGAACTGGGTGCGAAGTTTTTCCCGCGAGCGCTGGTGGCTGTCCGTCTCCGGCAGCTTGAGCTGGCCCTCGTGGGTCTGCGGCGGGGCCGGCGGCGGAGGCAGCAGCAGGTCCAGCAGCCGCTCCTCGGCGTTCATCTCGGCGCGGTCCTCCACCTCTTCGAGGCGCTCTTCGCGCACCATGTCGATCGAGATCTCGACCAGGTCGCGGACGATCGACTCGACATCGCGGCCCACGTAGCCCACCTCGGTAAACTTCGAGGCCTCGACCTTGAGGAAGGGCGAGTTGGTGAGCTTGGCCAGCCGCCGCGCGATCTCCGTCTTGCCCACGCCCGTAGGCCCAATCATGATGATGTTCTTGGGCATGATGTCGTCGGCGATGTCGGGGGGCAGCTTCTGGCGGCGCTGGCGGTTGCGCAGGGCGATGGCCACGGCGCGCTTGGCGGCCTTTTGACCGACGACGTGCTTGTCGAGCGCGGCAACGATCTCGCGCGGCGTGAGCTCGTCGAGCGAGACGTCCTGTTCTTCGGCGGATGCTGGGAGGTAGATGGCCATTCGTGTTTACGCTCTTCTATTCTCTCAGGCTTTGGCGGGGCGGGGCAGGCGTCATTCGTAGACAATGGAGCGGTGCTTGATCGTCAGGACAAAAACAACGCGGCCGGCGTCTCGAATGTCGCAAACAATGCGATAGTCGCGCACCCGGTAGCGCCAAAGGCCGCGGCTTTCATAACGTAAGGGCTTGCCGAATCGGCGCGGGTCTTCCTCGGAAGCGATGCGCGTATCCATGTAGTCGAGGATTTCCCGCTGCAAGGCGCGGTCAATCGCCTTCAGGTCTCTTTCGACCCGCGGGTCGTATTCAACAGTCCAGACCAAGATTCTTCCGCAACTGATTGGAAGTGAGTCCGGGCTGGGGGTCGGAAAGACGTTCTAGCGCAGTGCCGAGGTCATCCGTGTCTTCCTGAAAATGCTCGACGATAAAATCCCGCAGGAAATCGGATACGGGAACTCCCCGTGCCTGCGCGGCCGCGATAAATTGCGCCTCCAACTCCGTGGGGATGTTAAGCGTGACCGTCATGAAATTGAAGATACGCCAGAGCGCTTATGCTGGCAAGCCGCGCTATGAGTAATCAGCGGGTAGATGGCCGTTCTGTGTCAGGCTCTATTGACTCAGGATTTTGCGGGGCGCGGCAGGCCCAGGCTGACAAGCAGGGCATGATCGACTCTGCGCATGGTTTCTGGCGAAAGTACTCCAAAGGCGCGTCCGAAGCGCTGCTGGTCTACGGTGCGAATCTGATCGCACAGCACCAGACTGTCTTTCTTGAGTCCGCCGTCGCCTTTGGCCGCGAGGATGTAGATAGGCGATCTGTGAGCAATGCTTCTCGCGTCGGTGAGCGGGACAACGATGGTGGTCGAAGCAAAGCGGTTGCTGACATTATTCTGGACGACGACGCAGGGCCGCAGGCGGCCCTGTTCGTGGCCGACAACAGGGTCCAGATTGACTTCGACGAGCTGTCCGCGCACGGGACGGCCGGTCATGGGATCCTCGCCCACGCCTCGCGATCCACATGCTCGAACTCTTTGAGCATCTCTAGATTGCGACCGTTGTTGGCGATGCAGGCCTCGGCGAGTTCGCGATCGAGCTCTTCGGAGGCAAGGTTTTCGATGCGGCGCTCCACCGCCGAGCGGATGAATTCGCTGCGGCTGACTCCTTCGGCGCGAGCGGCCTCATCGGCGCGGCGCAGGGCGGCGGCGGGGAACTCGATGAGGACACGTTCCTTGGCGGGCTTGGCGGCTGGGCGTCGAGAGAGAGCGGTCTTGCGCGCAGACGATGTGGACGGCATGTGGCCTCCGTTTGTATATGTGCGATTATATACAGAAGTATATATGGAAATATACATATACCCGCAAGAGGGGTTTGCTTCTGCCGCCAGCTCTACCGAGGCAGCAACTTCCCTTTCATGACCACCCAAGCAAGGAGCAGAGAAACAGCGCGGACAAGCCGACCCAATTCCAGTGGAGCAGCTTACGTCAGCTCTTCCACAAGAATGTGGTCATTCGTATAGATGCAGATATCGGCGGCGATCTTCATTGCCTTTTCGGCGATTTCGCGGGCACTCATCTCGGTGTTTTCAACCAGAGCGCGGGCGGCGGCGGTGGCATAGCTGCCGCCGGAGCCGATGGCGGCCAGGCACTCGTCGGGATCGATCACGTCTCCCGAGCCGGATATCAAGAACGTCTGCGCCTTATCGGCCACCAGCAGCAGGGCCTCAAGGTTGCGCAGCATCTTGTCTGTACGCCAGTCTTTGGCCAGCTCCACGGCGGCGCGGTTCAGGTTGCCGGCGTACTGCTCCAGCTTGGCCTCAAAGCGGGTGAAGAGGTTGAAGGCGTCTGCCGTGGAGCCGGCAAACCCGGCCAGAATCTTGTCCTGGTAGAGCCGCCGGATCTTGCGAGCCGAGTGTTTCAGTACGTGGTCGCCGAGCGTGACCTGTCCATCGGCGGCCATGACGACCTGCCCGTTGCGGCGGACGCAGATGACTGTAGTGGAACGGATGCGGCGGGTCTGGCTCACGGGACTCCTCAATCTGCGCGCCGTAACCCGGGAAAACAGCGGTCCGGACACACTGGCGCAGTGTTCAGTATAGGACGGCTTGCCGAGAAACCGGGAATGGGCAGGAACCTGCAGGCGGAGCCGGAGCGCACGGAAAGTCACCAAATCGACCTGCGATAATCAATCCTTGAAGCCAGAAGACGGTGGCGCAGAGAAGATGAGCGGGCTCAACAAAATCGATTGGCAGATTGTGGCAGCGCTGTCGGCAGCGGCGCTGGTGTGCGCGGCGCTGGTATGGCTGCTGATTCGCAGGCGTCCGACGGAAGAAGAGATCGAACGGCGGCGGCGGCATATGCTGGAGCAGTCCGGGCGGCTGGTGGACGGCATGCTGCTCGACATTGTCGAGGTGGACGCCGAGGACGGCCGCACCCTGACCCTGCTGGTCTTCAACTACCGCATCGGCGGTGTGGACTACTCCTGCTCGCAGGACATCACGGCGATGCGCGGAATCGTCAATGCGGCCGAGGTTCGGGTCGGTTTCCCGTGTACGGTTCGCTACCAGCCCGGCAACTCGCAGAACAGCATTGTGGTGGCGGAGGGCTGGAGCGGGCTGCGAGATGGACTGCCGCAGATCAAGGAGTTCGAGAATCCGGAGCCGGTCGATACCAGCCATCTGAAGGGCAAGAAGGGCAGAAGATCAGGGACTAAGGGGCCGAAGGAACAGGGACTAGGGACTAGGGACTAGGGACCGAGGGACCGAGGGACCAAGAGACCAAGAGACCAAGAGACCAAGGGACCTAGGGACCAGGAACCGCCCCCCATTGGCGCATCAGTATTTCTGGAGCGCCAGATTTCCGCAAGGGATTGAGGATTTGAGAGTGGCGGCGGGGGTAACCCGCAGTCCTGACTGATACCCTACCCGGGTTACACTATAAGAACACTATGCACGTCCACGCCGAACAGCACGGAGCAGGCTCAAAGCGCACGGCGACGGTGCTGCGCATCTCGCTCGCGGCAACGCTTGCCTATGTCCTGGTTACCTTTGTTGCCGGCCTCAAGGCCCACTCCCTGGCGCTGCTGGGCGAGTCGGGCCACAACGCGTCGGACTTTCTCGCCCTCCTGCTCAGTTTTGTAGCGGTCTACTTTCAAACCCGCCCGGCCGACGATGCGCGCACCTTCGGCTACCAGCGCGCCGGGGTGGTGGCGGCGTTTTTGAACGCGGGCACACTCATCGTGATCGCTCTTTGGATCGCGGTGGAGGCGGTGCACAGGCTCTCCGCACCCGTCGTCGTGCAGCCGCGCCTGATGATGATTGTGGCGGCGGCCGGTGTTCTGATGAACGGCGCGATAGCGGCCCTGCTGTGGGGCGTGGCCCGCGACGTGAACCTGCGCTCGGCCTTTGTGCACATGGCCGGAGACACGCTTTCGACGGCGGCGGTGATCGCCGGCGGCGCGGGCATTCTCGTAACCGGCCAGAACTGGATCGACCCCGTTCTGTCGCTCGTCATCGCCGGGCTGATTCTCTGGTCCAGCGTCGGCATCGTGCGCGAGACCCTGAACATTCTGCTCGAAGGCATTCCGGCGGGGATCGATCTCAAGAAGATCCGTGAAGAGATGCAGCAGGTGGAGGGCGTGGTGAACGTGCACGACCTGCACGTCTGGGCGCTGGGCTCGAACTCGCGGGCCATGGCCTGCCACGTAACCATCGCCGACATTCCCCCGTCGGAGAGCGCTGTGATTCTGTCGCGGCTGAACCACGTGCTGCGGGACCACTTCCAGATCAACCACGCAACCATCCAGTTTGAGCACCTCGTGTGTGCCGAAGCCGAAGGGTGCGTGGTGCCGCTTGAAGAGATGACGCGCGAGGCCGCACACGGGCACGCCCATCACCACCACTAAGTTGATAAGCTGATAAGTTGCCGAGAGGGAGCTTTGTTGCGTTCACTTCGTGAAGGCGCGGCTTTAGCTGTTCTGTCGATGGCCGCTCTGCTGTCGGCGGCACAGGAGCCGATGGGGCACGGCCAAACGGTGACCCCGGCGCAACTCCAGGCGCTCGAAGGCGAGTACACAAATCCCGACGCGCCCGATACGCCCATCAGCTTCTACGTGCAGGATCGAAAGTTCATCTTCGAGTCTGAGAGCCAGATACCGATCTGGCTCGACACGCTCTCCGCTACCGACTTCGGGATCAACGCGCGGAACGACAGTGTCGTCGTCCGATTTCTGCCCGATGTGACGAGACACGGCGCGAGCGTAACCTTCTCCGATGCGCCGGAGGCGGTCTACGAGCGCACCGGGTCGGCCGTGCATCACATCTTTCACAACTACCAGCGCAGCGAAGTCATGATTCCCATGCGCGACGGCGTAAAGCTGCACGCGGTGATTCTCAAGCCGTCCGACATTGCCGAGCCGCTCCCTATATTGATGGAGCGCACGCCCTACGGCGTCGGCGGAACTACCATGGCGTCGTTCTTCCGGCAGCGGCCAGAGCTGGCCCGGGCCGGCTACATCTTTGTGGCCGAGGACATTCGCGGCCGCTACAGGAGCCAGGGAAAGTTCATCATAATGCGTCCCCTGGCCGATCACTCAAACCCCAAAAATGTGGACGAGAGCACGGATACATACGATACGGTCGAGTGGCTCCTGAAGCACGTGGCCGGCAACAACGCGCGCGTGGGCGTGGTGGGGACCAGCTATCCGGGGTTTCTGGCCATGATGGCCGGCATCGATCCGCACCCGGCGGTCAAGGCCGTCTCGCCGCAGGCGCCGATGATCGACGTGTGGATGGGCGACGACTTTTTTCACAACGGCGCATTCCGCCAGACCTACGGGTACGACTACGTGCTGTCGATGGAGTGGACCAAAAAATTCACCGACGTGAACTACGGTAAAGACGCGCAGGGCAAACCCGTCGACGGTTACGACTTCTTTCTCAAGAACGGATCGTTCGCCGGGGATGTGAAGCGCTCGGGATCGCGGATGCTGCCCACGTGGCGGCTGTTTCTCGATCAGCCCGCCTATGACGATGCGTGGAAGGCGCGGGCAGTCGAGAGTCGCCTGAACGCCGTGGCCGTTCCAACTCTCACTGTGGGCGGCACCTACGACCAGGAAGATATGTGGGGGCCGCAGCAGGAGTACGCGAAGCTCGAACCGCACGACTTGAAGCACGAGAACTTTCTAGTGTTGGGTCCGTGGCGGCATGGGTACTGGGCCTCGTCGTCCCGCTCGCTGGGTAACCTGAACTACGGCGAGCCGGTGGGCAAAGAGTTCCGCGCCAACATCGAAGCGCCTTTCTTTGCGCATTATCTGAAGGGTGAAGCCGGCTTCGATCTCGAGGATACGGCGAGCTTTGAAACCGGCTCGAATACCTGGAAGCGTTACGCCTCGTTTCCACCGCCTGAGGCGCGTTCGACGCGGCTGCATCTCGCGGGCAACGGCGAGCTGAGCTGGAGCGCGACAACGGTTGCCCAGACCAGCTACATCAGCGATCCGGCCAATCCGGTTCCGTATAGAGAGCGGCCCATCCAGCCGACGTATGGCGAGGGATCGCGCTGGTACAACTGGATGACCGAGGACCAGCGCTTCGTCGCGGGACGCAAGGACGTGGCGGAGTGGCAACTGCCCGCGCTCGACCACGACCTGACGGTCACCGGCGAAGTAATGGCCGACATCTTTGCCGCGACCACCGGCTCAGACACGGACCTGGTGGTGAAACTCATCGACGAGTACCCGGACAACGATCCCGACCCAACCATGCGCGGATACCAGCTCATGACCAACATGGAGATCTTTCGTGGCCGCTATCTCTCCGGGTTCGACAGGCCGACGGCGCTTCAACCCGGCGCGGTCAACGAGTTCCGGTTTAGCCTGCACGATGTGGATCACGTCTTCAAGGCAGGGCACCGGGTGGTGGTCGAGGTTCAGAGTTCGTGGTTCCCGCTCTACGACCGCAATCCCCAGACGTTTGTCGAGAACATCATGAAAGCGCGGCCGGCGGACTACAAGGCGGCGACGATCACGGTCTTCTCCGGGCCGGGCCGGGATTCGGCGCTGGTGCTGCCGGTGGTTGGGCAGGAATGAGGCAAAGCTGGTACTCACGCGGCTGCAGCCCGCGCAGCCCAAGGCCTACAATCTTCCTATGGCAAGCGCACGAATCAACGCTGCCGTCTCCGCTCTCTTCACCCTCCTGGGTGGTCCTGCGTTTGCCCTCGTCTACATTCCGTTCTGGATTACGCGGTTTCATCTGCCCGCCGGCGAGCCCTGGTGGCAGCAATTGCTGGCCGCGCTGCTCATCGTCCTGGGCGTAACTCCCGGGCTAGAGTCGATGGTCCGCTTTGTCAGGGTGGGACGCGGAACCCTCCTGCCAGTTATCCCAACAGAGCACCTGGTGGTAAGCGGAATCTATCGCTACGTCCGCAATCCCATGTATCTCGGGGTGATGGTTGCGCTGGCCGGCGAGGTGCTGCTCTTTCATAGCCTGGCTCTGGCCAAATTCGCGGCGTGGCTGTGGCTTGGATTACATCTCTTCATCTGCGCTTACGAAGAGCGCACGCTCCAGCGAAGGTTCGGCGAGTCCTACATGCGCTACCGGCGGAACGTTCCGCGGTGGGCGCCGCGCCTTACACCGTGGCGAGAGGAAGAGGCAAGCAAAACAGCCTGATCGACTTCCTGGCGCATGATCCGCGCACCCCGCGCCGTGTAGGCTAGAAGAGAGTGAATTCTTCGATGAATATAGCGGTTTCAATGGGCCGGATGGCGGCCGCGGCGGGTTTGATGGTGGTTGTGCTCTCCGCCGCGGGGCAGAGCGCGCCAAAGCAGGCCGTAACCACGATCGAGCTGCCGCCTGCGCCCAGGGCGATCCTGCCCGATGCGTTCGACGGCTGGGTCCAGACGAAAAAGCCTGTGTTGACCACCGACCCCGCGCAGGCCGACGCTCCCAGCGCGGCGGCGCTCAAGGAGTACAGTTTTATCTCCGCCGAGGCAGCGAACTACAAGCGCGATGCCGACGAGACGCTGACCATGAAGGCGCTGCGCTTTGCGGATACCAGCGGAGCCTACGGCGCGTACTCGTTTTACCGCCAGAACGGCTGGCCGAAGGAAGACATCGGCACGGGCGGCACTTCGTTTCACAATCGCGTTCTGTTCTGGAAGGGCGACACCGTTGTGGATGCGACCTTCTCGAAGGTCGAGCCGATGACGGCGGGCGCATTGCGAGAGGTGGCGGCCAAGCTGCCTGACCTGAAGGGCCGCAACGGAATGGCGCCGCCGGTGCTGGCGTTTCTGCCCCAGGCCAACATCGACCACCAGACCACTCACTATGCCGAGGGACCGGCCGGTTACACGGGCGGGGGCGGCGTGCTGCCGGCTAGCCTGGTGGACTTTACCAAGGGCGCTGAGACCGCAACGGCGAACTACTCGCTGAACTCCGGACCCGCTACGCTGACCGTCATCGACTATCCGACGCCGCAGATCGCCGAGGCCAAGGAGAAGGAGATCCGCGCGTATTTGCAGGCCGGCGGCAACGCGCAGCCGCCATGGCCGCAGGCCTTGAAGGACTCTGACCTTGCATCCCTCGAGGTCCGCCACACGGGCGAGCTGGTCGTGGTGGTATCGGGCGACGCCATTCCCGATGAAGCGCACCGGCTGATCGAGACGGTGCACTACGAAGCGACGCTGACCAAGATCCCGCAGTCCGTGGAATCGGAGATTCAAAAGACCAGCAAGCTGCTGGTGGGCATTGCTGGCATCGTGATCGTGGGTTCGCTTGCGGCGATCCTGCTCGGGTTCTTCCTTGGCGGCGGACGGGCACTGTGGCGGATGGCGCGCGGCAAGCCAATCTCATCGGTCTACGACGAGGAGTTCATTCATCTGGACCTGCGCACGAAGTGGAACGACGAGGATGAGGGTGACGAGAGGCGGAACCCGAGAGGTTAACAGGCGTTTGAGCCTGTGGAAAACAGGCACGTTTCTCGGGTAAACATGGATGAAACACGGCTAAAACCCTAAGTTTACCGGCGAAATAAAGGCGAACAAACAAGCGGAAATATCGAGAGGCCGAGTTTTGTAAGTTGTTGATATATTAATTACTTACTAAAGTCAAACATTCTCCTTGACACCGCCATCCCCCGATCCTAGTATGCAGCCAGAAAGTTTCTGCGGCTTTGCCTCCGTTGGAACTATTCTCCCTAAGGGAAGGGCTGCCCTGTTGCCGGGCGGCCCTTTCCGCTTTATAGGCCAGATTTAACGTGCTTTACGCCTCGGGCTCGTCCAACTCCGCCTCTTCCTCCCATTCCGCCTCGCAGGACTCGCACAACCATACGTTCACGGGATCGACGCTCTCCAGGATCGGGTCCGGGGCTCCGCATCGTGGGCAGACCGGCACTTCAAATTCAGGCTCCGTCATCTCAGAGAGCTCGACGATATCCCGCGGAACGGGCTGAGCGAGGACGCTGCGCGCGTGATCGAGCTGATCGGCGGCCACCAGAAGGCACTTCCCTGTGTCGCTGTCGCCGAGCGGCGTAAAGCGGCTGGAGCGATCGATCCAGCTCTCAATGCCGGCGCGCCGCAGCACCTCGACCATCTGGAAGGCCTGCACTGGGTCATCGCATCCGCACAGAGGCGTCTTCCACGTGTATTCGACGCCGGGCCGTGCTTCAGCGTCTTCGTGGACCTCTTCGACCGGCGCGTTCCAGCCGGCGTCGCGAGGGTCGCCGAGCTTGCGCAGCTTCATCTCGTCGGCCAGAACCTGCTGCGCGGTCGGGGTGAGGTCGTCGAAGGCATCGGCAAGCTCGATCAGTTCGCCGTCGCTCATCGAGCGGTAGTGTGCGGTGAGGGCGAGCCAGTCCTGGGCGGAGTTCGTAGTCATGGGCGTAAGGTCCGAGTCAGCGCGTGGGGCGAAGGCCGAAGTCGGCGAGCATGGCGCGAAAGACGACCAGGGCGGTTACGGTGAGGGCGGCGAGCAGGCAGGTCCAAAAGCCGATCCGGCTGTAGGGGACGAAGAGTTCGCCATCGGTGGGCAGGGTGATGCCGGCCCCGTCGGGGAGGATGGCGCGAACCACGACGGCCAGCACGAAGCCGCCGGCCCACACCAGCGCGATCTGGAACGCGAGCCGAACAGTCTGGGCGAGGAGCGACACGTCGGGCCTGCCTTTCCTTGAGGGGCGGCGCGGCGGTCCGCAAGCCCCGTACCGGTTCACTTTACCTTCAAGAGGCTGAAAGATACAATCGAAAGAGCGGCCGACGTAGCTCAGTTGGTAGAGCAGCTGATTCGTAATCAGCAGGTCATCGGTTCAAGTCCGATCGTCGGCTCCAGCCGCCTTCCCCTTCCGTTTCGATTCCCAGTCTCACTCGACAAGCCAGAACCTTCCGTAGCGCGCACCTGTCTCTTTGCTCGCTCCGACCGGCGAAGCGCGCTTTCGGCCCGCACACCGGAAACAAGGAGATCCCTCGCGGAGAGAAATCGGAGGACTATGCCTATTTATCCACGAGATTTTGTTGACTCGCTAGATTCCACACCGTTTATCCACGCCCAGACTTGGCATAATCGGGTCAAGAGCGATTCTCCCGACCATGCATACACGGGCCAACGAACAACTGGGGGCATTTGGATTGGGAAGCTATAGCCGTCAGGACGTGACGCGCATCTTGCAGATCAGCTCGCGCCAGCTACAAGGCTGGGAGCGGGCCGGACTCATTCCCCAACAGCAGAGCTACAGCTTTCAGGACCTGGGCCAGCTTCGCACCGTGCGCCTGCTGCGCGCCGAGGCTGTGCCGGCGTCGTCGATCCGCGAGTCCATCCTGGCCATGAAGGCCGTCTCGGGGATGGCCAATCCGCTGCTTGAGGCGCGGGTGGTGCGGACGGGCTCGCGCGTGGCCTTCCGCCACCGCGGCGCAACGGTGGACCCCATCAGCCGGCAGTTCCTTCTCGAGTTCGACGCCGGCACGGCGGCAGAGCATCCCACGGCGATGCGAGACACGCTGCCCATGCACCGGCGGGGTAGCGCGGCCGGGATTCAGGAGCGGTTCAACGCCGCCGTTCATGCCGAGGAGCGCGGCGAGAAGCAGAAGGCGATTGCGCTCTACGAAGAGATTCTTGAGCTGGACCCAAAGTACGCGGCGGCCTGCATCAACCTGGGCACGCTCAGCTTCCACGAGCGCAGGTTCGAGCGGGCCGAGCAGTACTACCGCCGCGCGGCCGAGGCCGATCCGGGCTACGTGCTGGCCTACTTCGACCTGGGCAACGTGCTCGACGAGGTGGGGCGGCTGGAGGAGTCGGTGGTGGCCTATCAGCGGGCGCTGGCGCTGTCTCCGCGCTACGCCGACGCGCACTACAACCTGGCGCTGGCCTATGAGCGGCTCGACCGCCCGCGCGCCGCGCTGCGCCACTGGAACGCCTATGCGCGCATCGACAAGCAGGGCCCCTGGACCGATCACGCCCGCAAGCAGATGCGGACGATCCTGAGCCGGGAGACGCTGGCGATCGCCACCCGCGCGCAGGGATTCGTGCCCCGCCGCAAGGGCACGGCGGCGCTGCGGCTGGTCTAAGGCCGCGCAGCAATCACGCGATGCATTCGGGTCTATCTCACTTCCCAATCCAACAAGATTGCGACTGACTAGCCGCCGCGCTTCTCTCGGCGAGTTCGGCGTTGAACAATCCTCTTCGCGGCTATCACCAACCGCCGCCGCAGCGCGCTCTTCGGCTACCCTGAATGCATGAATGTATTCGACGAGAAGCGGACGGAGCTGGAGCGGCACGAGTTCATGATGGGGGTCGAGCGCGGGCGGCTGGCCGTGTCGCTCGATCTGCTCACTGATGCGCTGATCCTGGTGGGGCAGCACGGCGTCTACTGTACTTCGAGCCGGAATCCGAACAAGCCGGCCCTCGATCTTGGCGCGGTCATCGATGGCGTGAACGGGGCCAAGGCGCTCATCCAGTCGGTGATGGAAGAGCTCGCGCGAAAGAAAAAAAGTGACGCCTCTTGATTACTTTTGTCCCCATGGCGCGAAAACAGTTTCTTAAAACCTATTGACTGCGCGCGGGATTTGTGGTGATCGAAACTCGCCATTTCGGAGCAGCGGAGGGCGGCGAAAGAGAGCAAAACTGGCCGCATTCCCCCCGATTTTGTTTGCAGTATGTGACAGTTTCGACCGACTTTCACCACGCATGGTGCAACTGCATCGTGACAAGAAAAAGTTTGTGAATGGGAGATTGCAAAGATTTCCAGATGTGCTACTATCGGGACCGTTCAAGAAAGTTTTTGGCATCTCTCGGAACGGGTCATTCACAGCCCCAGGTAGAGAAAAATTACGGGGCAAAAAAGCTGCGAACAGAGTGAAACGCAGAGCCGAGCACGGATGGCGTCAGCCCTCCGGCAAGGCACTTCTGTTCTCAAAGGGCCCCCGAATAGACCCAAGTTCCCCGAGCAGCACAAGTAAGGAAACGTACGATGGCATTTGCACCCTCTCCCGCTCCAAACCTGAATCCGTGGCTGCAGATTCTCTCGGCTCTTGAGAAGAAGGTAATCCGGCAATCGTTCGAGACCTGGCTGAAGCCGACGCGCTTCAGCCATGCCACCGGACGTACGCTCTATGTGCGCGTACCTTCGCCCGAGTTTCAGCACATCGGCGAGAAGTACGGCGACCTGATCCAGGAAGCCATCGATCTGCAGTCGCTCGAGTTCGACGATGTGAGCTTTGTCACCGCGGAAGAGGACCCCTCGATCCCCCAGCCGCGCCGCGACGGCGGCTTTGGACCGCTGCCCGCGCATGCTCCCACGGCGCCGCCGCAGGTGCCGAACGCGCGGATTCCCGAGCAGTCGCGCTTTGACTGGAACACGGCGGCGCAGCTCAATCCCCGCTACACCTTCGACAACTTCGTCATCGGCAACGGCAACCAGTTTGCGCGCGCGGCCTCGCTGGCCGTGGCCGAGCGGCCATCCAAGGCCTACAATCCCCTCTTCCTCTACGGCGGCGTGGGCATGGGCAAGACTCACCTGATGCACGCCATCGGCCACGAGGTAAAGCGCCGTCAGCCCGCGGCAAGCATCTGCTACGTCAGCGCGGAAAAGTTCACCAACGAGATGATCAACTCCATCCGCAACGATCGCATGACCAGCTTCCGCGACCGCTTCCGCACCGTGGACGTGCTGCTCATCGACGACATCCAGTTCATCTCGCAGAAGGAGCGCACCCAGGAGGAGTTCTTCCACACCTTCAACGCTCTGCACGAGAACATGAAGCAGGTGGTCATCGCCAGCGACCGCCCGCCCAAGGAGCTCACCGAGATCGAAGAGCGGCTTCGCTCGCGCTTCGAGTGGGGTTTGATCGCGGACATTCAGCCGCCCGATCTTGAAACCAAGGTCGCCATCCTGCAAAAGAAGGCGGAGAGCGAGCAGGTGCAGTTGCCCACCGACGTGGCGCTGTTCGTGGCCTCCAATGTGCGCACCAACGTCCGCGAGCTCGAAGGCGCGCTGGTTCGGCTCATCGCCTGGTGCCAGCTCAACCGCATGGACATCACCCTGGCAGCGGCCCAGCAGTGCCTCAAGCAGTTCATCGACCTCCAGGTTCGCAAGATCACCATCGAGGCCATTCAGCGCGCCGTGGCCGAGCAGTTCGGCATGAGGGTCGCCGACCTGAAGCAGAAGAACAACTCGCGCAATGTAGTGGTGCCCCGCCAGATCGCCATGTACCTGGCCAAGCAGATGACCGAGGCCAGCCTGCCCGAGATCGGCCGCCAATTCGGCAACAAGCACCACACTACCGTGATGCACTCGATCGGCAAAATCGACGACCAGCGCCGCAACGACAAGGACCTGCACCGCACGCTGAACAAGCTCCAGGATCAGCTCAACGGGTAAGCGCTGAATTGAAACGCAAACAGCGAAGGCCGCGCTAAGCGCGGCCTTCACTGTTTCTATCCATCCTCCGCACGACTAGCGATACCCCTTGCTCTTATACCGTGAGATCTTCAAGTAGAAGACGTTGGCGTCGGTGCCGGGATTCTGCGCGCCGGTGCCTGCGCTCCCCAGGTGCGTGTAGCGATAGCCTATCGAAAAAGACTGGCGCGGCTTGCGGAAGATCTCCAGCCCAAAGCCGAAATCGCCTGTGTACATCCATCGCGAACCCTGAGGAGAAAGAACCGGACTCGCGTAGTAGTTCATGCCGCTGTTCAACGAGAAGAAGGGCTGAACGCGAGACTTGGGAAAGAACGAGGAGCGAAGCCCGATCGGACTCAGCCCGCCGCCGTAAATGCGCTGACGGAAATCCTCAACACCCGTAGTTTTCGTGGCCTTGTAGTTCGGTTCGTCCAGCATGGCCAGCGCGGTAATCTCCGGAGAATAGCGAAGCCAGACCCACGTGCTGTTCGGATTGAGCAGATAGGAATAGCCCAGATACACAGGCATGTATTTGATGTCTCCCGCGCGGCCGAAGAGATGACCGCTCATCAGGGAGAGCCCCCACAACGCGCCGAACTCGTGCCTGCCGCCCAAGTCGGGCCAGAGAGGCTTGTAAACCGCGGCCCTCATAACCGGCGCAATCGATCCTCTCTCTGACAGAAGCTGCGCCACCGACGGCCCCTGCGGCTCGCCCTTTGCGTGGCCCCAGGCCAACTGATCGCCGGCGGGAATAGCATCCGGGCTGTCAAGGTCGCCCCAGGCGGTCCGCGCCTTCACCTGACGCCCATCCCGATACCAGGGTGGACGGAAGCGGAAGATATTGGCAGTAGCGCGCGCCGGCGTGAGAAAACTGATCAGCGTAAGCGAGACATAGCCTCGCGGCTTCTCCTCGAGCTTCTTGACCACATGCTTGTCTACGAAGTCCTCTGCGATGGTCCAGCCAAAGCCGCCAACGGGCGTAGTCACCAGTTCCACGACGCCGGTGTCATTTTGCAGCACGCCGTTCACATAGTCCGTAGTGTGGTCGCCGCTGTGTCCCACGCCGGCCTCGCCAAACGGACCGAACTTCCACTCAAAACTGTACGCGGTTGAAAACGCCAGGGCGCGCAAACGGCTGCGCCAATACACCCGGTTGTTGCCAAACTCCGCGGTCATGCCCTTGGGGTCGTTTTGAATCCAGATCGAATTGCTGATGCCTCCCATCATTGGATGGCCGATATAGTCGTCCGTGAAGGGATTGCCATCGTGCCACTGGTTCCAGCGCCAACCCAGAACGCTGTTGAAGTAGCGCTGGATCCACGGGCCGGTAGTCGTCTCATACCGGTACCAGTAGCTGGTGTAGAGATTGCCGGCGTTCTGGAATGCGTTGAAGACCGAGGACGTGATGAGCAGTTGACGCCAATGCACGCGGCAATCCTTATTGTGCGTGGTATCGGTCAGGCATTGGTTCAAAGTCATCCGTCCGGTTGATCCGGGCGCGGCGATATACGAGGAGCCTTTATACCCCGATGGCTCCCCATACGGGCCCGCGGAGAACGGATTGGCTGCCAGCGAAGAAGACTCGGCAACTTCGACCGGGTCATTGGCAGTTATCGGCAGCGGAGCAGAGGGCAGATCGGACCAGGCGGAAGGCAGGCCTGAACCCGCATTCGATACAGAAACCGCGGAATCGGCGATGACAACGCCGGGTACGCTTTCGGCGTCCTGCGCCGCCAAAGGCAAGCTCAGGCAACTCAGAGTCATCAGGGGAAGAACAGCAAAGAAAAAAGCTGCACGGCCTCGAGCGGGGAATGCAGGGACCAGGCACATAAGTGGCATTTGCCTCCAGGATATTTTCTAGTTTTGATCAAAAGGGAAGGAAGGATGGGACCGACTGGCTTAATCATACCTTACATCTGAGCATAAGAACAAAAAACACGATCGAGGTGATTCAGCGAGTCGCGGCCTCGCGGTTCGGGAAGCAATTCGTGATCGACTCGGTAAGCTGGCAAGTAAGTGCAGGTAGGCCGCCTCTCAAGGCGGGCCTTCTTGTATTGCGGTGAAGTACTACTTCGTCATCAGCTCCACAAACAGCTTCTGAAACTTCCCGAGGTCAAGATCCATCTGCACCAACGCGGGCCGCGTCGCCGTCGCCGGCTTTGTCTTTTCAGTCCATGTCAGCGTGTTGCCGTAACTCGGACCGTGGCTCAGGTCGGTGTCGAGATAGAGCGTCTCGCGCCGGGTAATGATCGTCGGGTCCAGCCACGCCAGAGCCGTCAGCTCGTCCCACATATACGAGCTGGGTTTGGACCACTGCACGATGTAACGCGCAGCCGGCGTCTTCGACTTAGCCAGCGCATCCAGAACCGACTGCGTAAACGGCGCCTTCAGCGACACGTCGGCAGTAGTCACTTCCATCGACGGCCACGCCGCATGAAAGACGATGTGCGCGGCCTCGGGATCGAACCAGAGATTAAACTCGTGCCTCGGGTCGGAGGCAAACTCCGGATCGGTCGTCTGCGGATTGAGACTCGATCCCATCACCACCAGCCCATCGGTGAGCGATGCGAACTCGGGATCGATGGCGATGGCCAGTGCGATGTTGGTCAGCGGCGCGCCCGCGTAGATCGTGACCTGGTGTGGATGCGCGCGCACCTGGCGGATCAAAAACTGCGCGGCGTCCTCGGCAATGGGCTTGATGGTGGGTTCGCCCTCGGGGATCGTTGCCGCCGGCTGCCCGCGCCACGCGCCCAGCCATCCGGCCTTGCCGGAAATCTGTTCGAGCGCCCGCGTCTCGTCGAGCGTTCGCACCAGCGGCCCGTTGGCGCCTTTGGCCACGGGCACGCTCTGGTGGCCGGTCAGCTCCAGCATGCGCAGCGTGTGCCGCGTCTCCTCTTCCATCCAGCCGTCGCCGGTGGCCATAGTGATGCCGAGAACCTCGACATTCGGCGCTTCCAGCAGCGCGAGGATCGACATCTGGTCGGTGCCGCCCGGTCCCGCGCCATCCTGATCGATCAGGATGAGCCGCTTTTGGGCCTGGCAACAGAGCGTGGCTGCGAGAAGAAAGGCGAAAGCGACCCGGAGCTTCATGGCGGTATTGTGGCATAGACGGGTATCGGCATGCAGAACGAACTTGCCGCCAAACGCGGATTTCACACGAGTTATGGCAGAAATTCCCAAAAATTCGGCAGTCGCTGGCCCGCAATGTGACCCGCAAACGAGCACAATAGCGGTCCTTCGGGTGAAAATAGAAGAAAGCCATGACAACCCAGCAGACAGATCAGCTTACGCGGCACGAGTACCTCTCCCAACTGGAAGACCAATTCACTGCGCACAATTATCATCCACTCGACGTAGTGATTGAGCGCGCCGAGGGCGCGTGGGTCTACGACGTCGAAGGCAAGCGCTACCTCGACTGCCTGGCCGCCTACTCGGCAGTCAACCAGGGCCACTGCCATCCCAGGATCCTCGCCGCGCTCAACGAGCAGGCAAAGAAGATTACGCTCACCTCACGCGCCTTCCGCAACGAGCAGCTCCCCATGTTCGGCAAGGAGCTTTGCGAGCTCACCGGCTTTGAGAAGATGCTGGCCATGAACTCCGGCACCGAGGCCGTCGAGTCGTCCATCAAGATCGCGCGCAAGTGGGGCTACAAGATCAAGGGCATCCCCGCAGGTCAGGCCGAAATCATTGTCTGCACCAATAACTTTCACGGGCGCACCATCGCCATCGTCGGCTTCTCCACCGACGAGCAGTATCGCGATGGCTTTGGGCCCTATCCGGCGGGCTTCAAGATCATCCCTTACGGCGACGTCGATGCGCTGCGCAAGGCCATCACGCCCAACACCTGCGCCTTCCTGGTCGAGCCCATCCAGGGCGAGGCCGGCATCCTCATGCCGCCCGAGGGCTTTGTCCGCGACGCCTCCAATGTCTGCCGCGAAAAAAACGTCCTCTTCATGCTCGACGAGATTCAGTCCGGTCTCGGCCGCACCGGCAAGATGTTCGCTTACGAGCACGAAGGCATCGTGCCCGACGTGCTGATCGTGGGCAAGGCTCTGGCCGGCGGCTTCTATCCGGTCTCGGCCGTGCTCGCGTCGAAAGAGATCATCGACGTCATCACCCCCGGCGATCACGGCAGCACCTTTGGCGGCAATCCGCTGGCCTGCGCCGTCGCCCGCGCCTCGCTCAAAGTTATCGTCGAAGAAAAGATGTGCGAGCGCTCCGCCGAGCTGGGCGCATACCTCATCGCCAAGTTCCGCGCGCTCAAGATTCCCGCCATCAAGGAGATTCGCGGCAAGGGCTTGTGGATCGGCATCGAGCTCCAGGGCAAGGCGCGGCCCTACTGCGAGGCGCTCAAGGAAGAGGGCATCCTGTGCAAGGAGACCCACGACCACGTCATCCGCATCGCTCCGCCGCTGATCGTCACCCGCGAAGAGCTCGACTGGGCCTTCGAGCGCATCGCCAGGGTGCTCGGATCCAGGGTATAGAGCCGCATCCGGGGGAGGCCCCGGATGACCTCCTGAGAACTTGTTGAAGAACGCAATTCCGGCGGGGTTTTGAAGAGGACGGGCTTTAGCAATCAGGCAGAAACCCTGAAGAATCAACGGGCTTTAGCCCCAGAGGGGATCGATCTCTGGACTAAATTACCGTCCCTTCTGTTTTTCAATGAGTTCCTAGATACGTGAACTGCATCACCGAAAGCCGTACCCTCCAGACCCCATGATGTACGGGCTGCTCTCAGCCTGCAGGATGCGTGTGCGTCTCGGGCACGCGGCAAAAAGTCATCATCGACCGGATCGGCAAAGACCCGGAGGAGCCAGGTATGTCTTCCAATACGCTTACCGTCAAAGACAACCGCACCAATCGCACCTTTACCCTCCCCATCGAAAACGGATCGGTCCGAGCTGTGGACTTCAAGCAGATGAAAAAGGCTTCAGAAGACTCTGGGCTCGTCGTCTACGATTCGGGCCTCGTGAACACAGCATCCTGCACCAGCAGCATCACGTATATCGACGGCGAACATAGCTGCCTCGAATATCGCGGCTATCCCATCGATGTGCTGGCGGAGCAATGCACCTTTCTGGAAGTCGCCTATCTTCTGCTCTTCGGTGAGTTGCCCGACACCACGCAGTTGAGCGTCTGGGGCAAGGAGATCACCCACCGCACCCTGCTCCATGCATCGATTACTCAGTTCATGGAGGGTTTCCGTCACGATGCTCATCCCATGTCGATGCTGGTGAGCACGGTAGCCGCGCTCTCCGCGGTCTATCCCGACGCCCGGAATGTTGTTGACCCCGCCAACCGGATACACCAGATCAAGCGCCTCATCGCCAAGGTGCCCACCATCGCGGCCATGTCATATCGTCACAGCGTCGGCTTTCCCTACGTCTATCCGGACAACGACCTGACCTACACCGAAAACTTCATGAACATGCTCTGGAAGATGGTCGAGCCCAAGTACGCGGCCAACCACACTTTGGGCAGGGCTCTCGACGCCCTGTTTATTCTTCATGCCGACCATGAGCAGAACTGCAGCGCCAATGTAATGCGAGCCGTGGGCAGCTCCCTGGCCGATCCTTATCTGGCTGTCTCCGCGGCCGCCGGCGCACTCTCCGGGCCTCTTCACGGCGGCGCAAACGAGCAGGTCCTGAGGATGCTCAACGTCATCAAGTCCGCCGACAACATCCCCGGCTATCTCGCCAAGGTCAAGAAGGAGGAAGTGCGGCTGCCCGGATTCGGCCACCGCATCTATGAGAACTTCGACCCTCGCGCGGAGATCATGAAGCGGATCGCCGAGCAGGTCTTTCAGGTTACCGGAAGAAATCCATGCTTCGACCTCGCCCTTGAACTTGAAAAGAAGGTCCTCCAAGACAAGTACTTCGCCGAGCGCAAGCTCTATCCGAACGTCGATTTCTATTCCGGCATCATCTACCAGGCCATGGGATTCCAGCCGGAGTACTTTACCGTGCTCTTTGCCATCCCGCGCTCGGTTGGCTGGCTGGCCCAGTGGGACGAAATGCACAGGGATCCACACCACAAAATCGCCCGTCCCCGCCAGATCTACATCGGGGAGCGCAAACGCGAATTCATCCCCATGACCAAGCGCAATCCGACGGGGGCGCGATAGCAGGCATCCGCGGTTTTGAAAGGGCACGGATTTATCCGTGCCATAAGTGCAGCAAGATCAACGCGGGCCTCAGCCCCTGAGGGACGCTCTTTGCGCCTGTAGCCTCCAAATTCGTGTTTCTCTTCAGCCTGGTGTAACAGCTCACGCGAGAGCAGGTAGTTCGAAGTTTCTATCTCCAACTGTCAGCTCCCGCCCGGCGCGTCGTGTCTGAGTCAGAACACAGTCGCCTGCGCTCTACGAACGACAGAGTGGACCCGATTAGAAAAAGCAATATATCCAGAACTGACCACCGAGTGCCTTTGCCCACGTCAAAAGTGCTCGTCATCCACTGCGGAAGGTAAGGCAAGGCGAGGGTAGCCGTCCGAAGGCAGCAAACGAGAATCAGCACATACAGGCAATGCAAGAGAACTACAGTCGAAAACGGCTTTCTCGTTCGGAATCGAGGCGTCGAAGGGAGTCCTGCGAGATGTACGTAGCCTTTGGCAGTCAAGTTGGCGTCGGAAAATCGATCGATAATATCCGCCCAGAAAACGAGCGCGCTATATCCAACGACAATGACAATGTACATCCCGAACCCGCAATAAAGCAGACCTTCCTCGGGGTCAACTGGGCGCACTGAAGTCCAAGCAGCGACAAGCATTGCTACGGTAGTGATCTGCAATCCGCCCATTGGCCGACCTTACTTCACGAAGTCCGGTAAAGGCTCCTATCGCCTTCCGAAAGGCCGCGGCCGCACCGGCGGCCTTACCGGAATATCGGTCTTGCCCTCCGGATACACCACCAGGAAGCGGTCCATCCCCTCGCCGGAGCTCTGCGTCTCCACGCCTTCCAGGCCCTTGCAGGCCATGTGCATCAGGCGGCGCTCGCGGCTGTTCATCGGCGGAAACACATACGGAATCCCGGTGCGGCGAACCGTTTCGGCGGCGGTCTCGGCGGTCATGCGCAGCTCCTGCGCGCGCAGGGCCTTGAAGTTGTTGGCGTCAAAGCTCACCAGGTCGTGCTCGCGCTGATCCAGCCGCAGCATCTGCGCCGCAACCGTCTCAAGCGCCCGCAGCAGCTCGCCGTTATGAGCGGTCGCCATCGGTGCGTCGGGCCCGCCCAGCTCCACGTAGATCTGGCGGGCCTCGATGCCCTCCGGGTCGCGCGCGCCGTCGCCGGCCGTGATGCGGAACTTGAGGCGCATCCCTCCCAGCTTGTTCAGGGAGGTGATGAACGTTGCAATCTTCTGTGCGGCTGCCTGCAGGTCGTCTATCGGCATAACCCAAACAGTATCGCAGAGACGAGCTACTAGCTACTAGCCTCTAGCTTTTAGCTCTAAGCCGGGGCGGTGGCGGGACAGCCCTTGCGGCCCCAGCCAGTGCCCCCGCATGCCAAGAGCGGTGAGAGGCAAAAAGCTAGAAGCTAGAGGCTAGTAGCTAGAAGCTGATTAAACCGCCTCCCGCGTGTACTTCCCGTTCACCTGCCGCAGAATCCCGTTCGGATTCCCGTTTCGGAGGTCTTCGGGCAGCGCCGCCTGAGGAAAGTCCTGGTAGCAGACCGGCCGCGCCCAGCGGTAAATGGCCAGCGTGCCAACCGAGGTAAAGCGCGGGTCGGAGGTGGCGGGATACGGTCCGCCGTGCACGATCGCATGGCACACCTCCACGCCGGTCGGGAAGCCGTTCACCACGATCCGCCCGGCCTTGCGCTCAAGGATGCTGACCAGGTCACCATAGGCCGCAATATCGGCCTCCGTGGCCTGGAGTGTGGCAGTGAGCTGCCCGCTAAGGCCGCCCGCCAAAGCAAGCATCTGCTCCCGGCTCTGGTAGCGGATCACAAGCGTGCTGGGCCCAAAGATCTCATTGGCCAGCGCCGGGTTCTTCTCAAGCTCGCCTCCGGCAATCTCAAACAGAGCGGGCACGGCGTAGCTGCTCTTCAGATCCGCCGGTGTTGCAGCCTGCGCCAGCGTGGCAACAGCAGCATTGCCGGTGCGCTCCGCGATGCCGGTTTTGTAGCTCTTCGCAATGCCCTCGGTAAGCATGGGCGGGCATGGTGCCGCGGCCACAAGCTTCTTGATCTCGCCGACCAGCGCGTCGGCCGCCGAACCAGTCGGCAGAAACACAATACCCGGCTTGGTGCAGAACTGGCCCACGCCCATCGTGAACGACCCAAACAGCCCCGCGGCGATGGCTGCCCCGCGGCTCTTGAGCGCCTCGGGCAGCACGAACACCGGGTTCACGCTGCTCATCTCCGTAAAGCAGGGAATCGGCTCGGGCCGGGAAGCGCAAAGGTCCATCAGCGCGCGTCCGCCATGTTCGGAGCCGGTAAAGCCTACGCCCTTGATCGACGAGTGCTTCACCAGTGCCGATCCAACCTCGGTGCCCCGCCCGAAGATCAGCGCAAAGACGCCGGGATGAATGCCGCACTCGCGGGCGGCCGCGGCGATCGCCTGCCCGACCAGCTCGCTGGTGCCGGGATGGGCGGAGTGGGCCTTCACGATAACCGGGCACCCCGCCGCCAAAGCCGACGCAGTATCGCCGCCGGCAACCGAGAAGGCCAGCGGAAAGTTCGAGGAGCCGAAGACCGCAATGGGTCCCAGCGGGCGCAGGATCGAGCGCAGGTCGGCGCGAGCCATGGGCTTGCGCTCGGGTTCTGCCGGGTCGATGCGGGCGTTGGCCCAGGAGCCTTCCTCAATCACTGAGGCAAACAAACGCAGTTGGCCGGTGGTGCGCCCAAGCTCGCCGCGCAGGCGGGCCTCGGGCAGTCCGGACTCTGCCCCGGCGCGGGCCACCAGCGCATCGGCGATAGCCTCAATGCCGGAAGCGATGTGACGCAGGAACTTGCCTCGCGCAGCGGGTGGGAGCACGCTGTAGCTCACAAAGGCCTCTTCGGCCAATTGGGCGGCGCGATCGAGGTCGGAAGTCGAAGCGTAGTGGAACGGGGGCTCAAGCGTCTCGCCGGTCGAGGGATTATAGCCGTGGAAGGTTCCGGCGCTGGCCTTGTGCGGCTCGCCGTTGACGATGGAGTAACCAAGAAGCATGGATCACCTTATGAGAACCGCGCGGCGCGGCAGGTTGAGGGGCCTGGGAGGGGTCGAAGCCCCGGGGAAGCAGGCCGGCGGATGCCGACCGTCCCATTCTAATTGGATGATTCCGTTGGCGGCTGGGTTGAAGAATTCCAAGCTGTTATACAGGAGCGTAATCTGGGACATTTCTAACCGCGCGGGTGTTCAGGTCTGCAGCTCACTTGCTAGAATCACGCAATTCGCTACAATACGTTTCTTGTGGGCCGATCTCGGCGGCGCTCTTGTGTCTGGGACCAGTACCTTCAGACCGGGTAGCGGAATCGGACCGGAACGTAGAACAAACAATCCTTCGATGGAATCGCTAATTAGAGCATGACCCGGCAGAGAGACGCCGGAAAAAGGGAGAGAACAATGCCAAGCCTGGGAACAGTTCCGACAAGCAACGAGCACCTGGTCCGCTGGGTTGAGAAGATGGCAGAACTCTGCCAGCCAGACAACATCTATTGGGTAAACGGATCGCAGGCCGAATACGACGGACTCTGCGACAAGCTGGTGGCGTCGGGAACGTTCACCAAGCTCAACGAGAAGCTCTGGCCGGGATGCTATTACGCGCGCTCCACCCCCAACGACGTGGCGCGCGTCGAGGACCGCACGTACATCTGCTCGCTCTCAAAGGAGACCGCCGGCCCGACCAACAACTGGGTCGATCCGGTGGAGATGCGGCGTACGCTTAAAGGGCTGTTCAAGGGCTCCATGGTGGGCCGCACCATGTATGTGCTGCCCTTCAGCATGGGGCCGGTGGGCTCGCCCATGTCGCAGATCGGCGTGCAGCTCACCGACTCGGCCTATGTGGTCGTGAACATGCGCATCATGGCGCGCGTCGGCACGCCGGTGCTCAAAGAGATCGACAAAGGCGATGTCCGCGTCGTCCCCTGCCTGCACTCCGTCGGCAAGCCGCTCGCCAAGGGCGAGAAAGACATTCCCTGGCCCTGCAACGACACCAAGTATATTGTTCACTTCCCGGAGTCGCGCGAGATCTGGAGCTACGGCTCGGGCTACGGCGGCAACGCGCTGCTCGGCAAGAAGTGCTTCGCCCTGCGCATCGCCTCCAACATCGCCCACGACGAGGGCTGGATGGCCGAGCACATGCTCATCCTCGGCGTGCAGGCGCCAAACGGCGAAAAGACCTACATTGGCGCGGCTTTCCCGTCGGCCTGCGGTAAGACCAACCTCGCCATGCTGATTCCCCCCAAGGGCTTCGAGGGCTGGAAGGTCTCGACCGTCGGTGACGACATCGCCTGGATCAAGCCCGGCAAGAACGGCGAGTTGCGCGCCATCAATCCCGAGGCCGGCTTCTTCGGCGTTGCGCCGGGCACCAGCATGGCCACCAATCCCAACGCCATGGCCTCGCTCGCCAAAAACACCATCTTCACCAACGTGGCGCTCACCCCGGAGGGCGGCGTCTGGTGGGAAGGCATGACCGAAGAGCCCCCCGCCGAGCTCATCGACTGGAAGGGCAATCGCTGGACCCCGGAGATCGGCAAGCAGACCGGCCAGCCCGCCGCCCATCCCAACGGACGCTTCACCGCCCCGGCCAGCCAGTGCCCGTGCATCGATCCGGACTGGGAGCACCCCGAGGGCGTGCCCATCTCGGCCTTCATCTTCGGCGGACGCCGCGCCACCACCATGCCGCTCGTCTACCAGGCCTTCAACTGGTCCGCCGGCGTTTACACCGGCGCAACCATGGGCTCTGAAACCACCGCCGCCGCGGCCGGCGCAATCGGCAACGTGCGCCGCGACCCCATGGCCATGCTGCCCTTCTGCGGCTATCACATGGCCGACTACTTCCGCCACTGGATCCGCATGCAGCGCAACCTGCCCTCCACTCCTCGCATCTTCCACGTCAACTGGTTCCGCAAGGACGAGAACGGCAAATTCATGTGGCCCGGCTTCAGCGAGAACATGCGCG